>JAEEGK010017999.1_pt1 | contig 15326 bp, 8 predicted proteins | sample 8958771 | NCBI WGS metagenome assembly JAEEGK01 (sample SAMN16246547, study PRJNA631951) | gut metagenome | biome: gut microbiome; feature: rumen; material: SC-attached | host: Bos | place: Iran: Karaj | collected 2018-10 | reverse complement strand
TCCTTTATTTAAATTAACGAAAAATAATAAATAAAAAAAATTAATTAAATAATAAATTTAATATCTAATATATTTTAAAAATAATTCATTTCATACTTACAAATGACTAAATAATAATATATTTAAAATAAAATAATGTCTAATCAAACCATTTCAAAAAAACAAATTATTAATTCATATCAAATGACTAAAACATCTAAAGAATATAACGAAAATACAACAAATCCAAAAAATGAAATAAAAGAACCAATAACCCAAAAACATTTTACAAAAGAAACTGGAAAAAATTTTACTGGACAACCAGATTCAAATACACCTCAATTTCAAATTTCTAATAATTTAGTAGAAAACACATCCAATAAAATTGGCTCTTACCAAAATCAAACTAATAATTTAGATTCATCGTTACAACAAAGAAGTACAATCAGTCAAAGTAGATGTATATGTGGTAAATGGAAAACTGATACTAATAGTACATATGGGACAATTAGAAGTTTAATTGGTTGTGGATATTGCACTTGTGATGATGCAAAAGAAAGTCCTATTGGATGCACTTGTTACAAAAAAAATACAAATAAAACATTAAATAAAACTTTTAGTTCAAATGATCAAAACATTTTTATTCAAGAAGGTAATACTTCAGAGTATTGTAACTGTGATGAAAGAGATGAAAGAAAAATTTTTAGTAACGCTACATCTGAATATAATATGAATGTCCAAAATGTATTAACAGATGAAGATATGAATATATGTACATGTGGTCAAAAAAGTACAATTTATTCAAATGATACAAGAGACTATAACAATCTAAGTAATGTACAAAATACTTCAAATATGGTAAATCAAAATAATATGAGTAATTTCAAATATACTTCAAATATGACAAAAAAATCCCAAACAAATAAAGAAGAATATAATAATCAAAATAATATAAATAATTTACAATATTCAGCAAATATGGTAACTAGATATCAAACAATTGATCAAAATAATTATAATAATCAAAACAATATGAATAAAATGCAATATTCTTCAAATATGATAACCACTTCATATAATGAATTACCAATTCAAACAACTGATAATGAAAATAGAGAAATAAATGTTGCTAATACAAATGTAACTAAAATAGAAAGTAAAGAAATAATTAATATAAGAAAAGAAATAAGAGAACAAATAAAAAGAGAACTAAATGAAGAACAAGAAAATGAACAAGTATCATGGAATGGAGAAAATTATATACAAGTTATAGAAAGATTACAGTTTCTAACTGACGAACCACCAGAATTAAGAGTTCAATTTATGAATGATATGATGATTAATCGTACAATAAATAGAGATCCAATTCAAGTACTAATTCCAATTCCAGAAAATTATATTCAAAAACAAGGAGTATTAGAAGTACTTTCAGAACAAAAAGAAAAGAAAGAAGAAGAAGAGAGAGATTTAAATGAAAATTTATGTCCTGAAAATGTAGATTTATTAAATATATCAAATGCTTATTCAATTCCTGTTCCTTCATTTAATAATTTAGAAATAGAAAAGGAAGAAATGTATATTATTGGAATACCAAAGAAAGAAGAGTCAATAATAGAAGTAGAGCCTGAACCAGAAGAAAAACAAATAAATTATAGTATTGAAAATTATAGTTTATTTTGTAAAGGAAATGAAATGGAACCTTATGTAATAGAAAATTATGCATGGGATATAAATCCTAGTGAAAGAATGTGGACCGGAGATATGAGAGCAATAAGAATTAATAAATTAAATATAGAAGTTCCAAATAAACCAGATTGGAATAGTTTAATAGAAGAAGAATTAGTATCTAAATTAGATGTAAAAGCAATAGGAAAAGATAAAGAAAAGGAAAGACAAGAAAGAGAAAGAAAAGAAAATGAAAGAAAAGAAAGATTAGAAAAAAAAAAAAAAGAAAAAGAAAGAAAAGAAAAAGAAAGAAAAGAAAAAAAAAAGAAAAAAAAGAAAAAAGTTAAAAGTAAGAAATATGAAGATGAATTACCAGAAGAACAACAAAAAAGAGAAGAAGTACCATCTGAACATGAAAAAGAAGATGAATATCCTGAAAAAGATCAACAAGAAGAAGATGAAGAAGAAAATGAAGAAAATGTCGAAGAAATTGAGGAAATTGAAGAAATTGAAGAAGTAGAAAAAAAATCAGAAATAGATATAGAAAAAGAAAAACAAAGAGAAAAAAGAAAAAAAGAAAAAGAATTAAGAAAACAAAGAAAAGATCAAAAGAATTTCAAAACAAAAAATTTTTCTTTAACATATAAAGAAAATAAAAAACAATTTAAAAAGATAGATATAGGAGATAATGAAATTATAACTTTAAAACCAGAAAAAAGAGTGTTACAACCAGTCGAAAAACCAAAAAAAGAATTAAAACCATCAGATGAAACTAATATAGTTTTAGGAGGAAATGGTTTTGATATTAATAAATATAAATGGTCTCCTGTTCCATTTAACGCTCAATCAATGACTATAGAAAAGACCAAAATTGAAACTCCATTAGAAAATGTAAGTACAGATAAATTAGAAATGCCTGCTACAACAAAAAGAAGACAAAATTGGAATTTAGTAAATAATTTATCATCTGAATCAACAGTAAATATATTAACAAACGAGAAAAAGTTATCAGAGCAAAAAATAAGACCTTTAACAGTATTAGGTGATACAACTAAAAAAAATAAATGGGATAATAAAATCAGAAAACAAAAAGGAATTAAATTAGGATTTCCTTCAACCAAAAAATGGTATTTAAAAATATGCAAAGAAAACGATATTTTATATGAACAAGAAGCTGATGATGTAATTATAAATGATGATTATAATAATGTAAAAGGACCAGAAATGAGACCTATTACTGCTACTATAATTAAAGTTAATGAGGAAGAAGAAACTTCATCAGTTTCTTCATATGATGTTTTCGAAAATTTAATAATTAAGAAAGCTAACTACGAATTTGATTATGGAAGTAAAGCAAGCTTATTAAAAAGTAAAAATGGTATACCATATACTTTTAGTAATGGAAGTTTAGGACCTGGTTTAGGTGGACCTAAAAAATTAGAAAATAATAATGGAAATGGAGCTAAGTTTTCAGATGAAAAGAAAAATATAAACAAACCAAAAGGTATGAGAGATACAAGAAATTTAATAGGAGAAAAAAGAAAAAAAATTGAATTTATTAGGGAAGAACCTGAACAGAAAAATTATTTACGTATCTAAAATTTGATTTATTTAATTTACTTTATTTTAGATAATTGTTAATAAATTTTGATTAATTGTATCATTTATTACAATTTTTAATTATTTAATATTTGAATCTTAATGTTTAAAATAATATTCATAATTTTTTATTAATTTTTAAAATTTTTAATTTTTTAATAAAAAAAGATTTAATTTATAATTATATTTATAAGATTACAATTTTTAGAAAGTATAGGTGTTATGATTATGTATCAATATGAAGAAGATATGAATAAGATTTATGACTTGATGAGAGTTCATAATGACTGGATGAGAGACAGCGTTAACCTCATTGCAAGTGAAAATACCACAAGTAATGCTGTTACAACTGCAATGGCTTCTGATTTGGCTCACAGATATGCTGAAGGACAAGCTTATGAAAGATTATACCAAGGATGTACCTACATAGACCAAATTGAAGACATTACAAAACAATTATCCTGTAAAGTTTACGATTGTAGCTATGCAAATGTTCAACCTGTTTCCGGTGTAACTGCAAACCTCGCTGCTTTCTTCGGTTTTGCTAAAGCTGGAGATAAGATGATTGCTATGAACATTCCTTACGGAGGACACATTTCCCATGCAAATGTAAGTGCAGCAGGTATTAGAGGATTAAAAACTTTAGAACATCCTTTCAACCCAGAAGTAATGAACATTGATGTTGATGCATTGAACAAAATGATTTTAGCGGAAAAACCAAAAATCATTCTCTTTGGAGGAAGCTTATTCTTATTCCCACACCCTGTATCCGAAGTTGTTGATGCAGCTAACGAAGTGGGAGCAACCATTATGTACGACGGTGCTCACGTTCTCGGATTAATTGCTGGTAAACAATTCCAAGATCCTTTAAAAGAAGGAGCTGAAGTCCTTATGGGAAGTACCCACAAGACTTTCCCAGGTCCTCAAGGAGGAATCATCTTATCCGATAAGAAAAATGAACATTTAATTGACAATGCTGTATTCCCTGGTGTAGTAAGTAACCACCACTTACACCACTTAGCTGGTTTAGGTATTGCTACTGCTGAAATGTTAGAGTTTGGTGAAGATTACGCTAAACAAACCATTAAAAACGCTAAAGCATTAGCTGGAGCTCTTGCTGAACAAGGATTCAATGTAATGTGTGAAGACTTAGGATACACTGAATCCCACCAAGTAGCTATGGATGTAAGAGATGTCAAAAGAGCTACCATCTTAGCTAAGGAATTAGAGCAAAACAATATCATTCTTAACAAAAACCTCATTCCTGGTGACAATGTAAATGACAGTGATGACCCATCTGGTATCAGAATCGGTACTCAAGAAATCACCAGAAGAGGAATGAAAGAGAAAGAAATGGAAGAAGTAGCGCAGTTCATTTGGAGAGTTGCTGAAGGTGACAAAGTAGACATCAAGGATGAAGTCACTGAATTCATGTCTCAGTACAGATCCATTCACTATGCTTTCACAGAAGAAGAAGGATACAAGTTCATTGAACATATCTAATCCTTTTTGAATTTTAATAATTTCAGTCCATTGGCTGAAATTCTTTTTTTATTTTTTATTATTTTTTTATTATAGACCAATTTAATTGGATTATATTTAATTTTTTCATATTTAGACATTAACATATGTAATTTTATTTAGGGGATATTTCATGAAAATAGGATGGGCTTTTACCGGTGCAGGACATTTGCTTAAGGAAAGCGTTGAAGCTATGGAAGAATTGGCAAAAGACAACGATTTGACTGTCTTTTTATCACAGGCTTCCGAGGAAGTTTTAAAGATGTACGGTCTCTATGATAGGGTTGTTGCTGTAACTGGTGGAAGATATAATGAACTTGCAAGCGATTCCAATCAGAAATTCAGCTTTCCAATTACAGGAAGGCTTTCACTTGGAAAATATGATTTGCTTATAGTCTCTCCTACAACTGCAAACACAGTTGCTAAGATAGTTCATGGAATTTCAGACACTCTTGTAACCAATGCAGTTGCACAAGCTGGAAAAGGCAGAGTGAGAACTCTCATGGTTCCGGTAGACATTGAGCCAGGTGATGTGGAAACCATATTGCCATCAAAGCTTGAAAAGACCAAATGCCAAAAATGTGATGAATGTGAAGCAGCGTTGGCTTGTCCGAATGGTGCAATCATTGCCCATGAAGAGATTGATCTATTGAAATGCATTGGTTGTGGAACCTGTAAGGATATTTGCCCATATGATGCAGTTTCAACAGGAAAGATCATAACTATGCATATGAGGGAAATTGATATTGAAAACACTCAAAAACTCCAAAAGATGGAAGGAATCGAGATTTTCGACACTCCTCAAAGCCTTATGGATAGTTTAGATTTATAATTTTTCTATCCTTTTATTTTTTAATTTTATTTTTTATTTTTTATTCACGCTTATTTTAAAGATATGACATCTATTTTATTTCTATCTCCTCACCTATTTTCAAGCAATCATTGAACTCTCTTTTATCAAATTCCACTATATATTTTGCGGGTTTTTTAGGAATATAACAATTCCACGGTCTCAATTCAGCTATTTCATAAACCGCATTGCCTTTATCAATAAAAACAATAACTATCTCAAATCTCATGAAAAAGCTATGGATTGAAGATCTTTCCTTCTTATTTATTCTCTCAGGAATCTCAAAGAGCAATGGAATCTTAGCATTTTTTTTAAACATCAGTCCAATTAAGCGACTAAAAAAAGTATTGGCTATTCTGATTTTTGCAATTTCCTCATTTGATTTTATAAGTGTCATTGACTTTAAATTTTTTTTCGTTTTATTTCTTTTATTTTTCAATATTTTGACCATAATTCTATTATTTTCTATTTATTCTTAATATTTATAAATATTTTCATTATTAAAAAGTTATTTACACTTTAAAATCAATTTAACAATCAAATTGCAATTTTTTAATTTCATCATCATATTATAATTATATTACGATTATTATTTTTATAAATATTAATAATAATAAAGTTTATTTACATTCAAAATAAGAAATATATATCATAATAATATATATTATATAATTTATTAAAATCATTAAGATAATGAATTTTATCTTAAATTTTTATAAGATTTACCATTTTAATAAATTTAAAAAATCACATTTATTAGGAGAATCGATATGCCGTTAAAAGAGGCAGAGAAAAACTATGACTTTAAAAAAATAGAGGAAAAGGTCCAAAACTTTTGGGCAGATTCTGATATTTATGAAAAAACAAATAAATTGCGAGCGAATGGTCCACAATATTCCTTTTTAGATGGGCCTCCATATTGTAGTGGAAAAATCCATTTAGGAACTACCTGGAATAAGGTTATCAAGGACACCTTATTGCGTTACAAGTCCATGAATGGATTTTCTTTAAGAAGACAAGCTGGATGGGATACCCACGGATTGCCTATTGAGCATAAGGTAGAGCAATTGTTAGGCATTGAATCCAAACAGGAAATTGAGGAAAAATACGGTATTGACAACTTTATCAACAAATGTAAGGAATTTGCAATGGAAAATAAGGTTGCAATGACTGAGCAATTCAAAAGCTTAGGAGTTTGGATGGATTGGGACAACCCTTATATGACCTTGGACCCTAAATATATGGAATCCGCTTGGTGGACATTGAAGAAGACTCATGAAAAGAACTTGCTTACCCGTGACCAAAGGGTAATCAGTTGGTGTCCTCACTGTCAAACTGCACTTGCTGCAGCTGAAATTGACTATACCGAAGGAGACGACCCATCCATTTATGTACGTTTCCCACTTAAGGAAAAATTGATCACAGATGGAGATTATGCTGATTTAAGACAATCTTTCTTGGTATGGACAACCACTCCTTGGACACTTCCTGGAAACTTAGCTATTTGTTTGAATGAAGATTTCGATTATTCTTTCGTAAAGGTAGATGAAAGATTGAATGAAAGTGGAGAAGAAATCCTCATCATAGCAAAAGAGCTATTGGAAACTGTTTTAGGCCCAATTGAAGTTATTCACAAAAACAAATTGCCAAATCCTAAATATGACCCTGAAGATGAAGAGTCTAAAGAAAAGAAATACATCATTGAGGAAGAGAAAGAAGTGATGTATGAAATCATCAAAACCGTAAAGGGATCTGAACTTTTAGGTTTGTCTTATGTTTATCCTTTAGCTGAACAAGTACCTAAACAAATGGAAATTGAAGCTGAAAATAAATTGGTGCACACTACTTTCCATGGAGACCATGTAGAATTAGGTGAAGGTACCGGTTTTGTACACACTGCTCCTGGACATGGTCCTGAGGACTTTGAAATCGGTCAAAAAGTAGGACTTCCTATACACTGTCCAGTGGATGAAGCAGGATGTTTCAACGAAGATGGTGGTATCTATGCTGAAGGCTTTACCAAAGACTTGAATGACACCATTATTGCAGATTTAATTGCTCAAGATTTAATGTTTAAGCATGATACAATCAACCACAGATACGGTGTCTGTTGGAGATGTAAGACTCCTATCATTTACTTAGCTACTGAACAATGGTTCATTAAAGTGCCGGAAATCAAGGAAAAGATGTTATCTGAAATTGACAGAGTTGAATGGGTACCTAAATGGGCTGGTGAAGGAAGATTCCATGACTGGGTAGCTAACGCTAAGGACTGGACAATTTCAAGACAAAGATACTGGGGTATTCCAATACCTATTTGGATTTGTCCTGATTGTGGTGAGATTAAGGTAATTGGTTCAGTTGAAGAGCTTAAAAATGAATCAATCAATGAAATCACCGCAAGTGATGAGGATTTAGTACACAGACCTTATGTTGATGACGTATTGATTAAATGTGATTGTGGCTGCGATTCACCTATGAAACGTATTCCTGATGTATTGGATGTATGGATTGACTCAGGAGTAGCAGGTTGGGCAGCTTTATACTACCCTCGTGAAGAGGAAATGTTTAATAAATGGTATCCTTATGACTTTATTTGTGAAGGACACGACCAAACCAGAGGATGGTTCTATTCCCAATTAGGAACTGGTGTAATTGCATTGGACCAAGCTCCATATAACAAGGTTTTAATGCACGGATTCGTTTTGGACGAAGAAGGTAAAAAGATGAGTAAATCCTTAGGTAATGTAGTTCAACCTGAGGAAGTCATTGAGAAATACGGTGCAGATGTATTAAGATTCTACCTTTTATGGGCTTGCAAGCCATGGGATGACCTTAAGTTCGTATGGGATGAATTGAACAATGTCAAAAAGATGTTCAATATCTTCTGGAACGTATATGTGTTCTCAACCACTTATATGGCTCTTGACGAATTCGACCCTGCAAAATGCATAGTTGATGGTCCTGATGCAAATGTAACTTTAAGAAATGAGGATAAATGGATCTTGTCCCGTGTAAATTCACTTGCAAAAGAAGTGGGTGAAGCCATTAACGATGTACACTTCCATTTAGCTACAAGAGCAATAAACAATTTCATACTTGAAGACTTAAGCAGATGGTATGTAAGATTGATTAGAGGAAGGACTTGGGTGGAAAGCGATGACCCAGATAAATTAGGTGCATACTATTCACTTTACACTACACTCAATACCTTAATCCATTTAATGGCTCCAATTACCCCTCACTTATCTGAAGAGGTATATGAAAACTTGGTTAAAAACTTGAATGCTGATGCTGCAGAAAGTGTTCATATGGATGATTGGATGTATGACGAATCCTTAATCGATAAGGAACTTGAAGCTAAAATGGATAATGTGAGAGATGTTATCGAAGCATCTGCAAGAGCAAGGGATGTTGCAAGATACAAGTTAAGATGGCCTGTAAGTGATATAACTGTCGTATCACAGGATGAGGAAATCTTGGAAAGCATATCCTCACTTGAAGACATTATTAAAGATCAATCTAATACAAAAGAAGTTATCACAGCTACTGAATTTGAAAACCTCACATTCATTGCAAAGCCTAATCTCAAGACCTTAGGTCCAAGACTTAAGGGAGATATGGGCATTGTACAGAAATTCTTCGCACAAGCTAAAGCCGATGGAACAGGAAATTCCATTAAGGATAGCTTGGACTCTACTGGCAAGTATGTAGTGAGAGGAGAAGATAGAGAAGGCAATTTAAAAGAAATTGAACTCTCAGTTGATGATGTTCTTTATGAAACTGAGCTTCCTGATGATGTTGTAAGTGCAGAATTTGCTGGAGGAAATGTATTCGTGAATACTAAAATCACTCCAGAAATCTTATCTGAAGCTATGGCTCGTGAACTTATTAGAAGAATCCAAGACATGAGAAAGGACATGGACTTGGATGTTGAAGCCAATATCGGCGTTATGGTAAATACCAATGCTGAATTCAAGGAATTGGTTGAAAAGCAATCTGATTTAATAAGTGAAGAGGTAAGGGCTAAGTCACTTGTAATATTTGATGGTGAAGCTTGTGAAGTCTGTACACTTAAAGGTACAGAAGAGAATGTTGATGATGATATTTCCATTGAATATTCAAAAGAATGGATTATTGAAGATAACAAAGTGATTATTTCTGTTGTTAAACTTATCTAAGGTGTTTTTATGACTTTAACAGATTCTGAAGTAAAATATATTGAAGGAATTCTCGGAAGAGAAATGAACGAATTGGAAGAGGGAATGTTAGATGTAATGTTCTCTGAACACTGTTCATACAAAAGTAGTAGGCCAATTTTAAAACTGTTCCCTACTGAAGGAGAAAACATAGTTTTAGGCCCTGGAGACGATGCAGGTCTTGTATCCATTACAGATGAATATGCTCTTGCTGTAGGTATGGAAAGTCATAATCACCCTTCAGCTATTGAACCTTACGGTGGAGCAGGTACTGGTATTGGAGGTATCTTAAGAGACATTATTTCCATGGGTGCAATGCCGATTGCACTTCTAGACAGCTTACGTTTCGGCCCACTTGAAGACCAAAAGTCAAGATACTTGTTTGAGCATGTTGTTGAAGGAATATCTGACTATGGTAATAGGGTAGGTGTTCCAACTGTAGCTGGTGAAATTGAATTTGATGAATCCTTCAGAACAAACCCTCTTGTAAACGTATTGTGTGCAGGGCTTGTTAAAAAGGATGAAATCGTAATGGCAGTGGCTCCAAACATTGGAGATGTTTTCTTGCTTATGGGTGGAACCACTGGTAGGGATGGTATTCACGGAGTAACCTTTGCATCTGAAGAGTTAACCTCCAACTCTGAAACTGAAGACCGTCCTGCTGTGCAAGTGGCAGATCCATTCACCAAAAAGAGAGTGCTTGAAGCTTCACTTGAAATCCTTGAAAAAATCGATTGTTCCGGTGTAAAGGATTTGGGTGGTGGAGGTCTTACCTGTTGTGTATCAGAACTTGTGGACAAGTCTGGAAACGGTGCAGTTGTAGACCTTAGAGCTATTCCTCTTCGTGAAGAGGGAATGACCCCTTATGAAATCATGCTTTCAGAATCCCAAGAACGTATGATTTTTGTCATTAACCCTAAAGATGTTGAATTGGCACAAGCCATCTGTGATAAGCATGAAATTCCTTCTGCAGTGATTGGTGAAGTAACTGATGGAAACCATATGGTTGTAAAGGATTTCGATGCAGAAGTGGAACTCCAAACATTATGTGATGTTCCAACTATCCTTTTAGCAGATCCTCCTTCTCTTGATAGGGAAATGAGAGAGCCTGCTAAACCAACTGATTTGGTTGAAGTGGTAGATGGCCCAATAGATGAATCATTGATTAAAGTATTGTCCTCCCCTAACATTGCAAGCAAGGAATGGGTTTACAAGCAATATGACCATGAAGTTCAAACCAGAACTGTTGTAAAGCCTGGTGATGATGCAGCTGTATTGCAAATTGATGATGAAACCGCTGTTGCAATTACTGCTGATTCCAATACAATCCACACTAAATTGACTCCATATGATGGTGGAGCAGGAAGTGTTGCAGAAGCAATCCGTAATGTAGTTTCAATGGGTGCAAAACCTTATGCTGTTGTAGATTGTCTAAACTTCGGTAACCCTGAAACTCCTGAAATCCTCTGGCAATTCAAGGAGTGCATTAAGGGAATGTCTGACATTGCAAGGAAATTCGAAGCTCCTGTAATAAGTGGAAATGTAAGTTTCTACAATGAAACCGAAGGTATTAAAATCAACCCAACCCCTGCTGTAGGAGTTATCGGTGTTGAAAAGCTTTCAAGCATCAGAACACTCCCATTCAAGGAAGAAGGAGATAAAATCATCATTATCGGTAAAACCTATGATGAAGTTGAAGGTTCTGAATACCACAGAGCTGTACATTCTCTTGAACAAGGGGATGCTCCTAAAATCAGAATCGATGATGAATTGGCATCTGCAAACACCATTCTTGACTTGATTGAAAATGATGGCGATTATGTAAAATTCCTTGAAGGTGAAGATGAACTTGCAATAACCGCTACCCACGATGTATCCGCTGGTGGAATAGCTATTGCATTGTCTGAAATGGCTATGAGCGGCAAACTTGGTTGTGAAGTTGATATTAGCAAGGTTCCAGCTGAAGAGGGCATTAGCGACAATAACTTATTGTTCTCTGAATCCCATGCAAGATTTATCATAACCGTAAGTGCAGATAAGGCAGATGAAATACTTGATTCCATTGATGTGGATGCTGCAATTATCGGTGAAGTCAAGGGAGATTCATTAGTCATTAAGAAAGATGATGAAACCATTGTAGATTTAGCTGTAGCTGACTTGGATGATGCTTATCATGGTGTCATTGAAAAGTATATGGCTTAATTTATAATATTTATCATATCTTTTTATTTTTTTTATAAAAAATTTATTTTATTTATTTTATTAGTTTATTTATTAATTTATTAATTTATTTTATGGACGATAATATGAAGTTTATATCAAATTTAATTCCATTGGGAGACGCTTTAGCTAAAATCGATGAGAATCAAAAGATTATGGATACAGAAAAGATACATTTAAAAGATTCTCAAGGCAGAGTTTTAGCTCATTCCATTTCATCTTATCATAATTCCCCTCCATTTGACAAATCTGCTATGGATGGATATGCAGTGATTGCAGAGGATACCTTTGGAGCTTCCAATAATGTCATTAAAGAATTAAAGATCATTGATAGAATTGGAGCAGGGGACTTTTCAGAAAAAACATTATCCAATGGTGAAGCTATTGTAATAGCAACTGGTGCACCGATTCCAAATGGTGCAAATGCTGTTTTAATGAAGGAATTCACCTATGAAGACGGTGATAATTTAGAGATTCATTCCCAAGTGACTCCTGGTGAAAACATCTCTCCAAAAGCAGAAGACATTGCTGAAGGAGATGAATTGTTAGGTGAAAATGTTTTAATCAGACCGCAAGAGATGGGCTTGATTGCTTCAGCAGGACACAGTGAAGTTGAAGTTTACAAAAAGCCAAGAGTTAAATTGCTAATCACTGGAAATGAATTGGTTGAACCTTCTCCAGAGCTTGACAAGGCTAAAATCATCAATTCCAATCAATTCACCATCGCAGCATTGATTAGAAGTGCTGGAGCTATTGTGGATATAGAACATGGTGCAGATGATTTTGAAGCTGTCAAGGAAGCTATTGACAAGGCAACTAAGGAATATGATGTGGTCATCACCACTGGAGGAACTGCTATCAGCAAAGGGGATGTAGTCATTGAAGCGGTTGAGGAATTAGGTGAAGTCCTATTCCATGGTGTTGCAATGAGGCCAGGAAAGCCTGTTGGTGCAGGCATTGTAAATGGAACCCAAGTGTTTATGCTTTCTGGTCAACCTGTAGCTGCTATGGGTCAATTTGATATAATTGCAAGACATTACATCTTTAAAATGCAAGGACTCGATTATTCCCATAAAGTGATTAATAGAGTATCTAAAACCAAGATACCGTCCTCTCTTGGAAGAACAGATTATATTCGTGCAGTAGCTGATGACAATGGCGTTCATCATGTCTTAAATAGAGGTTCAGGTATAATTAGGTCTATGGTAGAGGCAAATTGTTACATTATCATTGATGAAAACCATGAAGGAATCGAAAAAGGAGATGAAGTTGACTTGATCTTCTTCAATGATATGGCATGGCCTAGCTTTTAGAGATTAAAATTTTATATTTTTAAAAATTAATTATTTTTTAGATTTTTTAAAAAAAGAATTTAAAAAAAGAATTTAGATAAGAATATTAATTCTTATCTCTGCTATTTTTATTTATATTTTATTATTTTATTATTTATCCTATCGACTTCTTTTTCCTAATCTATAGAATAGGTAGTAACCAAAGTAGTCATTGTGTCTGCTATTCAGTGTTCCTTGAGAATATCCATTTTTATATCCTTGATCGTAAGCATAGGACTCTTCATATTCTCTTTGCTCTTCAATATAATCCTCTTGCATAGTATTTAATTTTTCATCAAATTTTTCTTTGCTGAATTCGGATTTAGGGCTGTAGGAAACAATCTTTTTCATTGTATCATTAACATCGTTTCCATCATAGCTCAATGCATAGAATGTCTTGTTTGATTCAAAGTATAGATAAGTCACATCATGATTGCAAATGCTTCTATGGCTATAATAGGCAACTGCATGATGCCCGTCAATCTCCATCTCTTCAACGTCATAAAGCTCATCAAGGGTGGATTCATACCCATAATTGTTTCTAAGGGACTTGTCATCTTCCAAAGCTACAAGCCCAAATGTGAATACATTTGTCTTAACATAATTTCCTCCAGATTCGCTTCCTCCCCCATACTCTGGTGGAATTTGAAAATTGGTGTTATATACAGTTATATTTATCCAATCTGATGTATCCACATCACTTTTTTCAGCACTTGTCCCATTAATGGCTAAAAGCGCTATAATCCCAATTACACATGTTAAAAAAATTATTTTTTTATTCATGTTTTATTCTATTTTTCTCATGTCTTTTAAAAATTTCTAAAATGAGTACTTTTTTATATTATGAAAACTTAATAATATTATTCAAATAAATAAAAATTTATTCAAAAAATCTTATTCAAAGAATGATTTTTTATAAATTATAAATTTTAAAAATCTTAATTGTGTTATTATGAACGGTATATATTATTATGTGATAGCTTTCATTCTCATTTGGACTATTGCGATTATATTTAAAAATCAGCTAACCGATCATGGAGTTGAAGTGAATTTTCCTCTTTTGATGTGGAGAACACAACGGTTAAGAGGTTTTATAGATAAATTAGCCAATCGTGCTCCAAGGTTTTGGAAATGGTATATGAACATAGGAATCGTAATCTCAGCGGGGTTCATGGTTCTTATGGCTGTTGCATTGGTCTATTCCTTAAAGACATTGATGGATGCTCCTACAGTTAGCTTGATAGTTCCAGGAGTTGAAGTTCCAGGTTCTCCTATATTCATTCCATTGCTTTCTGGACTAATAGCACTTGCAACAGTTTTAATAGTTCATGAATTCAGTCATGGAATCCTCTCAAGAGTGGAAAAGATCAATATTAATTCAATAGGTCTTTTATTGTTTGCAATTATTCCAGGAGCTTTTGTAGAGCCAAATGAAGAGGAATTGAATGAATTAAGCCGTCCAGCCAAAATGAGAATTTACGTTGCAGGATCTATGGCAAATTTAACCTTGGCAGCTATTGCAATGATTATAATGTTAGTTATCTCTTCATTTATCATTCCAGTGGTATTTGAAGATGATGGGGTTGTCATTAACAGATTAACCGAAGATGCGAATGCTAAAAATTATATGTCTGAAGGAATGGTAATCAGATCAATAAATAATCTCACCGTAAATGACATGGCATCCTTCCAAAAAGCTACCCGCACATTAAAGCCAAATGAAACGGTAAATATTCATACTGATCAAGGAGATTACAGTTTCCAATTGAAGACCAATCCTATGAACAAATCATTAGGATTTATGGGAATTCAAGTCAATGCAAACAATGTAATTGCTGATGGCTTTGACAATCAGTTCTACACTCCTTTATTATGGCTTTTAATGCCTTTGTCCGAGCTATTGTTTTGGATTTATTTCCTAAACTTTGCTGTGGGAACTTTTAACTTGCTTCCAATGAAACC
>JAEEGK010017998.1_pt1 | contig 15326 bp, 11 predicted proteins | sample 8958771 | NCBI WGS metagenome assembly JAEEGK01 (sample SAMN16246547, study PRJNA631951) | gut metagenome | biome: gut microbiome; feature: rumen; material: SC-attached | host: Bos | place: Iran: Karaj | collected 2018-10 | reverse complement strand
CAACAAGCCGGCGATGTTCGAACTCCGGATTGTGGTCCGCATCCCCGAGCGCTTCGGCGACCTGGTCTAGGCCTTCCGGAGCTTGCGTTCTCTCTTGCGCAGTTTTTTTCTGAAAGAAGAAAGGAATTCCCGCTCCCAGATCATCTGCTGGTGGGGGGTAGCGTGAGTCTTGTAGTGCTCTTCGGAGAGCCGGATGACCTCACGGAGGCTGTCCACCTGCTTCTGCAGTTCCGCCCCGATGATGAGGCTGCCGGGGGTGGGGTTGTAGTAATACAGGGGGAGGTTGAGGACGGTGGCGGCCTTTACGCGCAGCAGGACCTCGCCCCACCAGGGCAGGTCTTCGAAGATGACGCCTTCCGGGAAACGCAGGTCGCGGATGATGTCGGTCCGGTAGAGACAGCGCCAGGGCTGGCAATGCTTGACCGTCCATTTTCCTTTCTGTCTCAGGAGCCCCATCACCGCGTATTCGGTCGCCCAGTCGAAGATGTCTTCCGCCTTCCGGCTGCGGATATCCTCGATCCGGTAAGTCTTGAACGGGATGGTTTCCGGCTCCGGCAGATGCTTCGCGCGCAGGCGGAGCAGTTCGCTCCGGTGGGCCCGGTCGTAGGTGAACGCGACCAGGTCGCTCCTGTCACGCTCCGCGAAACGGTGGCAGATCTCCATCAGCTGCGGATGCAGAAAATCGTCGCTGTCCACCAGCAGGCAATAACGGCCCCGGACGAGCTGGACCGCCCGGTTGCGGGCGGCGGATACGCCGGCGTTGGCCTGGTGGATGACCTGGATCCGGGGATCCTGTGCCGCGAATCCGTCGAGGATCTGCGGCGTCCCGTCCGTGCTCCCGTCGTCGATGCAGATGGCTTCCCAGTCCTGGAAAGTCTGCGCCTGAAGGCTCTTCAGGCAGCGGGCGATATAGGGCTCGACATTGTATGCGGGAAGGATGACGGATATCTCGGGCGCCGGTTTCTCGGAGTCGGAGGGGGCCTCCATCGCCCGGAATTTCCGGCTGAAATAGTCGATGATTCCCGCGTCCACGCGCTCGTCGAATTTCCGGGCCCAGAGGTGGGGGACCGACTCCAACAGGTCCCTGTCGGAAGACAGGAACACCCAGGGATGCCGCACGCTCTTGCCGCGGGTCCAGTCGATGAAGCGCATGCTGGCCAGGTTGTGGATTTCTTTATTCTGCACGTGTTCCGTGGGGTCGAAGAGCCGCTCGCGGAACGGAGAATTGCAGATTACGGTGGCCAGGAAGATCTCGTCGACCGTGTTGGTATGCCGGAAAACCTTCTCCAGCCAGGCTTCCTGGGAAAGGACATATTCGGCGCAGGGATGCGTGATGCTGAACCACTGCGAGGCGAAATGGAATTCGATGCCCCGGTTGATCTGGATGTGCAGGGCCATCAGGATGCCCTTGACGAGGTTGTTGGCCAGGTTGGGCAGGAAGGAACCTGCGCCTTCCGGAAACAGCGTGAAGTAGCGGAAACGGTTCTGTGTGTGGGACTTGGGCTTCCACAGATTGAGGAACTCCCGGTCCGGGTGCGCATCGAAGAAGGCGTGGATCTCGTCCTGGCTCTTGATGGGCAGGTCCTGTCCGCTCAGCAGGTGATAGAAGGCATAGTGCCCGGGCACGGCCGCGCGGAGCAGGGCCAGTTCGGCCCGCATGATGCTGACGCCGCCCCAGTGGATGGAAATGTGCGGCTCGATGAAATGGAGCCCGGAGTGGCGGCAACAACCGGCAAAGACCTCCGGACGGAAAGATGCTTTCCGGTCGAGGTGCACATAGATATCGTTTCTCGGATGGTCCAGCATCCGGAACAGATCCAGCAATTGCCCGGGACGGTCGTGGGCCAGAATCAAATACGCGTGTTTCTCGTAAGCCACGATGCAAAGTTAGGTATTTTTGCTGGAATGGTTCATATACCAGTGGGTCTGGTAGTCGCGGAACGAGGCCGGGACGGGGGCTGTTTTCGTCTTGTAGGTCGTTTTCTGGAAGAAGGCTTTCTGCGTGACCCGCTTTTGAAGGGCGGGATCGAAAGGTTCGTCGCCGTATTTGTAGAAAAGGAGGTGCGTGGGATCCTGGTCGATCCTGGGCATATCCGCGAACAGCGCGGTAGCGAACGGATGATGCTTGACCAGCGCGCGGAACATCAGCTGGTGCTGGAAGTAATCGACCCGCCGGTTCGCGTGGAGCCAGTAGTCCAGGATGACGGCGCGCCATGCCGCCAGCAGCCAGCTCCCTTTGCGGGCCCGGATGAAGCAGTTCTGGATGTAGCTGTAGTAGCCACAGATATGGCGTCCGGCCATGAAGACGAAGAAATCCTGTTCCGTGATCTGCTCCGGAATGGGACCGGTGACGAAACAGGTGGCGTCCAGCCAGTACCCGCCGTGCCGGTAGAGCAACTCCACGCGGCAGATGTCGCTGAAGTGGCAGGGTTCGATCTTGCCTTCTTTGTATTTGGTGATGATTTCTTCCGGGAGGGAAATGTAGTCCGGCAGTGTCTTCTCGTCCAGGACGACCAGCTCCTGCTTGCAGTGCGCCCGGATGGAGGCGATGCAGGATTTGACGATGTCAGGGGCGTTCTGCTCGCCCTGCAGCCAGATCGTGAAGATCTTCTCTCTGGTATCGTCGCGGTCCACGGGCTCCTGCCGGACCGTGTCCGCGGCCGCGAGCCAGTGCTTGCGGATGTATTTTGTCAGAATGCGGGAGTTGCTCTCGTATCGGTGCGCCCGGGAGATTTCCCTTCCTCTCCAGAATGGATTCAGGATGTGCCCTTTCAGGAGCATTTCCAAACGCGTGATCCGTCGGCCTGCCTCTATGCTCAGTCCTTCACAATTCATGCTGCAAAGATACGCATTTTCAGCGGATCTTGTATAGGAAATCGTTGGGTCCGTTGACGGTCAGCTCCACCGCCACGGAAACGCCGCGGGCCAGCGGCGGCAGCGGGACCTCGAAGGAGCAGGCCCTGCCGCGGATCTCGCAGGCGAATTCGAGCGTCGGGCGCGGCACGCCGAGCACGTCGGCGGGCGTGTCGTTGGGATAGCACCACAGCGTGGTGCGGGGCTCCTGCGGGAAGTAGCCGATGTCGCAGGGGAGCGCCGCCCAGGCGCCTGCGTCCAGCAGCTCGGCGGGCCGGAAATCCTTCTGGCGCAGGATTTCCGCGCCGGCCGGCAGGTCGCGCAGGCGGACACGCGGATTCTCAAGCAGTTCGTAGCCGTCCATCGTGTTGCCCACGGCGGCCAGCACGACGCGGCAGAGCAGGGGCTGCAGGACGACCGTCCCTTCCTGGCCCTGCGTCGTACAGCAGCCGCCCAGGACGGGCCGTTCCGGGTCGTCGTCCGTGAAGCTGAAGGCCAGCTGCTCCATCGCGTCGTAGCGTGCCAGCGCCTTCAGGTTGAGCTGGCGCGGGCTGTTGGCGATCGCGACGACCTGTTTGTCGCCCGGCAGGGCGGGGAGGCAGACCTCCGCCTCCAGGCTGTCCAGGCGCGCGTACTTTTCCAGCTCGCGCAGCCCTTCCGTGCCGTAGACGAAGAGGTCCAGCCGCCGGACCTCGTGGCCCTCCGCCTGCGTGCGGATGCACACGAGCGCGGAATCCACGGCGGGCGCTTCCTCGGGCTCCTGCGGTTCGGGGAGGGGGGCCTTGCGGCACGAACCCAGCAGAGCCGGCAGCAAAAACAGGTAAGTAAAGTAGCATAGTAGAAGTTTCCCTGCACTGCGCAGAGGGCGGCGGTGCCGAAGAGAAAGATACAGGCGAGCGATGCGCTGCCGGCTCATGGGGTTGTTCGAGTTTTTCATACGGTCGCAAATGTATGCGACGTCCGGCAATGCTCCAAGGACCTGTAAGAATCGTACGGGGGTAAGTGTGAAATCTTTCCCGTTTGGCATTTTATAAAACGGAAAGACCCGCATTCCTGCGGGCCTTTCCTGTATCATTAACCTCCGAAGTTGTCGTAGAGGACGTTCTCCGGCGGGACGCCGAGCGAATCGAGCAGTTCGTTCACGCACTTGGTCATCATGGGAGGACCGCACATGAAGTACTTGATATCCTCGGGAGTCTCGTGGTCCTTGAGGTAGGTCTCGTACATCACGTTGTGGACGAAGCCGGCGGTGTACTTGACGCCTGCGGCATCCGCTGCGGGATCCGGACGGTCGAGGGCCAGGTGGAACTTGAAGTTCGGGAACTCCTTCTCGATCTCGGCGAAGTCCTCCAGGTAGAAGGCCTCCACGAGGGCGCGGGCGCCGTAGAAGAAGCTGACCTTGCGGCCGGTCTTGAGCGTGCGGAAGAGCTCCATGATGTGGCTGCGGAGCGGGGCCATACCTGCGCCGCCGCCGACGAAGATGTATTCCACGTTGTCGGGATCGTTCTTCGGCAGGAGGAACTCACCGTAAGGGCCGCTGATCATCACCTTGTCGCCCGGCTTGCGGGAGAAGACGTAGGTGGAGGCGATTCCCGGAGGCACGCCCGGCACGAACTTGAAGACGCCCTTCGGCTGCGTGCGGTCGAACGGCGGGGTCGCGATACGCACGTTAAGCTTGATGATGCCCTTCTCGCCCGGGTAGGAAGCCATGGAGTAGGCGCGGATGGTCGGAACCTCGTTCTTGAACTTGAGCGGGGTGATGCCGAACTTGTCCCAGTCGCCCTTGTAGATGTCGGCCACGCCCATGTCGGAGAAGTCGGCCTCGTAGGCGGGGATGTCGATCTGGATGTACTCGCCGCTCTTGAACTCGAGCTCTTCGCCCTCGGGGAGCTTGACGGTGAATTCCTTGATGAACGTAGCGACGTTCTCGTTGGAGATCACCTCGCACTCGAGTTTCTTGACGGACAGGGCGGACTCGGCCACCTGGATCTTCAGGTTGTCCTTGACTTTGACCTGGCAGCCCAGACGCCAGCCGTCCTTGATCTGCTTGCGGTTGAAGAAGCCCACCTCGGTCGGCAGGATCTCTCCGCCGCCCTCGAGGACCTGCACCTTGCACTGGCCGCAGTTGGCCTTGCCGCCGCAGGCGGAGGGGAGGAAGATCTTCTGCTCGGCAAGCGTGTTCATCAGCGAGTTGCCGGGATTGACCTTGAGGGTTTTCTTACCGTTGTTGATATCGATGTCGACCGTGCCGGTCGGGGTGATCTTGGCCTTGACGTAGAGCAGCAAGACCACCAGCAGCAAGGTCAGGATGACGATGACTGCGATAGAAGCGATTATTGTAGGTGTCATTGCGTGCTCCTCCTAAAGCTGGATACCCATAAAGATCATGAATGCCATACCCATCAGGCCCACCGTGATGAAGGTGATGCCGACGCCCTTGAGCGGGGCGGGGACGTTGCTGTAGGACAGCTTCTCCCGGATGGCGGCGAGGCTGACGATGGCGAGGTACCAGCCGAGGCCGGAACCGAGGCCATAGACGAGCGGCTCGCCGAAGGTCGCGAAATCACGCTGCTGCATGAAGAGCGAACCGCCCAGGATGGCGCAGTTCACGGCGATCAGCGGCAGGAAGATACCGAGCGAGGAGTACAGCGAAGGAAGGAACTTCTCCACGAACATCTCGACCAGCTGCACGAAGGCGGCGATCACGGCGATGAAGAGGATGAAGCTCAGGAAGCTCAGGTCCACCGATGCGAACTGGGGGCCCAGCCAGCTCAGTGCGCCGGGCTGGAGCACGAACTTGTTGAGGGCCCAGTTGATGGGCAGGGTGAAGAAGAGGACGAAGATCACAGCGAGGCCCAGGCCATTGGCTGTCTTCACGTTCTTCGATACCGCCAGGTATGAGCACATACCCAGGAAGTATGCGAAGATCATATTGTCAACGAAGATTGACTTGACGAATAAGCTTACGTATTCCATAGGGCGACGCGATTATTTCTCCTGAAGGTCCTTGTCGCAGGCGCGGTGTACCCAGATGATGCATCCGAGCAGGATCAGCGCGAACGGCGGCAGGATCACGAGGTTGTTGGGAATATAGCCGGCAGGCAGGACCTGCAGGCCGAACAGGGTGCCGCTTCCGAGAAGCTCGCGGAAGAAGGCGACGATGATCAGGATGAGGCCGTAGCCCACACCGTTGGCCAGACCGTCCAGCAGGGAAGGGATGGGCTTGTTGCCGAGGGCGAAAGCCTCGATGCGGCCCATCACGATACAGTTGGTGATGATCAGACCGATGTAGACGGAGAGCTGCTTGTCGATGGCGTAGGTGCCTTCGCCGGCCTTGAGGATCTGGTCGACGAGGATCACCATCATGGCCACCACGACGAGCTGCACGATGATACGCACGCGCATCGGGATGGTGTTGCGGAGCAGCGAGCAGACGAGGCTGGAGAGGCCCGTGACGACGATCACGGAGAGAGCCATCACCAGGGCGCCCTTCAGCTGGACGGTGACGGCCAGCGAGGAGCAGATACCCAGGATGAGAACGGTAATCGGATTACCTTTCAGGATCGGGTTGAGGATCGTTTCTTTGAGTTTCTTATCCATGATTATTCCTCCTCTGCATTATGGTTTTCGCAGTGCTCGCAATCTTTCTCGCCGTTCTGGCAGCAGCCGGCGGCGTTGGCGAGGTGGCTTTCGTAGGCCTTGAACCAGACATTCAGGGCGTCGTTCAGACCCTTGGAAGTCATGGTCGCGCCGGAGATGGCGTCGACGGCGTTGGTGGCGCCGGACTCTTCGGCGTTCTTGCCGAGGTTGAAGAGCAGCTCCTTGCCGAAGTCGACGGTCTTGCCGACGAACTTCTCGCGGAACCAGGCTTCGTCCTTGATCTTGGCGCCGAGGCCCGGGGTCTCGGACTCATGGTCGAAGTAGGCGCCGGCGATGGTCCGGCAGTCAGGCTGGAAGGCGATGTAGCCCCACACGGGGCCCCAGAGGCCTGCGCCGTAGACCGGAATCACGGTGTAGCCGTTCTTGAAGACATAGACCGGGAGGGTGGCCTCGCCGCCGGCCTTGATGGCCTTGTTCTGCGGCTTGAGGTTGTCCACCAGCTCGATGCTGGCCTTCTCGATGGAGAGGGTGCCGTTCTTCTGGCCGTCCAGGCCGATGGTATAGGCTTCGTCGATGTTGTCAGCGTAGAGCTGGAGGACACCGGCGTTGTTGGTGGCATAGAGTTCGTCCGTGGGCTTGATCTGCGCGGCGGACATCATCTGGCGGAGGGTCTCCGCCTTGGCGTTGGCCTCCTGCGAAGGCTTCAGCTTCATCGCCGTGAAGGCGAGGACCGCAGCCACGACTACGACCACGAGGGTGGTGTAGATGACAGTATATGCGTTGCTGTTGGTATTCATAAGGCTAGGCGGTTTTGAGTTTCTTGGCCTTGCGGGAGATGTGGGCGCTGGTGACGCAGTGGTCGATCAGCGGGGCGAACACGTTGCAGAGCAGGATGGCGAGCATCATACCCTCGGCGTAGCCCGGGTTGAACAGACGCACCGTGACGCACAGGGCGCCGATCAGGAAGCCGTAGATCCACTTGCCGCACTCGGTCTGGGCGGAGGTCACGGGGTCGGTCGCCATGAAGACGATACCGAAGGCGAAGCCGCCGTAGAGGAGCTGCATGTAGGCAGGGATGGTGGAGATGCCGGCGAGGTCGGCGATGCCGCCGACGAACAGGGCGCCGAGCACGCCGCTGAGCATGATCTTCCAGCTGGCGATGCCGGTCCAGAGGAGGATGGCGGCGCCAAGGAGGATGGCGATCACGGAAGTCTCACCGACGGAGCCGGGGACCGTACCGATGAAGAGGTCCCAGAAGCCGGTGCCGTACTGGGCGGAAGCGCCGTCCAGCGCGAGCGGGGTGGCGCCGGTGAAGCCGTCCACGACCTGCTCGGTCGGCTTGAGGGAGATCCAGCAGTTGGAGCCGGACATATAGCTCGGATAGGAGAAGAAGAGGAAGGCGCGCGTCAGGATCGCCGGGTTGACGATGTTCATGCCCGTGCCGCCGAAGACTTCCTTGCCGAAGATGACCGCGAACGCGACGGCGACCGCGAGCATCCAGAGGGGAATGTCCACCGGGACGATGAGGGGAATGAAGAAACCGGACACGAGGTAGCCCTCGCTCACTTCTTCGCCGCGGATCTGGCACGAGGCGAACTCGATGCCCAGACCGACGATGTAGGAAACCAGGAACAGGGGCAGGACCTTGAGGAAACCGTACCACCAGTTGCCGAGGATGTTCAGGGAGGTGTCGCCGATGGCGAGACCGTGCTGATAGCCGACGTTCCACATGCCGAACAGGGCAGCGGGGACGGCGGCGATCACCACCAGGATGAGGAGGCGCTTGAGATCGATGGCGTCACGGACGTGGGAACCCTTCTTGGTGACGGTCCCGGGCACGTGCAGGAAAGTCTCAAAAGCGTCGACCGTAGAGTGCAGCCAGAATAATTTGCCGCCTTTTTCGAAAATCTTGTTCATACTTTTAAGCCATTTCCTTGAGCATCAGGTCGATGCCCTGTTCGATCATTGCCTGGATATTGTTCTTGCTCGGGTCGACGAACTCGCAGGTGGCGAGGTCCTCGGGGAGCACTTCGTAGATGCCGAACTTCTCCATCTTCTCGATGTCGCCGGCCAGGCAGGCCTTGGCGAGGAACACCGGGTAGATGTCCATCGGCAGCACGCGGCCGTAGTAGCCGTCGTTCATCAGGAACGCGCGGGGACCGCCGTGCAGGTTGGTGGTCATGTCGTATTTCTTCTTGGGCATCAGCCAGGAGAAATAGCTGCGGTCGGCGCTGAACTGGTTGGCGCGGATCGGGTTGATCCAGCCGAGGAGTTCCTTGTCCGTGCCTTCGCGCAGGAGCGTGACCTGGGTGTCGAAGAAGCCGAGGTAGCCGGCCGCACCGACGGTCTTGCCGCTGAGGGCGTCGCCGCTGACGATGCGGAGCATCTCCTCCGGGGTGTTGCCCCAGAACGGCGTGAGGGCCTTCATCGGGGTGCCGGGAAGCGCCTGGACATAGGCGCACTCGAGCGCCATCGGGCCGGTGACCGCCACCTTGCGGCGCAGGTCTAGCTTGCCCTTGGTGAAGAGCTTGCCGATGGCCGCGACGCCGGCCAGGGACACCGTCCAGACGGTGTCTTCCTTCCGGATCGGGGCGACGTGGCTGATCTGCACGCCGACGTTGCCGGCCGGGTGCTTGCCCTTGAAGGTATTCAGCTCACAATGCTGCAGGGAAGTGAACGCAGACGGCTTGTTGCCGTCGAGACCCACGCGGACCTTGCCCGAAGTCAGTTTGGACAGGGCGCAGATGCCGGCCTGGACGTCTGCCAGGGCGTCGCCGTAGCAGTAGTTGCTGTCCGCGGCGAGCGGGGCCGTGCTGAAGGTGGAAATGAAGATGTCGCGCGGGGTCGCAGCCGGATCGGCGATGATGCCGTAAGGACGCTGGACCAGCCACGGCCAGAGGCCGCTCTGGAGGAGAGCCTGGCGAACCTGCCCGGCATCCAGCTTGGAGGCGTCCTTGACGCCGAAGTCGACAGATTCCTGCTTGCCGTCCGCCTCGATGAGGAGGGCGAGCAGTTTGCGCTTGTCTCCTCTGACGATCTCCTTGACCGTACCGCTCACCGGCGAGGTCAGAAGGATGTCAGCGTTCTTTTTGTCTGCCATGACGGGGGAGCCGCAGAGCACGGGATCGCCTTCCTTGACCAGAAGTCTGGGAAGAAAACCCTTGAAGTCAGTCGGTTGGACTGCCACGATGCCCGGCGCTATCGTCTTTGAGACACGGAGCTCTGCTTCTCCCGCAATAGGGATGTTCAGGCCCTTTTTCAAAACGAAAGTTAGTGACATGAATATAACGTTATAAGTTTTCGCAAATCGCGCCGCGAAGTTACCACTTTTTTTTGTAATTTCGTGCCGCTATGGAGGATAAAGTGAAAACGATTCTGGAGGATTTGAACGACGAGCAGAGAAGAGCCGTCGAATGTGTTGAAGGACCTGTGCTGATTGTGGCGGGAGCCGGTTCCGGCAAGACCCGCGTGCTGACTAGCAGGGTGGCATATATTCTGGCGCAACAGCCTGATTCCCGCATACTTGCCCTTACGTTTACGAAGAAGGCGGCAGGCGAGATGAAGGAGCGTATCGCGCAGATGGTGGGGGACAAGAGCGTCCGCAGGGTCGTGATGGGCACCTTCCATGCCGTGTTCGTGCGTTTCCTGCGCGAATACGCTGAGTTCCTGGGGTATCCGCAGAACTTCACGATCTACGACACGTCCGATTCGCAGAGCGCCGTCAAGGCCTGCGTCAAGGAGATGGGCCTGGACGACAAGATCTACAAGCCGCGCGACGTGCTGGCCCGCATCTCGATGGCCAAGAACAACCTCATCACGGTCTCGGCCTACCAGGGCAATCCCGAGCTGCAGACGCAGGACAGCCACACCAAGCGGCCGCGCCTGGGCGAGGTGTATGCCCGCTACCAGGAGAAGCTCAAGCAGAGCGGGGTGATGGACTTCGACGACATCCTGCTCAATATGAACTACTTGCTGCGGGACAACAAGGAGGCGCTCGAGTCGATCGCCGGCCGTTTCTCGCACATCATGGTGGACGAGTACCAGGACACCAACGTGTCGCAGTACCTGATCCTCAAGAAGCTGGCGCAGTTCCGCCGCAACATCTGCGTGGTGGGCGACGACAGCCAGTCCATCTACGCCTTCCGCGGCGCGCGCATCGAGAACATCCTCAATTTCAAGAAGGATTATCCCGAGTGCAAGATCTTCCGCCTGGAGCGCAACTACCGCTCCACGCAGGTGATCGTGGACGCCGCCAACTCGCTGATCGCGCACAACGAGGGCCGCATCCCGAAGGAGTGCTACGCGATGGGGGAGGACGGCGAGCGCATCCGCCTGCTGAAGGCCTACACCGAGACGGAGGAGGCGGTGATGATCGTCTCCGAGATCATGGACCGGATGCGCACGGCGCAGGCGCAGTACCAGGATTTCGCGATTCTCTACCGGACCAACGCCCAGTCGCGCGCGCTGGAGGAGCAGCTCCGCCGGCGCAACATACCTTATATGATTTATTCGGGCAATTCCTTCTTCGACCGCGCGGAGGTCAAGGACATGATGGCCTACTTCAAGCTGGTGGTCAACCCGCGCGACGACGAGTCGTTCCGGCGGGTGGTCAACAAGCCGGCGCGCGGCATCGGCGACAAGGCCCTGGAGGCCGTGGAAGCCGTGGCCCGGCAGCAGGGCTGGCCGCTCTTCCAGGCGGCCCGCGAGGTCCCGAAGGTGCAGCAGTTTTGCGAGATGATCGCCAGGCTTTCCGCGCTCGTCCCGACGACGGACGCCTGGGAGCTCGCGAAGAAGATCGCCGACGACAGCGGCCTGTATGCGTTCTACAAGCTGGACACCTCCATCGAGGGCATGTCCCGCGTGGCCAACCTGGACGAGCTGGTCAACAGCGTCGCCCAGTTCGTCGAGGAGCGCAGGGAGGAGGCGGAGGATTATGCCGCCGAGGGCGGCGAAGTGGGCGTTTTCACGCTGGACGACTTCCTGGAGAACGTCTCGCTGCTGAGCAACGTGGACGTGACCGACGACGAAGACACCAACAATAAGGTGGCCTTGATGACGGTCCACTCCTCCAAGGGCCTCGAATTCCCGTACGTGTTCGTGGCGGGCATGGAGGAGAACCTCTTCCCGAGCCTGTCGATGCTCTCTTCGAAGAACGAAATCGAGGAGGAGCGGCGGCTCTTCTACGTGGCCGTGACGCGCGCCAAGAAGGCGGTGCGCCTGTCCTTCGCCGGCACGCGCATGCGCAACGGCAAGCACGAGTCCAACGCGCCGTCGCGCTTCATCAAGGAGATCGATCCGCAGTATATCGAGAACCCGCTCGAGGACGCCGATTTCGACAACAGCGGCGTCACGCATGAGTGGGGCGGCTTCGGCAGCCGTTTCACCGGCGGCCGGTTAGATCGTTTCGGTGTCGGGGGAGGCACGTATGGCCAGTCCTCCGGCGTCCAGTATCAGAAGCGTGGAGCGTCCGGGAGCCGGCTTGCCCCCAACAGGTTTGGTATTGGCGAATCTGCAAATATACCTGCCCGGCGAGGCGGTGAGAACCGATTGCCTCCGGGAGGCGTAGCCGCCCGTGGCTTCGTGAACGGGGGGGACCCGCAGCCGAAGGCTGTGGGGGGGATGAGGACGCAGTCCGAACCGATCCGGAGGCAATCCGGTTCTCCCGCCGGGATGTTGGCGGACGCCAATTTCGTGGGCGTGCCGATGACGGAACTGCGTGCCGGTCAGCGCATCGAGCACAACCGCTTCGGTCTTGGCACGATTCTCGAATTATCCGGCCGGGCCCCCGAGATGAAGGCCCGGATCCGTTTCGACGCACACGGCGAGAAGCTCCTGCTGCTCAAGTACGCCAAGCTGCGCCCGGCGGAATAAGCAGACACTTTTTAGACCCTATACTATGAAACGTTGGATCCTTCTTCTGGCCGGGCTGCTCCCGGCCCTCTGGCTTCAGGCCCAGGACAAGCCCTGGGACGTCAAAGAAATCACGCTCTCCAACGGCATGCAGGTGTGGCTCAACGAAGACCACGCCCGTCCTGTCGTGTTCGGCGCCGTCGTCGTGCGCGCAGGTGCCAAGGACACGCCCGGTACCGGCATCGCCCATTACCTCGAGCACATGCTCTTCAAGGGCACGACCGAGCTGGGCACGACGGACTACGAGGCGGAGAAAGTCTGGCTGGACTCCATCGAAGTCTGCTATGACCGCCTGGCCGCCACTGTCGACGCGGCGGAGCGCAAGGCCATCCAGCAGGAGATCAACCGCCTGAACATCAAGGCTGCCGAGTATGCCATCCCCAGCGAGTTCCACCGACTGACCGCCGAGATCGGCGGCACGGAGCTCAACGCCGCCACCTCGCAGGATTATACCTATTACCACAATTCTTTCTCGCCGCAGTTCCTCGCCCAGTGGGCCGAGCTCAACAGCCACCGCCTGCTGCATCCGGTCTTCCGCCTCTTCCAGAGCGAGCTGGAGACCGTCTATGAAGAGAAGAACCGGTCGGCCGACGATCCGGTCGATGTGGCCATTGAGGAGCTGGGGCGCCAGTTCACCGCCGGCACGCCGTATGCCTACGACGTCATCGGCACCACCGAGAGCCTGAAGAATCCCCGCCTCGGGGAGATGAAGGCGTTCTTCGACAAATACTACGTCGGATGCAACATGGGCCTGATCCTGGCGGGCGACTTCGACGCCGCCACGGTCGTGCCCCTGCTCGAGCGCACCTTCGGCCGGATCCCGCGCGGCGAGAAGCCGGAGCGGGCGGTCATCGTGCAGCCCGTGATCGACGGCACGCCGGAGATCCGGATCAAGTCCTCTTTCCCGGTCAAGATTGCCGTCCATGCTTTCAATGGACCGAACGCGAAGTCGCCGGACGGCCCGGCGTTTGACCTGGCGGTCTCCCTGCTGAGCAACAGTTTCTCCACGGGCCTGCTGGACTCGCTGTACACTTCGCACAAGGTGCTCTTCGCGGGCGCGGCCCGCTTCGTGGAGTATCGCGAGGTAGGTGCCTGGGGCTTTGCCGCCGGCGTGCTGCCGCCCTTCGGTTCGCTGTCGCGCGCCGAGCGGCTGTGTCAGGAGCAGCTGGACAAGGTGAAGCGCGGCGAATTCTCTGACAATGAGCTCGAAACGCTCAAGCTCGAAGAGGTTCGCCAGCGCCTGTACCGCCTGGAGAAGCTGGATTCGCGGACCCGTTCGATGGTGTTCGCGATGGCGGACGGCCGCTCCTGGAAGGACTGCCTGGCCGAGATCGACATCCTGCGCGGCCTGACCCGCGACGATGTTGTGCGCGTGGCGGACAAGTATTTCACGGACAATTATATCCGTTTCAAGAAAGTAAGCGGCTCTTATCCCAAGGACAAGATTGCCAAGCCGGGATACGATCCGGTCCCGCCGGTCAACGCCGGCAAGAGGTCCGACTACTTCCGCCGCGTGGAGGCGATGCCCGTCCAGGCGGTGCCGCCCCGCCTGCTCGATTTCGACAAGGATGTGGAGCGGGTACGGATCAACGACCACGTGACGCTCTACTACAAGCAGCTGCTGGCCGACGACGTGTTCAAGTTCCAGGTCAAGTTCCAGGAAGGAGATGTGGACGACAGGCTCCTGCACTACGTGGCGCCTTATGTGAACACCCTCGGGACGGATTCCCTCTCGTTCCAGCAGCTTTCCCGCGCCTGGCAGCAGCTGGGGACGTATTTCAGCGCGGACTGCAGCAATCTGCTCTTTACCCTGTCCCTGACCGGCTTCGACCGCAATTTCGCTTCCTCGCTCGGCCTGCTCCGCCACGTGACGGACCGTCTGGAGCCGGACGCGAAGAGTTTCCGCCAGCGCCGGAAGGCGAACCGCGTGGACCGGAAAACCTTCCGGACGAGCGGCACGGGCACGTATGCGACTGCCGTGTGGAACCGGGTCCTGCTCGGCGAGTATGCCAAATCGCTCCGCTTGATGACCGACCAGGAGCTTGCCCAGGCGGGCAAGGATGCCGTGGTGGAGCGTTTCCGGACGCTGATGGATTCGGATTGCGCTCTCTTCTACAGCGGCTCCCTGCCGAAGGAGGAGGTCGTCCGTGCCGTCCGGGAACAGCTGGACCTGGAGCGCTGCCAACGGCCGCTGACCCAGCGCGTGGTGAATCGCCAGGAATACGACAGCCCGCGGGTCTTCTTCTATGACCTGCCCAAATCCCGCCAGGCGATCATCTTCACCCTGCAGAGCCCGGCGGCGCCGGTCGACGGCGAGGAAGAGGCGTGCCTGGAGGTGCTGGGCAACTATGTGGGAGGAGACGGCATGTATTCGCTGATGTTTCAGGAAGTCCGGGAGTTGCGCTCGCTGGCCTATTCGACCCAGGCGGGCTCCGGCAGCCCGGCTCCGACCCACGTGGGGGAGAAGGCCATCTTCTTCACCCTGCTCGGCACGCAGGCGGACAAATCCCTGCAGGCCCTCCATCTGGTCGATTCGCTGCTGCGCGTACTGCCGCTCGACGAAGCGCGGCTGGACGCGTCGGTGCGCAACACGCTCTCGCGCGTCAACAACGCCTATCCGGAAGCGCGCGACGTCGCGGAGGAGATCTTCGACTACGAGAATCGCGGCTACAGCGAGGACCCGAACCGGAAGATCCTGGACAACCTCGACGCCGTCACGCCCGAGCGCCTGCGCCGTTACTATGAGGAAGTGGTCCGCAAGGCCCCCGTGTCCTATGTCATTGTCGGCGACCGGAAGGCCCTCCCGATGGACGAGATTGCCAAATTCGGCCCGATCGTCGAGCTCAAGTTCGAGGACATCTACCGCTGATTCCCATTCCGGACAGACAAACCCCGGTTTTTCGGGAAGGTCCCCCCTCGCGGGGCACCACCTTCCAGAAAACACCGGGGTTTTCTGTCTGAAG
>JAEEGK010017997.1_pt1 | contig 15326 bp, 12 predicted proteins | sample 8958771 | NCBI WGS metagenome assembly JAEEGK01 (sample SAMN16246547, study PRJNA631951) | gut metagenome | biome: gut microbiome; feature: rumen; material: SC-attached | host: Bos | place: Iran: Karaj | collected 2018-10 | reverse complement strand
GCTGCATCAAGTCACCAATCTTCTTTGTATCGAAGAAGCCTATAGGTAACTTCATCAGCTTGATAAGGAAATCTGAAATGATGCTGATGTTGATTCGTGTACTGATATGAAGCAATATCCATGAGCGTATAAACTCCACCGCTGTTTGGGCAGCGTGTAGTGTGAGCTGGGCCACCAGAATAAGCGTGACGAAGCCAAGGTTGCTGTTCCCTATGCCATAGTCCACAATGCTTTGGGTGAAAAACGGAAAAATGAGCTGAAGTAGGGTGCCAAACAGCATCCCCAAGAAAAGCTGGAAGATCAGTTTCTTGTAGGGTTTCAGATATTGCAGGATAAACGACAGTTTGGCCTTGTCAGGCTTCTCTCCCTCTGCGGCATAGAATTCCGGTTGAGGTTCAAGGAGCAAGGCGATGCCTTCGTCTCCATCATCTCCCTTTTTGCTGATCCAGCCATTCAGAAACTCTTTTGTGCGAAACTTCACTAAGCCGTGTGCTGGGTCAGCCACATAAACAAAGTCTTTCCTGATTTTATACACAACCACAAAATGCCTCTGCTTCCAATGCACGATGCAGGGCAACGGCAAATCTTCTTTCAATTGCTCAAAACCAATATGAACGCCGATGGTCTTGAATCCTATGCTCTCCGCCGCCTCACTGATACCCAACAGACTTACCCCCTCACGACTGATATGACACTTCTGCCTCAGGCTCTCCAAGGTATAATGCCGTCCATAGTATTGCGCCACCATGCGTAGGCAAGCTGGGCCGCAATCCATTACGTCGTGTTGAAGGAAGAAGGGGAAAGAATACATAGTATTATGGTTTGACTGTGCAAAGATTGGGTTTACCAATGACAATTTCATAATTGGATGGTGGAGGACAGAGATATTGAAAAGCGCAATTTGAGCAGGGTTTCATATCTCTTGTTTTGAACCAACACGAATCCAAAAGATTATAAAGAATATCATGCCAATCATCACCAAAACACCCTAAAGAATCAGTATTTGGATTGGCATACACTCTATTGTCGGGCATAAAATACAACTCACCAAAAAAATTGGAATTAATCATCATGTTATTTAGGATATCTTCTTCTGTGATTTTTTGTGAAAGTATATCCCGTTCAGTAAGAAACACATTTTTTTTGAAAAGACCTATATTTGTTTTATTGTAAAATGGTACAGAAACAACTCCGTCAGCAACATTCATTAAATCATTTTCATTGCAAACAGCCGAAAGAAAACTACAAGGCACCCCATTGTGTCTCAATTTCTCTTTGGTTTCGTTTATCATAATAGGTTGAACTTGTGGATTCACCCATATTAAAACATGTTTTCTTTTAATATAATTCGTATGCAACAAGAACCATTCAGTATCAAATTGTTCAAATTGGTAGTAGAAACAATAATCAACACCGGGATAGTCTTTATATATAGATTGCAATAAACCGTCTTCAAAATCGCCTAAAATAGAAACTGTTTTTAGCTTATCAAAATAAATCTTCGACATTTGTCCACAAAAAAGAGAAAGTTCAATTTTCCCACCAAAATTGCATAAAGGAAAAAGAAATTGATTTATTGGGTTTTCTATTCCAACAATATTTTTGTCTTGTTTTTTCCCCTCTTGCATAATTACTAAATGTGAAACCATACCTATCACTTTATAAACAAGATCTTCGTTCTTTTTTAATACATCTACTGTATTCATATACTTTGGCTTGAATGGAGCTATAAAAGGTTGAGGGCCTTCCCAAATATCTCCCATAAACAAATCTCTGCATTGTTTTACAAAGCATACAACACTATCAGGGAATGTTTTATCAAAGATAACAGATTTACTCAAACTATTTTTCAGTTCATTCACAAATGCATATAAATGTTTGTCAGATAGTGCCAAACATAACGATTGCCCAGAAAGCGTATCATAAACAATTGCTTTTTCGTCATCGCAATCAATATATGCGTATGGCTCTAGATAAAAATAGGAATTATTCATAACTCAAATTATTTAGTATTTCATAATAAACAAAAGGTGATTGTTCAAAAAAGGACCAATAATAACCAATATATTGTCCATGTTGTCTTTCATTCTGAAAACTATGGCATCTATAAGTCTCGTCTGATTGTATCACATCGTTAAACAAACAAAGCTGACAATGAAAAAAGTTGAAACAATGCGAACATAATTCTTTACATCGTAAGAAATGATTGTTATAAGAATCTGCGATACTACTATAGTCAATAATTATTTTTCCATTAGTCACAGCTCCCAATGTGTGTTTAAAATTGATTCGTTCACACGGTAATATTTTCCCATGTGCTGTTATAAAAACCTTTTTTGAAAAAGGTACACATACACCTGTCGGATGTCTTTGAATACTATTAAGATCATAGTATTGGAAAAAGCCACAATCAGTCTTTACATCTCGACCATATGCAGTAATAAAATGAAGCAGTGAATTCGCAATGCTATGGTGAAGGAACTTTTTAATATCAAGAACACCTTCTATTCCTGCAACATTATTCTTTGGTGCATAAACAAATTTTGACGAATCCGTTTTATCCATTGGCTTGGCCTCTGATACAATAGGTTTCTTTCCTAACCGATTAATCATATAATCCGTAACCTCTACTTCATCATTTTTGTCATGAAGAACAGAATTAAATATAATATGACTATCATAATACTCTGGATATAAATCTTTTATTTGCAGAATATTATGTACTACTATATGATAAGAAGGCCGACCATTGGGGAAAACCCTATATTGATCATGTTCTTCATCGCCATCAAGACTGATTGTAATGCGAAATTTATGTTTGTATAAAAAATCTATATATCTGTCTATCAAAACACCATTTGTTGTAATAATATATTGAAATCCAACTCCTGTCTTTTCAGCAAAAGAATCTAATCTATCCACAATTGTGGCTATCATTGAAAAATTCAATAAAGGTTCTCCACCGTAAAAACCAATAGTGATGTTCTTATATATCTTGTTTCGTTGCTTTTCCCATAAAGGTATAAAAAAGTCTAAAACGGAATTAGCGGTAACATCTTCCAAATTATCAAATTGTCTATCATCCTGAACGGAATAATACTGACCATAAACACAATATAAGCATCTCAGATTACACTTCTCAGTCACCTCGAACAAAATAGTATCCGCATGGGAAAACTGTTCTTTTATAATCTTTTCATCAAATTGAAAAGAAAAAGTATCATCAGGAGTCACATCATCATAATAATGGTTGTTTTTCAAAAAATCTATTTTTCTTAAATAGTAGTTCACCTCATCAGTGGAGTACCTTTTTCCATCGATTTCCAAACACCCATTGTCTTTCATCAGTCTGTTAATATCTGATTCGTTTTTCAACAATGCTTTTACAATTGGCGGGCAAACTGATATTCTCTTTTGAGAGAAACTAAACAGATATTCATTTCCTGTTCTTGTCTTTGCAATAGTATATCTCATATTCAATAGTTTTTATATAAATACATCCTAATAGATTTGTTCACTAGTTCACGATTGATTCCCAACAACTTATAAATCATCATGTATTCGTCTTCATTTTGTTTCATTTCAATCAGCATCCTCTTGACCAGTTCCATTCCGCCTTTTTTGTATAGCATCTCGCAAATCACTACTTGAATGTTATAAAGATGGTTTGAATAAGAGTCACCATAGCCATACAACAAGCCATCTACAGAAGCTGTCGAATCGCTAGTAAAATGCCCATTGGCATCCTTATAACCCTGAGCCAGGTTAACAGAGAGATCAATCTGCGGATTGTCGTTTAGAAACTTTTTCAGACGCCCAAGTTGATATTCATTTGTCGTAAAATTTACATTATCGCCGAAGTAACAGCAAACACCTTCGTCAAACCGATGGCCATTGTTATTTTTTCGCAAATCATAGATAAATACATGCAATAGCTCATGAATAATGCCTTCGCCTCCCTGCGTAAAATCGACCTTACGGTTTTGCCAAAGTGAATGGCCATAATGGATGATGTTGTTCGATATATTGAAGTCGATAATACTGCCGTCAACACCCATACCGTGCAGTAACTCAGTTTGGTTCTCATATAAAAAATATTTTATCGGGGTAACTTCTACAATACCCAATTCTTTAGCCACTTTGTTTGCCCTGTTAAATGATTCTTTCGCTTTTTCCTCGTTAAATGGGTAGGTATAAGGATAATAAAAAGTCAGCCAGCCAATTTGATAGGTTTTATACTTTCGCATATTGAGAGTCAACTTGTTGTAGAGTTTGTAACCTTCCTTTGTCTTGACTATAGGCACAGTAAATACACCTTCAAAAGTGTTTTCAACAGGATAATGGCCATAGAACACGGTTTGCAGTTCATACAAAGTATCATTGCGCATTGAAACCCCCAAGAACTCCTCATTCATAAATGCGAAAGGAGGATAGATGCTCAATAGCAACATGTCGGGGTTCGGATTTTCGACCAACTCTTCTTTAGTCCAAAAATCAGCCGTTCTCAATGGATGAGGCCTATTTTGCATGAAAAATTCATCAATCTGTGCTTGTTTATAGTCGCACCAAAATTGATAGACATCTTTGAATATCAAAGAAGAAGTATCCACCAACATAGGATGCCGAATTGTGTTTTGTGTATCAACTCGCTCTTGAGCGAAAAGTTGCATAGACAAAGCAATGAATAGCAATACAATTATTGGTCTATTATTTTTCATTGTGTGATTATATATAATAAAATTAAAACGAGGGTGTGCCAAAATATAAATGATAATTTTCTAAATATTGCTTGATTCGTACAGCTGCTTTAGTAGCCAATTAGTATGTCGAATAATCAATTATTAATACTTTTATTCATTTAGACACACCCTCAACAAATTACCCTTGTGGAGCTCCTGGATTTACAGGTGCAGAAGACTCTGATTTTGTAGAAGCAGAATCAAAACTCGAAATTGTACCAAGTGAAATATTACCAGCTTGATTTGCACCAGCGACCTGTCCAATTGTATCGCCGACTTCACATGCGTGACAAACGCAATCACATGTACACGAACACTTAGGTGGTTCTCCTCCTATCAAATTTTTCATCTCCTTTTTTTGGAGCTTTGTCAATTTAATTGAATCCATATTTTACATTTTATGTATGATTAATAAAAAAATTCTTATTTGGCGTAACCTAAGCTATCCTCTTTTGCCTACCCTATCGGGCCTCCTGCAAGGCGGATGAAACGCCACCCTTGCCGAAACTGCCGCTTATAGCTTTAAAAACGACAGAGGCCACAAATCGAATGAACTTATTCCTCCCGAGCCACCAAATCCCTCTTGGTTTACAGAGGGCTCCATCGCTATAGTCTCGGGTGCATACTCCCTTATCCAGCAACAGATATCGCAGCTCTTTCACGACCATCAAGAATATTCCTTTCATGATTTATCTTGTTATGATAATACGTTCCGTATAGTCAATGCCTTTCTTGTCCGTAATCCGTAACAGATAAATGCCTTCCATCAAATCCGTTACACCAATTTCATTTGTCCCTCGCATCTTCTTTACCACCTGCCCAAGGACATTATAAACTTGCACTTCCGTAGCCTCAACACCATATATACGCACCAAGTCCTTACTCGGATTAGGATAAACCCCAACACCATCTCCATTCCATCCTTCCTGTTCCTCAACACCGTCATAGTCAAAAATGTCGGTAAGATGGAAAACCCAGTAGTTGTCCTGCGAACCCACCACCACATTTGGGCAGTTGATGTCGCCGTAGGGATAGGGCGGCGGATACAAGGCATCCTGGCAGACAAAGACAACTTCCTTGTCACTGACTTGCACGGCATCGGCATAATATTGAGTTGAAGCCACATCTGCACCCATCACCCGTTCCCACAACAGATAACCTTTGGCATCCGTCCTGAATATCCAAGGTTTTTGGGGACCCCAAGACCCTTGGGGTGCCTCGTACAATTGCAAGGCACTTTGCACATCGCCATTCCTCGATTCCGACCATCCAGTGACTGTAAATCCACCGTCTTCATTCTGAAAGACTTTACACGCGACATCATTAAGTGTGCCACCATAACATTTGCTCCATATTACATTACCGTCAAAATCGGTCTTCATGAGCCAGGCATCAGAGCTACGACCATAGTTGGGATTACCTTGGTTATAGCCCAAATGATACCCGGCACCTTCAAGGTCGCCGTCATTTGAATTCGCTGAACCCGCATAGAGAAAGCCGTCTTCAAGCACAATGAAATCGGCAAAAGAATCGTTTTGTGTATAGCCTCCATAGCATCGGTTATCCAGCAAATTGCCTTCCGCATCCAATTTGGCCACCACCCCGAAAACAATACTTGGATACTGGTGGCAACTATACAGCGAACCGGATTGTTGCGGGGCACCGTTAATCAATACCGTATAGGAACCATCTTCCATTTCCTTGATTTTGCTGACCAATTCGGTATCTTCAGTTCCTAACGTAGTCTCCCATTCCAGATTACCGAGGCTGTCCAACTTGAAAATCCACGCATCCCATAAACCATAATGATGGCTGATGTCGCCGCCATCCCATGCCACCGTATGGCCACAGATGCAGCCTCCGTCACTGGTTGCCGTAACTCTTGGAGAATACCAAGAGGTGTACGCTGGATTTCCATAGACATGCTTCCATAGCACATTCATCTGTTCGTCCATCTTAATGACACAAGCATTCGATTCGTTGCCAACAGGATCCGTTCCACACAAAAAGTAATGGTTCGGATTCGTCCTGGATTGTGAGATTTGGCTCAAAATGCCCATATCCACACACGATTGGTCAACCAGTTCTCCTGCTTCATTCAGTTTGATAAGCCAACCGTTTCGGTTACCACTGTGTTCACATTCAACATTAAAGCCTCCGTCATTGTCGATGTTGCCACCAACAAAGTACCCTTCGTCGGTTTTGAGGATGAAATAGGGCACGTCATCGCCCATGCTGCCGTAGCCCCATTGCCAATCGAAACGGACTTGGGCTTGTATCGCCTCGCCCGCCATCACTAGCAGCGCAATTAGTGTCAAAATTCTTGTTGTTCTCATTGTTCTATTGGTTTTATTAGTCATATTTGTCCTATAAGTCCCATCTTTTGCGTCAAGGAGGCTTCCTCCTCTTCCCCCTTCTAAGAGGGTCAGGGGGATTGGGGGTTCCACGCAGCGGCGGGGGAGTCCACTCCCTCTCCTGGAGGAGAGGGTCGGGGTGAGGTCGATGGAGTCCGTCATAATCCCGTTAGTACGTTAGCACGAAATGCAAAGCATTCAACGAAGTTAATAACGTTAGCACGAACAATCCTATCACTTCACCGTCAACTTAGCCGTAAACACTTTCCCTTCTTCATCTCTAATCCGCAGTAGGTAAACGCCTTGCGGCAAGCCCGCCACATCGATTTCATGTGTGTTTTCCACCGTCTTCACCAACTGTCCAAGGGCATTGTGGAGCTGAACTTCGGCGGGCTTTACACCTTCAATCAGCACAGTCTCTTTAGCAGGATTGGGGTATAGCGATACTTGCTGAAGGTCTTGTTCTTGAACCGATGTCTCATCAATATAGCAGTCGTTGAACTCCTGATTCACAAAAACCTGCTCACCGTCTTTATATGCACACAGCAAAAAGTTATCACATTCGAAATAGTCCATATATCCCATCGGATAATAGTTCGGGAAAACACCTTCGCAAAACACTAGGTCACGATAAAGCCAATTGTGTGTCAAGTGTATCACTTTCTTCCCATTCTCAAAAGTCACGCTTTCCACTTCGACCTGAAAAGTCCCGTCTGTATTGGTAAATTCAAAGGTGTCGCCCTCCGTCAGCGACATGTCACAAATAAGCACCTCATCCTCATCATGCAATGGGAAATAGCGATAAAGCCTACCTGTGGCAACATCTTCGCGAAAATAGAATTCCTCAGCATAGTAATGATCTGCTTGGGTCCCTTGCGGAAAACCTTGATAATAATCGCGTCCGTTAATGTTCACTAACTCACCGTTATTGATTACTATGGGGATAGTGATGAGCTGGTCAATACATTCTTCAAACACATTCAATCGAGTAGAGTCTGCACCAAAATAGGATTCATACTCTTGCGCTTGCATCGTCACCCCTCCCGCCATCAGCAGCAGCGCAACCAGGGTGTAAAGTCTAATTTTTTTCATGGTGTTATAGTTTTGAAATTCGTTTCCGCAAAACTATAACAAAAATCAACGAAAAAATCAACCCAAAGTCCCATTATATATTTTCCTTTGGAATGTCTATTGAAAATCAAGCAATTATAATCGGTATATATAGATTTTTATGCCTCCAAAAAAGACGAAATCGAGGCGTTTTCCGTCTTTTTTCGTAGGTTGGAGCGGTATTGCAGCACCGTGTTTTGGCTCAAACCCAGCAAATCCGCCTCCTCCTTCGCGCGGAATTGCAGAAACGAAAGCACAAAAAGTTGGGTCTCCGTCTTGGTCAGATTGGGGTAGGCAGCCGCCACCCGTTCCATGGCTCCAGGATAGGCCGCCTCAAACTCGTCCATGATGCGCTCCAAGCGGTTCGGAACCTTTGCGCGGAAAAGGTCGGCTACCCGCTGCGGCAGCATCGCCCGTGCCTGTTGCAAGGCATCGTCCGCTTGCGTCTGTAGTTGTTGCAGTGCATCGTCCACCGTCTGAAGCTGCTGCAAGGCATCATTCACTTGCGTCTGAAGTTGTTGCTTCTCCTCATTCAAGATCTGTGCCTCCGCCTCATGTTCCTTTTTCCGCTTGGCCATCCTCCACCACAGCCCAAGCCCCAAAACCAACAGCACCACCACAGCCGTCACCACACCCCACACCAAGCGTCGCCGTGCCGCCAACTGTTCGGTTTGCCGTCTCTCAGCCTCAGCCTTCTCCTGTTCCCACTGCAAATGCTGTTGGAACATATCATTAAGTTGCGAGACCCGTGCCTGGCTATTAGCCGCCGAGGTTACATCTTCAATAAGAAACTGGGCATATTGGTTAGCCTTCACCGTATCGCCTTTGCTTTGGTAAATCTCGTGCAAATAAGAAGCGGCAACCCTTTGCCTTACAGTATTATCCTTGTTCTCAAACACAGGTTCCAAATAGACCTTTGCCGAATCATATAGCCCCAAATCTTGGTAAACGCAGCCAATGGACAGAAACCGAGTTAGTCTTTCGGTTTCGGTTGCTGCCAATGCTGCCATCCTTTTCAGACTATCCATAGTGGCTGGGGTATCGTTGCGCAAATTATATTCAAACAAAGCCTTGCTGGTAATCACATCCCTATAAAGCATGGAATTCCTGTCGGGCATGGTTTCCAAAGCCTTTTCATAATAATAGGCTGCACTGTCGGCTTCATTCAACTTGTCATATTGTTTCCCCAAATGATAGAGGATGTTGGCCATGTTGCCGGGTGAAGAGTGTGCAATTTTATTGTAAGTCAGCGACTGCTTGCCGCAATAGATGGCCTGCTCCTGAATGAACTGTTGGGAAAACATATCCATAAGCCGAGTATATGTCAACGCAATAAAGCGGGCTTTATGTCCCACCAGTTCATTCTCCGCGAAATGTCCTTCCATCATCCGCAAGGCATTGAGATATTCCCTACAAGCCTCAATAAGGCTGTCACGTTCATAGTATCCCACACCATTAATATAATGCGCCCGTGCATCCAGGAATGGTAGGGACACACCGCGTGTGTCCGCTTTACCGCGTGTGTCCGTTCCATATCCATCCATCCCCACAATCGAATCAAAATAATGAACGGCCTTCAGCAGATCCTTCCTATTGCTCTGCTTATAGAAATTCTTATAAAGCAGCTCCGCAATCAACACCTGGCAATAATGCCCCTCAAACACATCCAAGCTATCCGCCTCCTCACTCCCCGCAAACTCCAACATCACCGCCAAGGCACTATCCGGCTGCACCCACATCAGCGAGTCAATCCCCTCCAAAGCCTCGTGCGCCTTCGTCCCCCTCTGAGAGGGGGTGGCCGCAGGCCGAGGGAGTCCTTCCCCCTCTGAGAGGGGGTGCCCAACGGGCGGGGGAGTCCCTTCCCCCTCTGAGAGGGGGCCAGGGGGAGTACATCCCACCATTACCACCATCATCAAAACCACATATATAATTTTCCTCATTTTCATTAGTATTAAAACCCACTTCGTAAGCACGTAAGCACGTAAGCACGCAAAACGAAACTGAACAACTGAACAACTCCCAACTCTAAACTCTCAACTCTAAACTCTCAACTCTCCACAACTCTAAACTCTAAACTCTAAACTCTAAACTAACCCACGCGGGGGAGTCCGCAAAGATACAACTTTTTACAACCCCACCTTATATATATTTATATCCAATCCCTCAACTTCCTCATCTTCCTCAACCCTTCGTGTTGAGGAATCTCTTATCTTTGTCGCAGCATAGAGTCTCTTTTTGACCATCCCTCTGAACTTGTCATTACGTTGATTAAAAGATATATACCTGTTTTTCAAAATCATATATTTTTATCATCAAAAACACTCTATGCAAATGACCGACATTACAGACCCCAAAATCGCTCACATGGTAAAACTCATCTCCATCCTCGCACCAGGCGAAGGATTCACCGCTGCCGAGCTTGCCGAGAAACTGCAAACATCTACCTCAAGCGTCTATCGCTACCTCGAATGCCTCAAGATGGGTGGCCTCCCTGTCGTTTACCACAACCGCCGCTACAGCTTCGCTACTGAAGCCTCAAAAGACCTTACAAAGGTGCTTTACTTCACCAACGAAGAAGCCAATGTCCTCATTCAGGCCATCAACAACATCCACGACGACACGCTTTTCAAGCAGAACATCCGTGGCAAACTCTCCGCGTTTATCGACACGCTAAGCCTCCCCAAATGCACCATGAAATACAAGAATGCCGAGAATGTTCACGCAGTGGCCACCGCCATCAAGGAACACAAGCAAGTCATCCTCCACGACTATGCTTCGCCCAACTCGGCATCCGTCCGCGACCGCTATGTTGAGCCGTTCGGCTTCACTACGAACTACGCTGAAATCTGGTGCTATGATCTTGACGACCACAAGAACAAGACCTTTAAGACTGCTCGCATCACCAACGCTGAGGTGCTGCCCATATCATGGGAGTATGGCCATGCGCATCGCAAAGGCTTCGTCGATGTCTTCCGCATGACAGGCTACGACCGCTTCCGCGTCCGTCTTCGCCTGGGTGTCATGGCCTACAGCCTCCTCATCGAGGAATACCCACTTGCCGAAAATGAGGTCTTTGAGGTCGACGGAACGCATTGGTTCCTCGATACCTTCGTCGCCAACTATCGTGGCGTTGGCCGTTTCGTCATCGGCCTCGCGGATGACATCGAAATCGTCAACACCCCCGAACTCGTCAAATACATCCAAGACTTCACAGCCAAACACCTCGTCCCCCTCTAAGAGGGGGTGGCAATATCTGACATTATTGCCAATTATTTGAGCCAGCGTTCTATTTAAAGCTTTAATGAAATTTGCTGCATTGTCCCAAAAACTGTATTTTTGCCGTGCTAAAACACCATCCTATGACTATTGAGGACATTAAACGGATTATTTCGGACGACGAAACCAAGCACCTTGAACTAAAGAAAACAACAGGTGAACTGAAAGATGGTATGCATTCCGCTTGCGCTTTCTTGAACACCGAAGGCGGTTGGCTCATTTTTGGCATTGCGCCAACTTCGCTTAAAATCGTCGGACAAGATGTCACCGAAAGCACACGCCGCGAACTGGCGCAAGCTTTGGTCGGAATGGAACCTGCCGTTGATGTTTCCGTTGAATACATCGATATCCCTGATGGGAAGGGCAAACAGCTCATCGTTATGCATTTTGACGGTTGGGTTAGAGGGATGGCACCCTACACTTATCACGGCTGCCCTTATATTCGCGTGGAAAGCATCACCAAGATAATGCCAAGAGAAATGTTTGAAGAGCGTTTGCGCGAAAGCAAGCCCAGCAAATTCGCCTGGGACGCTCAAATAGCTGAAGGTGTTGCAATAGACGATTTGGACGAAGAGCGCATCCGTAACGCCGTCCGTCTTGGCATCGCTGGAGGTAGAATCAACGCTTCTGCCGAAGGCGAAACGGTTGAGTCGCTTCTGCGAAAGTTCAACCTTTTGAAAGACGGTTGCCCTACCAATGCAGCCGTGATGCTATTCGCCAAAAACACGGATGATTTTCCCCAAATGCTCTTGCGCATGGCTTGTTTCGATGGAACGGACAAGAATGTTTTCATCGACAACAAGCAACAAACGGGAAATTTCTTTGACCTTCTTGATGCAGGAATGGCGTTTTGCTTCCGTCACCTGAATCTTAGCGGCAAGATTGTAGGCCTACGCCGTGAGGAACATTTGGAAATTCCAGCTGAAGCGCTACGCGAAGCCTTGATAAATGCTTTATGCCATCGCCAATATGATGATCCAAGAACATCTGTCAGCCTTGCCATCTACGATGACAGGATTGAGATAATGAATCCTGGACGATTTCCTATGGGATTAACTGAAGAAAGCATTATGGAGCCTCACGATTCATTTCCAACCAATTTGAAGATTGCACAAGTGCTTTACCAAACCACCTATTCAGAGAAATGGGGGTCTGGTGTTAGGCGTATGACCGACTTGTGCAGAGAGCAGCATCTTCCTGATCCGCGTTTTCACTTGGGGCAAGGAACCGTATGCTTGACTTTCAAGAAAGCTCAAAAGGACACGGATGGCCAGAAAGAGGACATAAAGGGGCAGAAAGAGGGCAGAAACGGGCAGAAAGAACTTACTGAACGCCAGATGCTTATATGTGCTCTGATAAAAGCCAATGACCAGATAACCATTCCAGAAATGGCCGTTAAGACCTCTTCTTCTGTCAAATCTGTTCGTCGTGACCTTGAAATCCTTCGTCAAAAAGGTTTGCTAAAACGGGAAGGCGGAAGAAAACAAGGTCATTGGGTTACTCCATCAGAATAATGTAAGTTTATTCCCATCCCCGCCAAGGAGTTCCGCACCCCGCCGAAGCCTTTGTCTTGTGTCCGGCAGTGCTACAGCCGCTACCGTTCCGCGACGGACACGGCTCGTACCTCACTGTGTCCATCGCTCCACTAACGCGGCCCGCGCTGCCTACCCCAATCCCGCAGGCCTCGTCGAGGCGCTCCACATCGTGTTCATCCCGTCAGCCGCACAAGCCAAAGCTGCTGCCATTCGCCGCTTCGGTCGCCTTCCCCCTTAAAAGGGGGTGCCCGCAGGGCGGGGGATTAGGCGTTTTCACCTCCGCAAACGAAGCGTCCTCAGCTTCATCGAGAGTGTCCAGCCCTTCGCGGCCTGACAACTACCTTTCTCTCCGACGGGCAGACGACGGCTCCGTAAACTCCGCTGTCGTCTGCTCGCTCCGCTACAGTCCGTCGTCAGGTCGCCCAGCCGCACCAGCAACACCATCGCCGAAAGGCTACACGAAAAATAAGGCTTGTTGTACCGTAGTCGGTCGCGCCGTCTCTCACCCACAAAACGCCTATTCCGCTCACCTACGCGGCCAATACCAGCAGCCCCACCCCGTAAGGAAGCCTCCGAGGTCCCTGAGCCTGCGGTCGCTGAGCCTGTCGAAGCGTCGAAGCGTCGAAAGGCCACCAAGTCGTAAGCACGAAAGCACGATAGTACGCATAACGAAAAGGGTGATTCTTATTTTCACGCGAATCTACACCGAAGCAAAACTCTCTGGTATTCAACCACCTCCAGTTTTCACGCGAATCTACCTCTCAACTTTTAACTCTAAACTCCCAACTACTCTCAACTCTAAACTATAAACTCTAAACTGACTCGCGCCGCCGCTGTCACGGTTTTTGCAATGCTTGGGCTTCAACCTTGCCTCCCCAAAGCTGGTCGGTAATGCCGCCGTTCAGGGTGCTCGTCCTCGTTCCTGCGGGCGAACACTCTGCCCGTCGACAACACCGCCCAGCGCCGCGCGACGGCCTGCCTCTACTTCTACATCGCCCTGGGCAAGAGTCGTTTTCCAGTCCCAACTGCTTCGTCGGTTCGTAATACCGAATAACGAAAGCACGTTGGTACGAAAACCACCGAAAAGAAAAACGACACATGCCCAGTGCGGCCACATGTCGTTTGAAAGGTCTCTACTTCTATGGAAATCTTATGAAAGGCCGTCGCGCCTTACCCACAGCTCTGGCATCAACTGAGCAAAAACCCCGCCAGCGGCTGTCTCTACTTCTATCATTAAGCTTCAGCAGTAAGAAAGGTATTTGCTAACAACCTTTTCCACAGCTTCATAGTTCCCGCTGACACCACCAGCAAAAGAAGAAGGCCTTATCAGATCCTTCAGCGGGTAGGTGTTATCAGTCATCGTGATTTCATCAATCCGACTGATGGTGAACTCCAACGTTTCAGGATTGATCTGCAACGCATAGTCGCCATACTGTTTGTTGACCACACTCTTGTTGATGTCATCAAAGATGCATCTGATGTAATCGTAGAAATCATTGATACTGACGAAGCCTAAGGAATCTCTCTTTGGAACAAACATGGTTCTGAAGGTTGGGATGGCAAAGATACACATTTTTACCATCCAAGCCGCCGCTGTCATGGTTTTTGCATAGCTTGGGCTTCAACCTTGCCTCCCCAAAGCTGGCCGGTAATGCCGCCGTTCAGGGTGCTCGTCCTCGTTCCTGCGGGCGAACACTCTGCCCGTCGACAACACCGACCAGCGCCGCGCGACGGCCTGCCACCACTTCTCCTTTGCCCTGTGCAAGAAGCGTTTGCTCCACCTTCGTTAGCACGTTAGCACGCATAACGAAAGCACGATGTGTCGTTGTAAGCATAGACAAAAACGCCTCTTGCCCAGTGCGGCCTCATCGTAATTGGTAGTCATCACTTCTCCGCAAATCTATTGAAAGGCCGTCGCGCCTTACCCACAGCTCGGGCTTTATGATGAGCAAAAACCCCGCCAGCGGCTGTCACAACTTCTATCTTTAAGCATCAACGGAACTTTAAGCATCTTGGCCACCGCACAACCCACCCAATAAAAAACCGAGGGGGAAATCGGTGTTCCCTGCGTCGCCGCTTCTTGCGCCTGCCTTGGTGTGCGCAAGGCTATAACGAGCGCTGATGAAAACAAAATGCTGAGCTCCTTCGTCGTGCGCTTTTGCTTTCATCGGCGGCCTTGCACAACACCGCCGCTTCCTTCGTCTGTCCCGCGACACTCGCTCCGCAAGCTTCGCTGGCGCGGCTCCAGAACGAGCGTCTTCGGCTCCAAGGCCAGCCGCTTTCGTGGCTCCTTGCTCGCTCGGGGCTTTCTT
>JAEEGK010017994.1_pt1 | contig 15327 bp, 10 predicted proteins | sample 8958771 | NCBI WGS metagenome assembly JAEEGK01 (sample SAMN16246547, study PRJNA631951) | gut metagenome | biome: gut microbiome; feature: rumen; material: SC-attached | host: Bos | place: Iran: Karaj | collected 2018-10 | reverse complement strand
GAATCTATTAAGAAATTATTCATATACGAACCATATGGTTTTATTTTCCTTATTACTTTTTCTTTAATTAAACTCTTTTGAATTATTTTTTTATATTTTTGAAAAATATATGAATAGAGATCTCTTTTTTTATTTACATTATAATTAATTCTTTGATATAAAGGAATTAAAATCTTATTTTCAAAATTAACTAGATTATTCCAAATATTAGTAGGATTTTCTATTTCTTCAATTTTTAATTGTAAATATTCTCTCTTTATTACAGCATCTCTTCCCCTAATAAAAAATTGTAAATTATTCATCATATAATTAGTCAAAGGCACTTTATTATTAATATTTTGTTTATAAGAAATAACTTTATTTAAAAAATCTTGATCAAAAATAGAGGTATTTCCTCCAGGAAAACCATTAGAATAATTAACAAAAGAAGGAATAATAACTTTTTTATTTTTTAATGCAGTAAAATCTTCACTTAATTTATTTTTAATAACTCCTAATAAAGTAGCATCAACTTCTTTTGCTGCATTAGTATAAATATTTCCTTTATTTTCACTTAAATTTTTAATATCTTTATTTTGTTCTTCTAATAATTTTTTTTGTTCTTCTTCATCAACAATTTCTTTTTGTGCTTGATGTATTATTGTATCTAAATCAATTTTATCTTTAATAAATTCTTCAATTTTCTCTTCATAACTTTCTTGTTCTAATTCTTGTTCATTTTCAATAACATTTTTAATAATTTCTTCTTCAATTTCATATTCAATTTCTTTAACATTAATTTCATTTGCTAAATCATCATCATCTTCTGATTCAGTTTTATTATTTTTATCTAAATAATATTGTTCTCTTTCATTTGTTCCTAAACTTTCACTAATAAATTGATTAAATTGTTCATTTATTTCTTCATCATCAGCTTGTATTGAATCTGAAGATTCTTCATTTTCTAAATCATCTTCTTCATTTTCATTTATAATTCCATGAAAATGTTTTATTGGAATATTTTCATCTGAAAGCATTATTTCTGGATTGTTTGTTGGTTCTGGAGAGGGTGTTAAAAAATTTCTATTAAAGTTCATTAATTCTATTGGTGTTGGTTTTTGTATTTCTTCTTCTTTTTTTTCATGATTTAAAAATATTTTTTCAACATCTAATTTTTTTTTTTCTATTACATTATTTTCATTTATTTCTATTGGTTTTTGATTATTGTTTTCTATTATTATTTCTTTATTTTGTTCAATGATATTTTCTTTATTTATATCTTTATTATTTTCAATTGTTTTCTCTTCGTTATTTTTATTTGTTATTTCTGTTTTATTTTCATTTGAATTTATTAAATTATTTTCATTCATTTTTAATTCATTTGATTCATTTATATTTTCTTTTAATTTTTCTGCATTTTCATTATTATTATTTTTAGTTTCTTTTATATTTTGTTCTTGGTTTTGCTCATTTTTATTTTCTACTTCATTATTTTCTATTTTTTGTTCATCTTGAACATTTGAAACTTCTACTGCAATAGATGAATTTTGAATGGGATAACTAACTTCTTTAGCTTCAGCTGAATATTTAGTTTTAGGTAAACTATCTATTTCAACAAAATCTCTTTTTGGTTTTCCACTATTTTGAAAATATTGTTTATTTCTTCTATTATAATAACCATTATCAGAATTATTTCCAGATTGAATATTATTTTGATTAGTATAATAATTATTATGATAATGATTATCTCTATGTTGATGATAATTATAATGACTACCTTTATTATAAGGATTTTGTTTATAACTTGAATTAGGATTATGATAATATTTATTTAAATATTTATCAGAACTATTATTTGTATTAATAGAATTATTAATGTTATTATCTTCTTTATATTCAGATTTAGTTTCTTTATTTTTATTTTCATCATTGTTTTCTTTTGGTTTTGTAATAATTCTAGGAATATTTGTTAATGATGGACCTGAACTATTATTATCATTTGTATTATTACTTATAGTTGTTTCTTCTTTAGTTTCTTTTTCAATATTTTCTTTATTTAATTCTTCATTTTGAATTACTGTATTTGGTATTGGAACTTCAACTAATAAAGTACCACCTCTTTGTTTTGGTATTTTTTTATTTTTTTTATAATTGTTATAATTATTAATACTTTGTTGTAAAATTTGTGAATTTATATTTTGAGAATTTCTATGTCTATAATCATTATTATAATATCCTTTCCCTTGATTAGAAACTACAGATTGAATTACTTCAATTGAACTATTTTTCTTATCATCATAATTATCATTATTATTATCATTCAAATAATTTTTTTCTGAAGAATTAACATCATATTCTTTTTCTTCACTTTCAAAGTATTTTTTATTATAATAACCACTATTATAAGTATTATTTCTATAAGGATGTCTTTGATGGAATCTTCTAGAATCATTATAATAATTATTATTATAATCTTCTTCATAATAATGCTCATTATCATAAAAATTTTGATTATAATCATATAAATTATTTCCAGTATTTGAATAATTTTTATAATCAGAATAATCATTATATGAATCTTCAAAATAATTTCCCTGATTTTGTCTCTGTTTCTTATATTTAATACTCAAAGTTTTCATATCTTGTAATTTATTTTGTAATTCACTTCTTTTAGGTTCATCAATTCTTCCTTGTACAACATAAAATAAATTTTGCATTTGTTTAAATATTTTTTGTTCAAATTTCCCACCTTTTGTAACTAATTGTAAATTTGATTCAATCATTTCTCCTAAAGTTCTTCTATCACCAAAATATAAATTTTTAAATGTCCTTTTTTTTAAATAAATAACTGTCATTTCTGTATATTTAATTTTCTTTAGAATTGTATCTTTATATTCAAAATTACTTAAATTTTGAACATTATCAGATATTTCATTCATATCATTTAATAAATGAGTAATAGTTTGATTCTGCATAAACAAATTTAAAGTATCAACAAATTTTAATGCATAAATAAAATTATCAATTTCTTCATTTGAATATAAATTATTTTCAAATTTTGTTTTCTTTTTGAAATTTTGAAATATTTTATTTAGATTTATTATATTTTTACTAATTTTGAAATCCATTTCATCTTGAGTTTGAATATTTAAGATATCCTCTATTTTATCAAGATGATATGAATTAGTTCTGAAATAATTTTGGTACTGATTGCTTTGGTTATCATCTTGTCTACTCATATTATATAAAATAAATTTTATTTATCATAATATATTTAATTAGAAAATTAAAATTTGATTATACAATAAAAAATAAAAAAATTAATTTTTTCATTCACTTTTTTATTTATTTAAATAAAATAATTTACCTTTTATAATAAATATTTAATCACTTTTTTGAATTTTTTTCTTTTTCTTTCCTTCATTTTCTTTCTTCTCTAAAATTGAAGGAGGTAAAGATAAATCAACATTAAGAATATGATCCAATAAATAATTAATAACCTTATCTTTATTATCTTTATGTTGTTGTCTCATTAATTCAACATCTTTTTTAAAATCAGCATCCATTTGTTCAAAATAATTTTTTGTTACATTTAATTTTTCTTTATCAGCTTCTAATTTATCTCTTTGTTGGATTTCATAATTTTTAATAGTTTCTTGTGCCTCTTTTCTTGCTTGTTTTAATTTTTCATCTTTAAAATTTTTTGCTTGTTTAATTTCATTATTCATTCCATTTTCTTGTTCTAAAAATTTTTTATACCAATCATTAAAAATTTCTTCAAAACTTTTAGGTTTGTCTTCAATCATTTTTTATATTATATAATAAATTTTTTACAAAATTAAATAAAAAGTAAAAATAAATTAATACATATCTCTTAATTAATATTTAAAAATGTCATCTAATATAAAAGACTTGAGAGTAACTCAATTTGATAATGCTAGAAAAATAATGTATCTTGCTAAAGAAATGTTATTATCATCAGAAAAAATTAATATTAGTGCTACTACAAATTCTGCAGATATTGGTGCTAGAGCTGCTGAAAATTTAGTAAGATTTGGATATGTTACTTATGATGATATTAAAACTGAGACAATTATTGAAAGGGAAAGAAAAAGAGTTAGATTCGTTATTACTATTAAGAAAACATCGAATTTCGAACAACTTTATAAAGAAAATGAAGAATTAAGAAAAAAGAAAGAAGAAGAAAGAAAAGCTAAAGAAGAAAATCAATAAAAATTTTTAAATTTTGTTTTTGAATATATTATTTAAATTAATTATATTTAAATAATATAAAAAATTATATTTTCAAAATAAAATTAAGATTCTTTATATTATAAATATAATTATATTTGTAATTGTATTTATAATTGTTATTTGAATATTTAATTCAATTTATTCATATTTTTTAATCAACTTTAATCATTGAATAAATTTTAATTAAAAAGAAAAAAGTACAAAAAACACCTAAACTTCCACAGATTAAAAATATAATCGAAGATAAAATTCCCATTGCACTAAAGTAAATTAAAATAGTAGTAAATCTTGCAGTTTTTAAATATTGAAAATAATAAACAGAGTAACCAAAGAAATATATTGTAGGCGATGCGCCAATAAAAAAACTTTTCCACCACCAATTATAATCTCCAAAACATAAACAAATAAAGCAAACAATTATAGAAATTTCAGATGATATAATAATTAAAACTAATAAAGCAAGCCATAAAAAACCAAATAAATAATAAATTTGATCTCTCCATAAAGATGCCATTAAATATAAAAATTCAACAAAAATTGCAGCAAAAGGAATTAAACCAGTTACCCATACTAAATATTTTATTTTAAAATACCATGGTTTATTTGGAATTGTTGTTGGACAAGGATTTATTCTACAAGGGAATTTGTATATTTTTTGTTTTATTCCAAAAAAAGAACCAATTAAAACTAAAGGAGATAAACAACATAACCATATTAATAATAAAGAAAATATTTCTGAAAATGTCATAGCACCATCTGAACCTTCTACAAAAAATAAAAAGTTTATTACAAGGAACATTAAATATAATAATGCAGGATAAAATAATGATGTTAATAATGCATTTCTAAGCCAACTTTTTCCTTTAAACATTTTATACATTCTAGAACTTATATAACCTCCTAAAGTTCCCATTAAAGTAAAACTAATTAACATTAAAGTAATTAAACTTGCCCTTGATTCTGGTTTAAGTGTTGCAATAATAAAGATAAATAAAGATATAAAAACCATAGAAAATAATTGAATTCCAGTACCGACTAAACAACATAACATCATTGTATTAATTGGTCTTCTAAAAACATCATTACAAACCTGTTTCCATCCTACTTCATCAATAAATTCATCTCCTGTTACTTTAATATTATAAATATCTATATCTTTTTTTATTGCTCTACAAAAAATAATAATTATAACAAAAGTAAATATTAATATTATTAAATTTGAATTTAATAAACCAAACCAATGAATATCACTTTGTAAATGAAGATATTTATCCCATCTAGAAACCATTGTTAAATTTGATTCTTCAAAAATAACATCATAAGTAAAAATAACTGAAGTATTTACTTGAAGAACTTGAGGAATTTGTGTCATTTCATATTGATAAAAATTTATATTATTTTCACAAATTAATTCATCTATATTAGGATGTTGTAATGATGAAGGATAAACAGAAAAACCTACAATTTCATATAAAACATTTTCACCATTATTTAATTTATGAACATCAACTTTAAAAGTATAATGATTATAAATAAATATTGTTTCATAATCATTTGGATTTAAAGTAATACCAAAAGGAATTCCTCCAGAATAAAAATATTTTGTTATATTTTCATTTATATCAAAATATGCTCTTGCAGCAGGTAAATTATCTAAATATAAACTTATTGTATATGAATGTGATAATAACCATTTAAATTTATCTACAATTTGAGAAGTAATATTTACAGTACACAAAACTTTACAATGTTCGTTTTTTGGTATTATTATTTCATAATTTGATTCTCTTATTTTATTACCTGTTATAAGTTCTCCTAAATTATCATTTATTATTTTAGGATTTTCTGGAGAACATAATTGTAAATAATCAAATCTAAATGGAAGATGGGTTACTATACTTTTATATTGACCTAAACCTACGTATTTTATTGTACCTTCTTCATTTGATGTTTCAAAATATAATATTACTTGTTTTATAAGATAAAAGATTAAAAATTTAATTAATATTCCCATACTTTTAATGAGATAAAAAGAAATAAATAATATTTAAAAATAATTATTAATCTTTTTAAAATTAATAATTTATAATTAATTTAATAATAATTATTATTTATTAATTATTTTGAACATCAATTTAAAATAAACTTCTTCCAAAATTTGTAAAATTATAAATTAAATAAAACTAATATCATTTTAAAAAATATATAAAATTATTGAAAAAATGAAAAAATTTTAAAATAATAATTAAGATATATATTATCTATATAATCACCCTATAAATATTTATATATAACCTAAAACCGCCTTTTTTTAAAAACAATAATATTGGATTAATAAAATAAAACATTTTAAAATTCAATAATAAAACTCAAAAATATATAAAATTAATAGAGAAAAACATAAATAAGAAATAAACAATTATAATTGGAAAAACTTAATTATATTTTTCTCTTGATATTTCCTTCAATAAATCAAGGATACAAAATATTTTACCTTCAGTTTTATTATCATCTCCAATTTGTTCTAAAGAATCATCTTCATCAGTTGAATTATTTTCATTATCTGAATCATTAATTGAAATTGAAATTTCATCTTTTTCATCTTCACTATCTTTTTCATTATCATCATCTAAAATAAATTTATCTTTTGAAAAATTCCTATTTTTACTTAAGAATAAAGGGGAAGGTATAATTTCTTGTATTTTTTTTGGAATAATTGGTGAATTTAATAAAATATTTAATTCATTCTTTTTATTTGATTCTTCCACATTAACATAAGAATTTGACATTTATGATTTTTAATATATAGAAATCATAGGTATATTTATATAAAAAAATTATTTTTTTAAAATAAAAATTATTCAAATTTTATTTATTCATAAATTAAAAATGAGACATTTTCAAAATAGTAATTCATCTTTATTAAATAATAGAAAAGATTATATTGGTGAATTTAGAAGAGGGATTTCTTCAGAAAATTTTTATATATTAAAAAAGAATAATAATTCATCAAGGGAAAAAAGATGGATTAAATTATATAATTTAAATAAAGTTAGACAAAATAAATTAAATAAACAAATTGAAGAAAAAAGAAAAAAAGATGATGAAGATTTAATTAGTGAATGTACTTTTAGTCCAAAAATAAATAAAAATTTGAGTTTCAATCATAGTTTTTCAATTATGAATAATGATAATTCAAAAAATGATAATTTTTTTCATTCTCTAAACTTATTTCAAAGACAAAAAGCTTGGGATACAAAAAAACAAAATAAAATAAATTATTTATCAAATTCACTTATAGAAAAAAATATGAAAGAATGTATATTCACTCCAGAAATAAATAATAATGATTATTTAAACAAATCAAAAATCTATTATAAAACAAGTAAATTATTAGAAGATCCTGAATCATATAATCAATATATTAAAAGACTTGAGAAAAAAAGAGAAATGGAAGAATTAAAGAAAAAAATTCAAAGATTGACTCCTGGCTCAGGTTATGTTTGGAATAATAAACCAAAGAAATATGATTTAAAATATGATTATACAAGTCATTCTAATAGTCAAAAAATTTTACCAAGAAGTAAAAGTAGTAATAATTTAATTGTTAAAAATAAAAATAATAATATAAATATTAAAAACTATATAGATATTGATAAAAATGATTATTATGAAAAAGTATATTTAAAAAATAGTTTTAGTACTAAAATTAATAATTGCAATCAATCAAAAATTGATTTTAATATAAAAGATAATTCTGAAAATGAAAATAATAACTTATTTGATAAACCAATTGAATTTAATAAGGCTGTTAAAATTTTACATAATGAATTGTATTCAATTCAACTTTTATCTGATGATTATTAAATATTTTTTTTAAACAAATTAAATTAAATAAAAACATTAAATTATAAATAAATAATTTATAATTAAATAATATTTATTTAAAAATAATATATATATTTAAAATAAAAGTTTATTTATTATTATTATTATTTATTTTTTTTTGTAAATCATCTTTTAAACTCATAAAATGAACTGCAAGTTTATATAAAGATTCACTAATTAATTTATGTTCTTCATTTACTCTAAATTTTTGTTCTTCATATGACTTTTTATAAAATTCTAAATCTTCTCCTTTATCTTTCTCATTTTCTTCTTTTTCTTCTTTTAAATTTTTGATAATTTCATCTTTTTGAAGGTTTTGTAATTTGTAATTTTGAATTTCATTTTTTAATCTTATTATTTCTGCATCATTTGAATGATTATTAGTAGAATTATAATTATTTACTACATTTGAACTTTTATTATTTACTTTTTTTGGCAATATATTATTTGAATTTTCTGTTTTTAATTTTTCATTTTCTTTTTGTAAGGCTTTATATTCATTTATTAAATTTATTTTTTCTGTTAACATTTTTTCATTTAAATTTTTATGAGATATTAATTCACTTTTAAATTTATCTATTTCATTTTTATTATTTATTAATGTGTCATGTAATTCATTTTCAATTTTATTTTTCTCTGATTTTAATTTATCATAATCAATTTTTAGTTTTTGAAAGTTTAATTCAACTTTTTGAATCTCTAATTCTGCTTTTTCTTTTTCAATTCCTAATTTTTCATTTTCTATTTTTAATCTTTCTTTTTCTTGAATTAATTCATTATATTCTTTTTCTGAAATTTGTCTCATTTCTTCCTCAGACATTTATTTAATTTAATTTAATTTAATTTCATTATTATTAAAATTTCTAAAATATAATATTTAATATTCATATATTCTAATTAATTAAAATTATAAAATATTTATTATTTTTTAAATTAAATAAAAAAATTAAACGTCATATTAAATTAAATATTTATTAATTATTAATAGAGGGAGAAACTTCAAATTTCCCTTCAACTTCCCTTCCATTTTGTAAAATATTAATATAAAAAAAATGTAATTCTTCAGGAGTATCAATATTTTTAATATTATTAATTTCATTTTCATTACTTACATTTGAATTAATGGATTTAGTAATTTTTTTATTTAAAGAACTTTGAGTAGAAGTAATTTGTTCATTTGAATTAATACTATTAGCATTAATAATTCTATTATTTTTTTGAATTGCACTATTTGGATTTACACTTTGTGATTTTTGATGATTAATTTTTTTGTATATTTGATTATAAATAACTTTAATATTATTAATTGATGAAGTATTTGAATTTGATAAAGGATTATTTAATTGTTCATTAGAAAAAGAATTTGTTGAATAATCTCTATTTTTGATATCAAATTTTGTTGAATTATTAAATTTATATTTTTGAGAATTAAATGAATTCTTAAATAAATTTGATGATGAATTATTACTACTTGAAGAAAATAAATAATCACTATCATCAATTTTATTTCTTTTTCTATAATTTTTTGAATTACTTGAATTTAATTTTTTTAAATAATTCTTAGTTGAATAACTTTGAGTAAATGAAAAACCTGTATTTTTTTTTGTTTGATTTGGACTTTTAATATTTGAAGTAAATTGAGTAAAATTAAATAATTGATTATTTAAAGGTGATATTGGTTTTTTTATATAATTATTTTTATCAATATTATTATTTTTTCTTTGAGTACTTTGAGATGATAAATAATTATTTTGTCTAGTTGAAGAATAACTTTTATAGAAATCTGAAGCAAATTGATTATTTTTATAATTTGAAAGATTTGAAGTATGTTGATAATTATTTCCTAATTGAATATTATTAGCATTATTTGTTTTTATAATTCTTTGAGTTTCTGATAATAAATTATTCATATTTAATTTTGTATGTGTTAATGGTGACATAAATGTTATATTTTTTAACTTTAAATTCTTTTTATTTAATCCTGAACCATATGAGGTCATTAAATTTTTAATTAAACAATTTAAAAAAATTTACAATAATTATTAAAAATAATAATAAGATTTATAATATAAAATTTTTTTATATATTATTTTAATTTAGAAAATGAGACGATATGGAAGACAAAAAGAATCAGAAAATGAAAAAAAAGAAAAAAAAGAAGAAACTTCAAGTTACAATAGAAGAAATAAAAAAAATTCAGAAAATGAAAACGAAAATTTAAATGAAGAAACATCATCACCTTCATCTTATGTAAGAAGAAATAGAAGTAAAAAAGAAGAAAATAATGATGAAATAAATAATATTAATTCAATTGAAGAAAAATCAAGAACTAATAAAAGAAATAGATACAATAGAAATGAAGAAATAGAAAAAGAAAAAATGAAAGATGACAATAAGTCAAAAACATATTCAAGAAGAAATAATAAAATAAACGAAAATAAAAATGAAAATTTAAATAAAAAAGAACTTAAAAATGATAATAATGAAATTAAAAATGAGAATGAAGAAAATAAAAAGGTAGATGAAAAAAAAGAAGTAACTAATAAATATGAACATATGGAAAATAATGATGCAGATAAAATTTTATCTAATAGTTTGAAACAAATTTATTCTCAAATTAAAATTGATAATTTTGAATTTAAAAATAATGTTTTTTATAAAAATGTGCACCATTTAATTAATGGAATGGGTATTTTTGATAAAATGAAAAAAGATTATGTTCCTATTAAAAATACTCAAGAAGTTTTAGATAATGTTATATCAACTGATGATCTTATTGAAAAATATACTGAAAAAGCAAAAAAAATGAAAGATTAAAATTTAATTAAAAATTATTTTAAAATATTATTTTATATTTTATAAAAAAAAATTTTATATTAAAATATTTACATTTAATTTAAAAAAAGTTTATCTTTTTTCTTTTTCATTTTTAATAAATAGTTCAACTTTTCTTTTTTGTAAAGACATATATTGATTAAATATTTCTTGTTGAATTCTTTCTTCATTTTCTTCTATTTTATCATCATTTTCAAATTCCATTTCATTAACATCAGAATAATTTTTTTTATTTGTAAAACTTTCTTTATTTGTTGAAATTTTAGAATTATTTCTCTCTTGTTTGTTTCTTGTTTTTTTTACAATTTTCAATTTATCTTCTATTTCTTTTTCTTTCAACATGTTGATGAATTTTTGTTTACTATGACACAAAAATAATATATCAATAGTTTTTTCTGTCTCAAGTAAAAAATTATTATATGAATTTATAATATTTTCTTCATTATTTAAATCAATATTATTTTCAATATTATTATCATTATTTTGAGTTTGATTAATTGAATTATCTATATTATTATTTATATTTAATGCAGATTCTTCTGAATTTTTTTCAATATTTTTTTCATATAATTTTTTTATATTATTTATTACTTGTTCATATTTTAAAGAAACATTAGAATAAATCTCTTGATTTTCTAAATATTTTCTTAATAAATCTTCATCTTTTTGAATTAAATTAGAAAATAAATTTTTATTGTCTATATCAATAGTTTTAACATCTTTTATTTCTTTATTATTTTCACTTAAATTAATAACTATTGAACTTTTTAATTCATTTAATTTTTTATTTAATTCATTAATTCTCTTTTCAATATCTTGTTTTTCTTTTTCTTTTCTTATAACTTTATTAATTGTGTAATTAAAGTTTTTATCTTTTTGAATAATTTTATCAACTATTAATTTTAAATTTGAAGTTCCAGAATATAATTTAATTTTCCTAAAAACTTCTTCTAATTTAATATTTTCATTTAACTTCATATTCATTTTTTTATTAAGAAAATTATCCAATAAATATAATAAATGAAGAATATGTCTTTTATTAATTTCTTCTTTATCATTATTAGAGTTTTTTGCTTCCTGTGCAATTAGTTTTTGTCTATTATATCTATCATCAGCAGAATTTATAAACATCCATTTATTTTCAATTATTTTTTTATAATATCCTAATTGTAAATTATATTCATTTTGCTTATAATAATTTTTTTTCTTTTGTTCTGATATTTTATTATAAATTTGATTATATTTTTCTCTCATATCATGTTCTTTTAATTTTTCTTGTTGTAATTTAAGTTGTAATTTATTATTTTTTTCCTCATTTTTATTCAATTCTATTGTTTTTCCTTCAATATCAATTTTTAATTTATTAATCATTGAATTATATGTTTTAGTATTAAATAATTCTTCTCTTAATCTTTTTTGATTTTCATTAATTGCTTCTTTAATATTATCAATTATTGAAAATACATCTTCACTTTTTTTCTTTGTTTTCTTATCAATTGAAATAATTGAACTTATTTGTTTTTCAATATTATCTTTTTCTTTTTCAATCTTTCTCCTTTCTAAAATTAAATTATCATATTCACTTTTTAATCCAATTAATACATTTGTTAAATCATCTATTTGTTTTTTTTGTAAAATATTTGTATTTTCATCTACTGATGCTAAAATATATTTTTTTTTATTTGAATCCATATATTTTCCTTCTATTTCACTGAGATTCAAACTAATATTAAATAATTCATTTGACATTATTTATTTATATAAATTTTTAATTTTTAAAGAAAATTCATTAAAATAAAAAAGGAAATATTATAAAAAAAATATTAAATTCTTTAATAAAATAGAACTATAAATTAACAAATTAATTAGTTAAAAAATTATATATATATAACAAAAAAATAAACATAAACAACATTTTATAGAATATAACAATAATTATGATAAACCCAAGAAAAAAAACTCCAAAAATAAAATTGATAAAAAAAATAATAAAAAAAAACTAATTTTTTTCCCCACTGACATTATTAATAATATTCTTCATCATTTTAACAAATTCTTCAAAACTCAAAGAACCATCATGATTAATATCATTTTCATCAAAACATTTTTGTAATTGTTCTTGAGCTTTAACATTAGTTTTATTTTTTTCATTTTGATAAAATAAATTTTTAACTTCTTCAAGTGTAATATTCCCATTACCATCACGATCAAAATAATTAAAAGCAAATTTAATAAAATCTCCATTTAAAAAATATTCTTTATCAATTGCAGCTCTAATAAATTCTTCATATTCAATAAAACCATTATGATCAGTATCAATATGATTAAAAATTAATTCAACTTCATTTTTTAATTTATCACCTTCACTTGCTAAATAACTTTGTAATCCATTAAATAATTCTTCTTTTGAAATTTTCCCATCACCATTTTCATCAATTTTATTAAATAATTTAATAGCATCATGTGCTTGATTTAATTGAGTATTATTATGAACTAAATAAGCAATAACTGCACATCTTAAAATATTATCACTTCTATAATTAATTAAATTACCAATTAATTTAATTGTATTTATTTCTGTTATTGAATTTATTTTATTCATTTCTTTAATTATTTCAATAGTAAACCAATTATGTTTTAAAGCTTCTTCAGCACTTAATCTTTTTTTAGTATCAATTAATAATAATTTCTTTATTAAATCTTTTGCATTTTCTGATATAATACCCCAAGGATAAGATTCCATATCAAATTTACCTTTATGAATCTTATCAAATATTTCTTTTTCGTTTTTACCATTAAATGGTGGTTTCCCAGTTAACATAATATACATTATTACACCACAAGACCATAAATCACATTTTTCATTATAATTCTTATTTAAAACTTCAGGTGCAATGTAATAAGCACTTCCAATTAGTAAATGTTCTCTTTTTGCTTTTGTAAATACTTTAGCTGTACCAAAATCTATTATTTTTATTGGATGAAAACCATTTTTCATTCTTTTAACTATTAATATATTTTCTGGTTTTAAATCTCTATGAACTATTTTCATATTATGACAATAATGAACTGCTAATAATATTTCTCTCATATAATATGCTGTTAATTCTTCTGTGAATGGTGCTTTTGATTTTATTTCATTTAATAATTCACCTTCTTGACAAAATTCTGTTATTATATTATATTCCATTTTTAATGAAAAAAAATCTAATATTTTTAATATATTTGGATGATCCATTTTTTTTAAAAGTTCTATTTCATTTAATAAATTTTCTTCATTTATTTTATTATTTGGATTTTTTTTTATAACTTTCATTGCAAAATATTTATGTAATTTTCTATGTTTAACTAAATAAACTGTACCATATGAACCTGAACCTAATGTTCTTTCTCTACAATAAACTAAATCTGGTTCTTGAGATGATTTGGCTATAAAAACATTTGAATCTATTGATACTATCATTTTATTTATATTTTTTGGTGGTGTTTTTATGTTTGTTTTTGGTGATAAATCTGGCTCTAATGAATTTATTGTTGATTCAAATACATTGTTTGTTTCTTTGAAAATTATTTTACTTTTCCTTTTATTTACGTTTGTTATATTTTTTTGATTTAGTTTTACTTCGTTTTTTTTTGATAAGCAATATGAACCCATTATACAATATTTTGAAAATTGAATATTTGGAAATTTATTTATTATTTTTTTTTTGTAGTTTTTTTTTTTGGTTTTTTTTTATTTTTTTGTAATTATTTTTTTTTGAAGATTACATAAAAATATTGGATTTATTTAAATTTATATTGTTTTTATAATTAATTGTTTTTCTTTTTCTTGAATAATGATTTTAATTTTTATTATATTTGTTTATTAATAGTTTGTATAAATTCTTTTTTTATTATTCATTTTTTATGTATTTTTTTATTTTTATAAAATATTATTTTTATATAAGAAAAAATTAGATTTTAATAATTGTATTTAAAAGATTTTTGAGGAATAAGATTTTTATATGTTTCAAATAAATTTTTTGAATCTTTTATAATTTTAGGTTGATTTGCAATTTTAATACCAATTAAATCATTTTTATAATTATTACTTTTATTACTATTATTAATATTTTTTTTCAGTATTTCAAATTCATATTCAAAATTATTACTCAAACTTTGTTCAGAACTATTTTTCATATTTTTTATATTTAATTTAATATCAGAATAATTATTATAATTATTTATAGGATAATTTGATTTAATTCCTTTTTTATTATATGTATTTTGAATTGAAAAATCAATTTTAGTAATACATTTATTTGATGGAGTTAAATTTGATAATATTGATTGAATTCTATTATTTCTTTCATTACTTCTTTTTCTCATTTC
>JAEEGK010017993.1_pt1 | contig 15328 bp, 7 predicted proteins | sample 8958771 | NCBI WGS metagenome assembly JAEEGK01 (sample SAMN16246547, study PRJNA631951) | gut metagenome | biome: gut microbiome; feature: rumen; material: SC-attached | host: Bos | place: Iran: Karaj | collected 2018-10 | reverse complement strand
TTATTATTATTATTATTATTATTATTATTATTATTATTATTATTATTATTATTATTATTTAAATGATGAATTTTTGAATCATTTTGATTAATTAAAATATTTTCAATATTATTATTTTGTATATTAATTAAATTCATTTTATTAATAATAAACGATTTATTTTTATGAAAATTATTATTTTTATTCATATTTTTTTTAATTTTTAATGAACTTTGATTAACTGATTTTGGTCTTTTTTTATTATTATAAATTATAGGTAAAATAAGTTTTTTATTATCATTAATTTTTCTAAAAATAATTTTTTCTTTTTCAATCAAATTTTTTAATTTTTCTTCATTAATTTTTCCAAAATAATTATTTTGAATAGTTTTAATTTGATTTTTTAAATTTAAAATTTTATTTTTTTGTTTATTAATATTTTTAATATAAATATTATTATAATTTTCGATTTTATTTTCTAAAATAAAAATTTTATTTTTTAAATCATTAATTTCATTATTATCATTATTATCATTATTAAAAGAATTAAAATTATGTTTTTTATAATTAATATTATCTTTTATAATTTTTATATTTTTAGTTAAATTAATAATATCATTTTCTTGTTGTTTAATAATATTATTTGATGAATATAAATAATTTCTATTATTTTTAATTTCTTCTTTTAATAATTTTAAATCATTATTAAAAATATTTAATTCATTTTTTTTACTATTTAAAATCTCAAAATTTTCATAATTTTTTTTATTCATATTATAAACATTAAATAATTTTAAATTTTCTTTTTGAATTTCATATAATTTTTCTTTTTTTATTTTAATTTCATTATTAATTTGAAAAACATCAATAAATTTTTCATTATTTTTTATGACATTTATTTTATTAAATTCTTCTATTTTATTTATTTTATTATTTAAAGATTGAATTGAATCTTGAAAAATTGAAATTTGTTGTTCTAATGGCAATTCATTTAATATTAAATTTTTATTTACATATTGTAAATCATTTGCATAAAATTTATTATTTTCATTATTATTTTTTGGTTGAATTTGTTTTAATTTTTCTTTTATTAAAGCTTTTGAAATTTGTTTTAATATTATTTTTATTTTAGATTTTAATTCTTTATTAATTGTTATTATTTCATTTGAATTATTTTTATTGTGTTTATTTTTCATAAAAAAAATTTTGTTTATTATTATTTATTCAATTAATTAAAAATAATAAAAAATTAATTTTAAAAAATGAAATTAATTTTTTTTATTTTGATTTTTCATTTTATTTTTAATAAATTACCTGAAAAAACAAATTACACATCATTTTTTTTAAATTCATCTATTCAAACTTTAAATAATAATAATTTTGATAAAATAATAAATAAAGGTTTAAATGATACATTTATTGTTTTATTCACTGTAAAAAGATGCAAAATATGTAATAATGTATTATTAATATTAGAAACTATTCAAAAAGAATATGAAAATAAAATAAAATTCGCTAAAGTTGATTTTATTGAAAGTGGTTGGACTGCATTTAGATTTTATATGGATAAAGTTCCTAAAATTATATTAATTAAAAATAATTCATATACAAGTTTTAATAAAAATATTACATATCAAAATTTAATTGATTTTATAGAAAATAATAATAATAAAAAATTTTATAAATTTCCTTCTAAACTTTCATATTTAGATATTTTTTATAAATTTTTTGTTGCAGTTGATGATGAAATTAAACAAAAAATGAAAAGTTATAATATTAAATGGGAAAAATATTTTACTATAATAATTTTCTTAATAATAATATTTATATTAATAATATTTGAATTATGTTTTTTAAAATGTAGTCGAAAAATTAAAAACAAATTTTTTAATAAAAAAGATAATAAAAAAAATAATAATAATGATCATAATCATAAACATCCTCATAATAATTAAATAAAAAACAATTAAAAAAAATATGTAAATAAAATATTAAATTAATTAATATTTATATCAATAATTATTAAATATTTATAATAAAATATTACATATTACACATAAATACATTTTAAAATTATATTTCAAAATTATTATTATCTTCTTTTAAATATTGTTTTTGTAAATTATAAATTTCTTTAGTTTTTTTATTAAAATTAAGAAATTCACTCACTTTAAACATATAAGTATTACCAACTTTTAAATTTTTCGGTACAAATAAACTAGGCAAAACAAAAATCATATCATCTTGTGAAACAAAAACTGCTTTTCCTCTATCAATTAAACTTAATGTACAAATTACACTATTTAAATATTTTTCTTTAGGTTCATTATTTAGTAATCCTGACAAAGAATTATTATGACTTTCATTATAAATAAGTTCATTATTTTCTATTGATTTATTATTATTAATGTTTTCATTTGAATTATTATTTGATTTTAAATTCCAAAAAATATTTTTTTCTTTGTCACTTAAAGAATCTTTATTATTTGAACTTGAAGAGTTATTTAAATTATTATTATTTTTATTATCATTTAAATTATTAGAATCTAAATTATTCATTCCTAATTTTTCTAAAATACTCATTGTTATTGCATCAGCATCCATTTCTTCTTCTATTTTATTATCATTATTTAATGTATTTGTTGTGTTTAATGTTACAAATTTTGCTTTTTTATTACGAAATGAAATAAAACCTGAAGAACTAATTGAATTATTTGAAATGAAATTGTTACTATTTACATTATTATTATTATCGTTTTTTATTAGATTTTGTAATAAATTATGAGGATTTACATTTTGTGGCAAAGGTTTTGTTGTTGTATTATCATTTGATATTTTTTTTAAATTTGATTTATTTTCTATATTATTATTTTTATTTATATTTTCTTTTTTATGTTCTTTATATAAAGCATTTGCTCCTTTGAAAACTTCTTTATCAGTAAATTCAGATAAATCATTTTCGCTTTTTTCGTCTTGAAAATTTTCTTTTAAATTAATTTTATTTTTCATTTTAATTTATTTTTTAATTATTTTCAAAAATATTATTATTAATATAAATATTAAATTAATTAAATTTTATTTATAGATTATAATAATAAGATTAAAATTAAAATACATTTTTTTCCAATTTCAAAATTTCAATGTATAAATCTTTATCTTCTTCTAAATATTGAATAGGAAAAATTCCAATAAAATTTAAAAATGAATTTAATATTTTTTTTATACTATAAATAAACCAAAACATAATAATAAAAAAAATCCAAGCCAAAACTAAATAAATATACATTAAAATATCAAATAAATCATTTGCATTTTCATTTTTTTCATTTCTAAGTTCTTGCATAATAAATATCGATTTATTAAAACCGGGTAAAAAAAATAAATTATTAAATTCCATAATATTTCTGCTTCTATTCATAATAAGTTCAGAAAAATTATTATTTGTTCTATTATTATTAAATAATTTTTTTATATTTGTTAATGAAACTGATAATTGTAAAAATCCTTGTTCATAACCTTGCAATAAAATAGAATTCCAAAAATTAGTGCACATATTTAATAATATTTCATTATTGCTAAAAACTAATTCACAACTATTTCCATTAAATAATTTTCTTAATAAAGCTGCTGAAGAATTTGATTTATCATTGTCATCATTTAAAGATTTAAAAAAAGGCAAAATTAAATTTCCGAGAGATTGAATTTCAAATTTGGTTATATTAAAAATATATTGTTCATTTAATAATAAAGAATAATTTGAATAAGTAAAATTATTATTATTAAATTCAACAAAAAAATTTGAATTATTTGAATTTAATTGTAATAAAGTTAAATAATTAATTTTATCGAAATTAAAATTTATATAATTTAAATATTCTCTATTAAATTCGATAAAAACTAAAGAAATATTTAAAAATATTGATAAAACATGGTCCTGAATTTTATGAATTTCCATAAATTCGCTTTTTTTTCTGTTAAATATTATTATTATAAATATGTAATATGTCATGTATAAAATTAAAATATTTGCAAATTTAAGAGATGTAAAAAAATTTGATTTATAAAAATATTTATTCATTACATTAAATTTTTCTATTTTTTGTTGATGTTGTTTATTTAATTTGTTTGATAATTGTTTTTTATTTTTTTTTGGAATGTTATTATTAATTTCTTCTTTTAAATTTAGATTTATTAATGTGTTTTTTTCTTTGTTTTTATCAATATTATTAAATGTATTTTTTTGTTCTGAATTAAAATTATTTTCATTTTCTTCGTTTTTAATTTCTTCTGTATTTTCTTCTTCTTCCATTGTTTCATCACTTCGCAATTTTTTTTTTAGTTCTTCTAAAAATTTTAAATATGCTTCAAATTTTGGATTTGAAAATTTTATTAATTTTTTAAGAAAATGTTTTTCTAATTTATTTAATGAAAGAATTAATAAACTTAATAATAAAACACATAAAATAAATATTGAAAAATTAACATAAAAAAAAGTTATATTTTTTCTAAATCTTTTACTATTTATTTTTATATTTAAATTATATTCATCAAATCCAATGAAATTTTCATCTATGCAAAAATAATAACTTTCATTTAATAAATTATCAACATAAGACAAATATTTTGTATCTTCTTTTTGAACATAAATATTAATTTTATCAACAACAACTAAAATATTCGAAACAAAAAAATTTAATGTATTAACATAATTTACATTTAAATCAATTTGACTTAAATTAAATCCATAAAAAGTTGTCATTTTTTCTTTATAAAAAATATCTAAAAAATCTTCATTAAAATAAATCATTTCATCTATAAAATAAACTAAATATAAAATATCATTATTTAATAAATTTGAATATAAATAAATACAATCAAAATTATAACAATTAACACTAGTAGAAAAATATTTTAAAACTTTTAATGAAACTAAATTATTAAAAACATTTTGCGAAATTACTTTAGTTCTATTAAAAAATAAATTTTGAACTAAATATTTATTTAAATTATTAAAATTTTTTTTTGAATTAATATCATCAAAAATTATTAATATTATTGATATTATTGAATAAAATAATAAAATTAATCTAATATTTTTTAATATTTTCGGTTCAGCTTGTTTAATAATTCTTAATTTTATATTATTAAAAGTTGTATTATCTTTTGAAGAACTTTTTGAACTTTGAATACTTTTTCCAAATTCTTTCATTTTATTTTTATTATTATTTAAATTAAAATTCATATTATTTAAATGTTTTGTTTTTTTAGTTAATTCTTTATTGTTATTAATATTATTATTATCATTATTATTATTGTTATTGTTATTATTATTATTATTATTATTATTTTCATAATTTAATAAAGCTTCATTTTCATTTTCTTCTGTGACTTTAATTTTAATAAACTTTTCATTTTTTCTTTCATAAAATTCTTTTTCTAAATTTGTTAATTGTTTTTTAAAATTTGTTTCTAAAACTGTTGTTTTAATTGATTTAACATGCAAACCTTGCGAAGAAATTAAATCATTAGAAATTTGTACTTTATAATATAAATATTTATTATTAACTAAAGGACATTTAATAATTTTATAAAAAATTGAATAACTTTGATTAAACATTTTATTAAATTCAATAATTAATTCATTGTAATCTTGCAAAGTATTTTTAATATTTTTAATTTGAAGGTTGATTTTTTTAGTTCGAAAAGGCGAAGAATGTAAAATTAAAGTATCATTTAAAGTAGAATTAATTTCATCTTCATTATGAATTTTTCCTTCTTTTTTTATTTTATTTAAAATTTTTTCAATTCTAATTTCAAATATTTTATAATTATTAATATTCGGAAATAAAGTTCCTTTTAAATCAACATTATTATTAATAATATCAAATTTTTCATTTTTGTATTGAATTTGATTCAAAAGTTCAGGTAAAATATTAAAAATTTCATGATTAATTATTGAATTATTTAAACCATAAATTAAATTACTATTGTTTGAATTAGATAAACTTAATGAATTGCTCATTGCAGTAATTTTAAATTCTTCATCTAAAATAAAAATAAATTTATTTTGTTTTAATTTATTAAGCAATAAAATATAAATCAAACCATAATTTAAATTAGGTAAACATTTTATATATGCGTTTACATTATAAATTCCTTTGTTTTTTCCTAATAAAATTATTTTCATAAAAGAATTTATAACGTAATTTAAATTAGAATATTTAATATTATATAAAATTAATTCTTTGTGAATTTTTGAAATATTCGAAGGAATTAAATCAAAAATTGTAAGATTTAAACATTCTTTTGGAAGAAAATTAAATAAAGTTGGAAAATTATTTGTATTGTGAATAATTTTTCCTATTGATAAATAACCATCAATTAACATTATAGAAGAAACATCTTTATTAAATAATGAATAATATAAATTATTTTTTTCTATTAATTTTGAATTTCGATATTGAACAAAATTTGGTTGTTCTTTTTTAATTAATTCATTGTCTTGAATAATATCTTCTGCATATAATAAAAAATTATTATAATTTTCTTCATTAAAAGGATTTAATTTAGTTAATTTATGAAATAAATCAATAATTTCTTTTCTAAGTTTTAAAATATTATTTCCAGTTTTTAAAAAAATTTCTGTTGTTTTTACTGTATTTATATTATTTTTTAAAACATCAAAATAATCAATTTGATTTGTCGCTGCATCGAATATTTTAATTTTAAAAATATCTTCATAATGATTGTATAAAATAACAGAACCAATTTCAATGTGTTTAATAGATTCTATTTTATTAGTTTGTGTTAATTTATTAAAAAAATATCTTTTTAATTTTTCTATTAAAATGTATTTAATAAACATTTCTTTATGTTTTGTTGTTTTTTTTTTAGCACATAAATAAAACGCATAAGTTGGATTTTTTAATTTATTTACTAAAAATAAACATAAAATAAATAAAATATTCTGCCCAAATTCTGCTTTATCTAAATAATAATCATATAAAATAAATAAAATATTGTATAAATAAAAAATATCTTTGTCTTTTGTTTTAAATTTTTTAATCATAAATTTATTCGTTATGAAATTCAAACTATTTTGATTTAATTTAGGATTATTATTAATATTTTCTTGAATAGATTGAATAATTCCGCCTAAAATAATATCCGAATCTTTTTTCTTTTCGTTTGCTATTTTAATAATCGTTGATGTAAAAGTTTCTAATTGTTTTATATTATCTAAATCAAAAATATTCGCGTTAGTTAAACAATAATCAATTCGTAATTTTTCAATAAAATACAAAGCAGTAAAAATAATAATAATTCCTACAATAAAAAAAATCAAACTATTTTCAACATCTAAAATGTTTTTTATCAAAATAGAAAATGTGAACCAAAAAGTCGCAGACCAACCGAAATAAATTAAATAATTAAAAATTTGTTCATAAAAATAAACATATTTATATGTATAAATTAAAATTAATAAAGAAAAAAAACAAATCACAATTTGAAAAAAATAAATGTGCTTTTTTTTATTAGAATCTGTGTGTTCTTTTATAATATAAGTTAAAATATAAAATATGCATGAAATTGAATTTTCAAATAATTCATAATAACAATTTATTCGAATCACAGTCGGTTCGTTTTTTAATGAACCAATTTCATAATAATAAATTGCTAATAAAAATGAATAAATGAAAACAAAAAATAATAAAGATAAATTAAATATTAATAAAATTATGTGAATACTATTTTTATAACATTCATTATTTAAATATTCATGAATTAATTTATTTTCTTCGTTTCTTTTACATTTTGTTATTAATAAATTTATATTTATTACTTGACATAAACCATAATGTAATAAAGAAACATTTAAAATACTTAAAAATTGAATTGGAAAAATTTTATGATTTAAAGGTTTTTTAAATACTAAATAAATTATATATAAAAAACATAAAAAAATTAAAAAACAATAAATAATTGAACCTATTGAAAATAGTAAAAATCTTGATTTTGAATTTATATTATTTGTTAATAATAAAAGACTTTTTACTGATTTTATTAATTTTATTAAATAATCTTCTTTTTCTTCTTCATTACTAATATTTATTAAAGCTAATTCAAAAATTTGTAAAAAAAATAAAATTTTTAATATTATTTGAAATAAAATGTTGTTTACTTTAAAAGATTTTAATATTTCAAATATTTTAAATAATCTTATCAAATGTTTTTTATTATAAACTGTTAAAATTTGAACTGAATCATTAATATCAATGTAATTCATAATATTCGATTCGATCATTTAAAATTATAATAAAATTTAGTTTATAATTAATATTAAATAAAAATATAATAATAATAATAATAATAATTACAATGTCAAAAAATAATATTAATAATACTAAAATTGAATATAATAATAATAATTTAAATTCTTCTCGAGGTTACATTAGTATAGAAAAAAAGAGAAATACTAAAGATAATATTATTACATTAGAACAAGGAAATATTAAAGCTCAAACTAAAATAGTTTCGAAAAATATGAACAAAGAAAAAATTGATGAAACGATTAAAAATATGAAAAAAAATGTTTATGAATACACTTTAAGCAATTCAAATATTGCTGATAATGTAAGTAATAATAATAAAATTAAATTAAATAGCAAAGAAAATTTTATTACAACTAATATTAATAATAATATTAATAATTTAATGATAAATAATAATAATAAAGATAAAATTGATGAAAAATCAAATTATTTAAATCAAATTACAAATTTAAATAATTCATCTTCAAATAATAATAATAATAATAATAAAATTAATAATAAATATTATTTATCAATAAACAATCAAAATAAAAATATTTTAGATTCAGAAAAAGAAAAATTAACAATAGAAAAAAATTCAATAATTTCAAATAATAATAATAATAATGAAATTGAAAACGAAGGAAACATTCATCAAATTAAAAATTTTAACATTATAAAATCTCCTTTAAATCAAAATCAAAATTTATACAACAATTTTACATTAATAATAAAATATAGAAATTGTTCAATATGTGAAAAAACATTACCCGAAGAAAAAATGTTTCATTCAAAATGTGAAAGACATTTTTTTTGTAAAAAATGTATAAAATATTATTTTGAAGAAAGAATCGAAGAAGGTGATAAAATTTTATACTGTCCATTTACAAAATGCAAAGAAATTTTTTCCGAAGAATTTTTACCTCAAATTTTAAGCACTTATCATTATGAAATGTATTTACGAAGAGACAATGTAAAACCTTATAATTATGCTTTAGATAATATTAAATTGTATACAAAAACTCATGTTTTAGATATTGATACTAATGAAAATTTTTTTAGGTTTAAAAAAAGTAAAATTCAATTTTGTAATAAATGTGGAGAACCAACTTTATTTAATAAAACTGGAACGAAATTTATTAAATGTTTAAATTGTTTACAAAAAATATGCAAATATTGTATTAAAGAATATGATAATACACATTTAGATATTAATGTAAAAAATCATTGTAAAGTTTATTTTAGAAAATATGAAAATAATGATGAAAATAATAAAGAAAGTTTTTGTTTTGTTTTATTTAAAGAAATTCTTTATATTTTTGTTAGTTTTTTAATGTTGATTATTGCTGGGTTTATTTATGTGAAAAATGTTATAAAAATGATTTTTTGTGTGAATAAATGTAATAATATTATTGTTGATTTTATTGTTGTGATTTTTAGTTTTATTTTTTTTTTGCCTATTTTTGCTTTAATTTTGGTTAGTTTTTCATATTTTCCGGTTTTTATTATGATTTGGGATATTTTTGATATTTGATTATGTTTTTTATTAAAAAATTATGAAAAATTATTTATTTTAATTAAAGAGTATTTTTTTTTAATTATAAATATTTTTAGATTATTTAATATTATTATTATTATTTTAATATTTTATTATAAATTTTATAAAAATATGATTAATAATAATGAAAATAATAATAATAATGAAATAAATGAAAATAATAATTTTAAAATAAATTCAAAATTAATTAATAAGAAAATTCATTTAAAATTAAAAGATGATTCATTTAATCCTAAATTAATTAAATTTTTAAATACAAAAGAAAGAATTTTTGGAAGAAACTCATATTTAAATTATAATAATAAAAAAGATATTTTCACTCAAAATTTAAGTAAAATAATAAAAAATCAAAAAAACGGTGAAAAAATATTAAATAATTTAAACGAAAGAAATAAATCAAAAGATTATTATAAACCAAAAAATTTAATTTATTTTGAATATTTAATAAAAACAACATCAACATCAAACAATAAAAATAATAATAAAAATAATAATAATAATAAAATCGACAATGTTTCTTTTATTTTCAACACAAACGACAATAAAAATCTTCCGATAATAAAAAAAAGAAAACTTTTATTAAAAAACAACGCAAGTGACATTTTTAATATAAAACCAATTTTTGATACAAAAAAAGGAAAATTTAATAATGATTTAAAAGAAAAATCTTCTGAAAAATATTTATTTAAAAATATTCAAAATAATTTCAATAAAAAAATTAATATTACTAGTGAAAGTAATAGCAATTGGAAACCAAAAGATTTAGGCACATCTTATATTAATTTTACTAATTTAAAATATAATTTAATTTCACCTGGAAGAAAAATAAATGATAATTTAAATAAAAAATTAAATAAAGTAAAATCAATTTCTGAATTTAAAAATATTTCTAAAATTAATTATTCAACTTTTAGAAAAGATTTTATTGAAAATTTTAATGAATTTGGATTTAAAAAAATAAATAATTTATGTTATGATCAATGTAATTCAATTAAAAATTATAAAGGAATTGTTGATGAAAAAGGAAATTATTTAAAATTTTAATTTTTTTTTTTTATAATATTTATAATTATTTATATGTTTTTTTATTTAATTATTATTATTTTGAATTATAAAAAATTTATTATTTTCATTATTTTCATTAAAATCACTATTTAAATTAATATTTAATAATTCTTTATGAAAAATATTTTGAATGTCTTCATCATTTTGTAATTTTTTAATAAAAATATTAAAATTATTATTATTTTCATTATTATTATTATTATTATAATAATTATTAATATTAGATCTTAAATCTTTTGCATATTTTATATCTAAATGATTTTGTCTTGCATTAAAATATCTATGAAAAAAAATTGTATTTGAATCATCTTCATTTATTTTTTTTCCATTATTAAAAATCGTACTTAAATTTATATTATTAATTTTTGGTTGAAAAGTTTCTTCATTTTGAATATTTTCATTATAATTTTTATATTTACTATTTCTTTTATTATTATTATTATTATTTTTATTATTATTATTATTATTATTTTTATTATTATTATTATTAAAATCAAAATTTAAATTCGTATTATCAAAATAATTAATTTTATTTTTATTTATTTTAGGTGCAAAAGAACATTCTTGAAGTTCTTTAGCTAAATTTAAATTTTTTAATTTTTTGTATTGATTTAATTTATTTTTTTTTACTTTTTGTGAATTTTCATACATTATTACACAATTTTTAATTGCTTTTTCATTACGAACTTTTTTTTTATTATTATTTAAATTAATCGTATTTAAATTAGTTTTAACATTCGGATATTTATTAATTAAATTATTAAAAATATTATTATTTAAAGAAGAAGTTGAAAAATTACTATAAGATTTATTAATAGTATTTTTTTTATTATTATTATTATTAATAAATTTATTATAATTATTAAAATTCGATTGAATATTATCAAAATCAACACAATCGTTCCAAAAATCATTCTCACAAATTTTGTTTTTATTAATATTTCTCATAGAAATATTTTTTTTAATATACGACATAATTTTTATTTAAATTTAATTTATAAATAATTAATAATTTATTTATAAAAAATTAATGTCCATAATTAAAAGCAACAATATTTGAAGGAAAAGATTCAACAATTTTATTCCAATCATTTTCAATAACAATTAAAATATTATTTAAAATTTCAATGTCCATAATTGAATTAAATCTACTTGTTATTTTAAAATTATCATTAATTAAATTAACATTTTCATTATTATTATTATTATTAATAATAATTTTTCCTTTGTATTCTTTATTTAAAATATTTTCATGATAATTTTTTATTAATCGATCCCAATTGCTATTTAAATATTTGTCCATTTTGTTTTTTTCTATTAAAGAATTTTCAGGAATTTCTTTTGAAACATCTAATTTAATGTAATTATAATCTGTAAATAAAATATAAATATTATTTTTTAATTGTCTTATTCCGAAAATTTTATTGTACCATTTTAAATAATTTTTTGGATAGTCATTTTTTAATATTCTTTCTTCTGTCCATTTATCATAAAGAAAATTATTTAAATTAATAAAATAAATTAAATTATTTTCATCGATAATTATTATTTTATTGTTTTTATTATCGAAATTTATTTTAGTTATGTATTTATTTGGAGGTGATAAAATTTCAATATTATTATTATTTAAATTAATGAAAATTAAATTTTTTTCGAAATTTGAAATGCAAAGAAAATTTTTTTCTGTGTTGAATTCACATGCTAATAAAATATTATTATTATTATTATTTTTATTTATTGAAATTTCGTTTTCGATATTAAAATTATTTATGTTAATTATTATTATTTTATTTATGTTTTGACAAATTAAAATAATTTTATCGTTATTTTTATTAAAATAAATGAAATTTGATAAAAAATTTATTTTTTTTATTTTTTTTATATTATTTTTCTCATAATCATATTTAAATAAAACAGTGAATTTTTCATAAGAAATCGCAATAAATTTTCCATTTTTTGAAATATTACTCGAAATTATTTTATAACTAAATTTTTTATTTTTATAAATTTTCGCCATAAAATTAATTTCATCATTACTAAAATTATTATTATTACTAACATCAACATTAATTTTATACAAACTCACAAAATCATTTTTTTTCAACAAAACCAAAAAAAATTTCTCATTAATAAAATCACTAAAAAAATAATTTAATCTATGTTCAAAAGGACTAATGTGTCTTTTAACATTCGTATTAACTTTTTTTTCATATTTTTCCAAAAAATTTCCTTTATTTCCCAATTTATAAATACAAATATCAGTATTAATTCCACCCGACAATAAAACATTAAAATTATCTAAATAAACTAAAGAATTAATGTCATGCGATTGACCACGAAATTTATTTAAATAAATAAACATATTATTTTTTTTTACATATTTTATTGCAATAATTAAACTATCGCTCCCTGAAAAATACATTAAAAAATTCTCTTCATTTGATTTTGAAGCTATTGTTAAAATATCCGCTGAATGTTCATGAAAATCTTTAAAAATCACACCGAAATTCACATCGAAAATTAAAATTTTTCCATTTGATGTTCCACATGCTAAATAATTCGAATTTATTGATAATAAAGACCAAATTAAATTTTTATTAATTTCATTGTCGTAATTTTTTATTATTAACAAAATTGAATTTGAATTGTAATTAAATTTTATTATTGAGCCATTTGCTAATCCACAATAAAAAATATTATTATTATTATTATTATTTTCTATACAAATTGATAATATTTTATCGGATAATTTTTCAAAGGTTTTTAAAAGAATCGGATTTTGATTTTTTTTTATTTGAATTGCTCTTACAATTCCATCATCACTTGCAATTAAACATATTTTTTGTTTTATAAAAGCAAAATCCCAAATTGCATGATTGTTATTATAAATAAATTTCGCTTTTAAATTTATTAAATCCCATTCAATAAAATAACCACTCAAACCAATAGTAAAAATTTTAATATTATTGAAATTAATATTATTATTATTATTAATTGTAATGTTATTTTTATTTTTGTAAATTATTTTTATTTTTCTTGTTTGAATATTGTCATTTCCCGGAATTTTTAATAATTGAATCCAAGAATTTGTTGTCCATAATTCTATTGAATTGTCACTACGACATAAACATAATAAATTATATTCATTTAAAACGGACATATTTTCTATTGGAGATGGAATGTTTTCAATTGAATTTATACGAATTAAATTATATTCATTTAAAATATTATTGTTATTATTATTATTATTATTGTTATTTAAACTATTTTTTCTTGAAGATGAAATTGATTTATTTGATTTTGAAATTGTGTTTTTTCTTGAGGAATTTTTTGAATTATTATTACTATTATTATTATTATTTGCATTACTGTTTTTACGTGAATTTGGTTTTGATTTATTTCCTTTCATAATAAAATATTAAACAACAATAATAAAAATAAATAAATAAAAATAGAAGATAAATATTTAAAATTAAATAAAAAAAAAAATATAAAAATTAAATAAATTTACATAAAAAAAAAATTATTAATATTCATTATTATTATTATTACTATAATCATCATATAAAATTTTATCTTTAATATTATTTTTAATAGAATCATTGTATTTATTTCTAAAATATTCAACATTTAAATTTAAATCATGAATTTTTTTTAATAAATTATTTTTTATATTTTCAACTTCATTTTCTCTTTCAATTACAATTTGATGAAGATATGCAATTTCTCTTAAATAAGTTTCTTCTTTATTTTTATATAATAATGCCAAATCTTCTTGTCTTTTTTCATATGATTTTTTTGTGTTATAAACTGATAAAGAAGAATTTTCAGGTTGACTTAAAATTTCTCTGAAATTTATTAATTCTTTGTGATCTTTTTCTTTTTCTTGAAGAAGAATTTCTTTTTCTCGTAAAAGAAGATTTATTTGAGTTTTTAATGAATTAATTTCATTATTTTCTGATTCGGAATTTTCTTCTGATTCTGATTCATTGTTTGAATAATTTTCGTTATTTGAAATATTATTATTATTTGTATTTTCGATATTATTTGAAATATTATTATTATTTTCATTATTTAATGTGTTATTTTCATTATTATTATTATTTGAAATATTATTATTATTTATTAAATCTTGAGAAGGAATTTGAATATTATTATTTGAATTAGTAGAATTAAAATTATTTGAAATGTCTTTTGATGATTTTAATTTATTATTATTATCATTATAAAAATTATATTTAAATTTATTATTATTATTATTATCAACTTCATTATTAAAATTATTATTATTATTATTATTTCCAACTAATTCAGAAATTTGTTGAGTTGTTCTTCTACTAACATTTGCACTAGATTTTCTTGTTGATCTTTTAGATTTTTTTTTTCCTTTTAATTTATTATTATTATTATTAAT
>JAEEGK010017992.1_pt1 | contig 15329 bp, 12 predicted proteins | sample 8958771 | NCBI WGS metagenome assembly JAEEGK01 (sample SAMN16246547, study PRJNA631951) | gut metagenome | biome: gut microbiome; feature: rumen; material: SC-attached | host: Bos | place: Iran: Karaj | collected 2018-10 | reverse complement strand
AGCCCGCGCCGCCCGCGGACACGGCCGCCCCGGAGCAGGCCGCTCCCGCGGAGGTCTACGACCCGGCCAAGGTCGGCATCCTCACGGGGGACGCGGTGCGCTTCCGCGCCGGCGCCAGCCTGGAGGCCGACGTATACGGCTATTTCTACTGCGGCAAGCGGGTCTCGGTCCTGGCCCTGGAGGGCGATTGGTACCGGGTGGAATCCGGCGGCAGGATCGGCTACGTCTTCGCGGAATACCTCCGCGTGCAGGAGCCGGGCGAAGCCCCGGCGGTGAACGGCGACCTGGCGGCGTCCGTGATCGCCCTGGCGGAGGACAACCTGGGCGTGCCCTACGTCTACGGCGGCAGCTCCCCCGACGGCTTCGACTGCTCCGGTCTCGTCTACTACTGCTTCCTGAAGTGCGGCGTGAAGCTCAACCGCACCGCCACGGGCCAGTATCAGCAGGGCGTCTACGTGGCGCGGGAGGATCTGGAGCCCGGCGACCTCGTGTTCTTCGTCAGCCCCGGCACCCAGTCCATCGGCCACGTGGGCATCTACATCGGAGACGGTGAATTCATCCACGCCTCCACCGGCTCCCGGAAGATCATGGTGAGCGAGCTGTCCAACAGCTATTTCGACACGAATTACTACGGCGCTCGGCGCATCACCGAATGAAAACGCAATGAACAGGCCCGCCGCGGATGTGCTCCGCGGCGGGCTTTGACTTTGGACAAACCTGTGATCCAGGGATTCGATACGCATGGGGGATCGGTGAAAACCGTCCAGGCCTGCGCAAAATCCAAACGCAAACTCGCTTTGCGTTTGGGATAGGACGTTTCGCCGAAATCCTGCAGGTATTGGCGCTTGCGCCGATACCTGCCATTCCGGCGAATAAGGACGACGGGCGGCCCCTCCCGCGATCCGGGACAGCTGCGGGGCTCCGCGTCCCTTCCGGGAAGCTCCCGCCGCTCTTCCCCGCCGGGCTTCAGTCCGGCTTCCTCCGGCGCTTCCGCCGGTTTTTCCTTCACCAAGGCTTCTCCCTCCCCGTTCTTCGGTCGTGCCTCTATTATTCGCCGAAAGCGGTTGAAGAATACGCGCCGGTTTGGTATACTTTGAATAACAGATCATAAGAAAGAGGGCGTTTCCATGTCCGTTTATCCCATCGATATCGCGGGAATGAAGCGGGAGCTTCCCATCTTCCCGATCTCCGATTCTCTCTCCATCGGCGCCTTCGTCATGTTCGGCGACGTGGAGCTCACGGTCCACTGCGCTTCCGAGCTGCTGAAGCTGGCGCCGGAATGCGATTATCTCATCGCGCCGGAGGCGAAGGCCATTCCCCTCGTCTATGAAATGAGCCGCCAGAGCGGCATCCCCTACCTCCTGGCCAGGAAAAAGGCCAAGGCCTACATGAGCGGCGTGTTCCGGGTGGACGTGCAGAGCATCACTACCCAGGGCGTGCAGACCCTTGTGATCGACAAGGCGGACGCGGAGCGCATGAAGGGCCGGCGCATCGTCATCGTGGACGACGTGATCTCCACCGGCGAGAGCCTGCGGGCCATGGAAACCCTGGTAAGCGAGGCCGGGGGGAACATCGTGGCCCGTATGGCCGTGCTGGCCGAGGGGGACGCGGCGGATCGGAAGGATATCACCGTTCTGGCCCCCCTGCCCCTGTTCCGGCCGGACGGCACCGCGCTTTGACGGCCATGGCGGGCGGCGAGCTTCAGCGCCTCAGCACCGTCTGGGGCGAATCGGCGGGCGGCGACTGCCCCCTGGCGAATTATCCCCGGCCGCAGTTCATGCGTCCGGGCTGGCTCTGTCTCAACGGGCGCTGGGACTATGAGATCCGGCCCGACGGGAAAAAGCCGGAAAAATACACCGGCTCCATTCTGGTGCCCTTCTCCCCGGAAACCGACCTGAGCGGCGCTCACCGCGGCCCCGACGGCGGGGAGACCGCCTGGTACCGCCGCAGCTTCACCCTGCCTTCGGGCTTCATGAAGGACCGGCTGCTGCTCCATTTCGGCGCGGTGGATCAAAGCTGCGAGGTCTTCCTCAACGGCCGCAGCGCCGGAAGCCACGAGGGAGGCTATACCCCCTTCACCCTGGACGTCACCGCCCTCACCGACCCCGTGGGCAAAAACGTGCTCACCGTGGCCGTGCGGGACGAAACGGCGGAGGGCGCCGGGATCTACGGCAAGCAGTCCGCGGAGCCGAAGGGGATCTGGTATACGGCCCAGAGCGGCATATGGCAGACCGTGTGGATGGAAAGCGTGCCGGAGCGCCACTTCACGGACATCCGCATCACCCCCCGGGCGGGAAAAAGGGTGGAGCTGCAGCTCCCCGACCCATCGGAGGGGGACGCCTGGGCGGTGCTGGCCGAAGGGAAGCTGGTGACAAGCGGCAAATTCGACCGCAGCGGCCATGCGGAATTCACCTTGTCCGACGGCATCCTCTGGACGCCGGAGACCCCCTTCCTCTACGACCTGCTTCTGAAGCGGGGCAGCGACGTGGTGAAATGCTATTTTGCCCTGCGCACCTTTACGGCGGAAAAGGGCCGCCTGTACCTGAACGGCAGCCCCATCTTCCTCACGGGCCTCCTGGACCAGGGCTACTGGCCCGAAAGCCTCTACACCCCGCCCACGGACGAGGCCATGATCTACGACATTGAGACGGCCAAGGATCTGGGCTTCAACGTGCTTCGCAAGCATGTGAAGGTGGAGCCCCTGCGCTGGTACTACCACTGCGACCGGCTGGGCATGCTGGTGTGGCAGGACGTCCCCAACGGCGGCGCGCCCTACCCCTTTCTCTGGTCCGTGCTGCTCCCCTTCCTGGGCATCCATTTGTCCGACCGGAAGCCCGGCCGCTTCGGCCGCCGGTACGAGAAGGCGAGAAAGCAGTTCGTCCGGGAGCTGGAGGCGATCGCGGCGACCCTGTACAACAGCCCCAGCGTCGTCGCCTGGACGCTGTTCAACGAGGGCTGGGGCCAGTTCGGCACGGCGGCCCTCACAGCGAAGCTGCGGGAATGGGACGGGACGCGGCCCATCGACTCCGCCAGCGGCTGGCACGACCAGCACGGCGGCGATTTCTGCAGCCGCCACCGCTATTTCGGAAAGCAGCGGCTGAAGCCCGATCCCCGGGTCCAGGCCGTCACCGAATGCGGCGGCTACAGTCTTCTCCTGCCGGAGCACAGCGCCTCGGACCGGGGTTTCGGCTATCGTAAGATGAAGGACGGAAGCGCCCTCACGGCGGCCGTCGAGGCGCTGTACGGGCAGCTGCTGTCCTTGAAGGAAGAGGGCCTGCAGGCCTGCATCTACACCCAGCTCAGCGACGTGGAATCGGAGGTCAACGGCCTCCTCACCTGGGACCGCAGGGTGCTGAAGGTGGATGCCGGGCGGATGCGCGCCCTCAACGAGGCGCTGAAAGCGCAGGAAAGGAGCGAACCATGAATCCTGTTCTCACCTGGTACGGGCACAGCTGCTTCAAGCTGGATCTGGGAGAAGGCGGCAGCGTGATCTTCGATCCCTACGCTCCCGGCAGCGTCCCCGGCGCGGAGCTGCCGGAGGGCCTGACCGCCGACGCGGTGCTCTGCAGCCACGAACACGGCGACCACAACGCCGCCGGGCGGGTCCGCCTCAGCGGAAAGACCCCCGCCTTCACCGTGAAGACCATCGACACCTTCCACGATCCCGAGGGTGGGAAGCTGCGGGGCCGGAACCGCATCGCCCTGGCGGAATACGGCGGCTTCCGGGCCGCCCATCTGGGTGACCTGGGCTGCGCCCTCACGGCGGAGCAGAAGGCCGCCCTTTCCGGCCTGGATCTCCTGCTCATCCCCGTGGGCGGCCACTTCACCATCGGCCCGAAGGAGGCCAAGGCCCTTCTGGACGATCTCCGCCCCAGGATCGCCGTGCCCATGCATTACCGGCGGGGCAAAATGGGCTATCCCGTCATCAGCGAGCTGGGGGATTTCACCGGCCTTCTGGACGGCTGGACCGAGGTCGGCGCGGCAAAGCTGGAGCTGACACCGGAGCAGGCGGGCGTTTTCGTCATGTCCGTCTGATACGTGCCCGCTCTACCCTTACGTTTAGCAAAAAACGAGGTCAGGAAGCCGAAAGGGCTCCCTGACCTCGCGTTTTATGCAGCCGTGCGCTCACCCGGCGCCGTGGCACTTTTTGAATTTCTTTCCGCTGCCGCAGATGCAGGGCCCGTTCACCCTGGGCTTCAGCTTCCCTTCGGCATATTCCTCCAGAAGCTCCGCGGGGGTGTTGCCTCCCAGGCACCAGAGCCGGGCCTGCCGCTTGATCTTCTCCACCCGCTCCTCGTCCCGGGGAAGGCCGAACTGCTCGAAGAGGGGCCCGTGGTCCTCCCTGCCCAGCTCCATGGTGAGCACGGCGTAGAGGGTGTCGGCGAAGGCGGTGGCCTTCTCCTCGGCCTCCTCGTCTCCCTCGGTCCGGTAGTGCTCCTCGGCCTCCAGCCGCCAGAGCTCCAGGTCGTGGAACACGTCGTAATAATCCCCGTCTCCCAGGCGCAGCAGCTTTTCATGGACGGGCAGATAGCGGGGCAGGCCCTCCCGGGCCTCCAGATAGGGCCGCGCATCCTCCGGGCCGAGGCCCCGGTGGAGGAGGAGCCCTTCTTCCACGGAATAATAGGTCCCGTCCCCCAGCTCCCGGAGCACGGCCTCCGCCTCCTTCGTGAGGCGCTCGTCGCTGCGCAGGCGCAGCATCTCCCCGAAGTCCTCCAGGGAAAGGACGCCGTAGAGCTTCACGGCGGCCTGGGCATAGGCGTCCACCGTGTCCCGGAGGTGCTTGCGCCGGGGCAGGTCCGTGTTCTTCAGCTCCCGCCAGAGGCTGCGGATCTCCGTGGGGACCACCAGGTACAGCTCGTCCTTCACCTGGTAGGGCTGCAGCAGGCAGAAGCCGATGAGGCCGCTGTGCAGGGGCAGGAACACGTCCTTTTCCTTGATGAACGGGGCTTCCGCCGCCTTGGTGAACAGGGAAAAATCCGCCGGAGGCAGGGCCATGAGCAGCATGGAGACGTTGGCGGCGTCCGTCAGCCAGGCGTAGAGGTTCTGCGCGCCCGTGAGCTGCTTCAGCCGGTCCCGCGCCGCCTTGCCCCGGCGCTCCAGGATGGCGGCCAGGGCGAATACCGGCTCCCCCGTGTCCGCCAGGCTGCGATTGAGCTCCTCCATCTTGTCCATTGCCCGTCCCTCCTTCCGGCTCTCCTTATTTCTTCTCCTCCGGCGCCTTCGCCGAAGCGGCCCGCTTCGCCTCTTCCTCTTCCTCCAGCACCCGGTAGGCCACCTTGCCCACCAGGGTCTTGGGAAGCTCGTCCCGGAACTCGATCTCTTTTGGGATGGCGTATTTCGCAATGTGCTTGCGGCAGTAGGCCATGAGCTCCTCCCTCGTCTCCTCTGTGGGGGGCACGCCCTCCTTCAGCATGATGAAGGCCTTGACCGCCTGCATCTTGTAGGAATCGGGCACGCCGATCACGCAGCTCATGTGCACCTTCTCGTTGGCGTCCAGGATGTTCTCCAGCTGGCCGGGGTAGACGTTGTAGCCGGAGGTGATGATCATCCGCTTGGCCCGGCCCCGGAAATAGATGAAGCCCTCGTCGTCCATGGTCCCCAGGTCGCCGGTGTAGACCCAGGTGAGCCCGTCGCCGTGGGTACGCAGGGTCCGGGCCGTCTCCTCCGGGTGCTTCATGTATTCCTTCATCACCGTGGGACCGGCCAGGAGGATCTCCCCCTCCTCCCCGTAGGGCAGCTCTTCGTCGGTGTCGGGCTTCACGATCTTGATATAGGTGTCCGGGACGGGGAGGCCGACGCTCCCCTCCTTGTACGGGTGGGGCGGCGTGAGGCAGGAGGCGGTGACGGTCTCGGTGGTGCCGTAGCCCTCCCGCACCTGGACGGAGGCGTTGTGATCGTAAAGGAACTTGTCGAACTTCTTTTTCAGCTCCACGCTGAGGCTGTCGCCCCCGGAGAAGACGCCCTTCAGGCTGCTGAGATCCGCCTTTTCCATGTTGGGCAGGCGCAGGAGCGCTTCGTACAGGGTGGGGACGCCGGCGATGAAATTGCAGCGGTATCTCGTGATCTGCTTCGCGTAGCTCTTGGCGGTGAAACGGGGAATGAGGATGCAGCGGCCGCCCGTGGCCAGCATGGTGTGGATGCAGACGCCCAGGCCGAAGCCGTGGAACAGGGGCATGGCGGCCAGCATTCGGTCTCCGGGGCGGAACATGGGGTTGGCGGCCACCACCTGGCGGCTCAGGGCGTTGAAATTCATATTGGTGAGGACGATGCCCTTGGTGGTGCCCGTGGTGCCGCCGGAATAGAGGATCACCGCCGGGTCCTCCGCCTGCCGCTCCACCTTGTAGTTCCAGGAGCAGGACCGGCCCAGCTTCATGAAGTCCTGCCAGCGGATGACGGGCGCGTCGTCCGGGATCCTTTTGATCTTCCGCCCCTCGGTGAGCATATATCCCGCCCGGACGGGGCGGCTCAGCTCGTCCTTCACGCTGGCGATGATGATGTTCACCACCTTCGTGTCCTGCCGCACCGCCTCGAACTTGTTGTAGAACTGGTCCAGGGTGATGACGCTGTAGCTCTCGGACTCGTTGAGATAGAATTCGATCTCCTTTTCCGCGGACAGGGGGTGGATCATGTTGCTGATGCCGCCCACGAGATTGACCGCGTAGAACATGAAAATGGCCTGGGGGCAGTTGGGCATGGCGATGGTGATCCGGTCGCCGGCCCGGACGCCCAGAGTCTTCAGGCTTTTCGCGCAGGCCTCCACCTGCTCCACGAGCTTCCGGTAGGTGGTGGACCTGCCCATGAAATCAAAAGCGACGTAATCCGGGTATTTCTCCGCGACCTCCCGCACGGCGTCGAACATGGAGCCCTGCGGGTACTCCAGGTGCATGGGAACGCCTCCCATATGATCCTTCCAGGGTGTTTTCGCGGTGATGGCCATGCTGCTGATCTCCTCTCCCGTACTGCCCGCGCTCCGCGGGCGTCCTTCCCTCTCCGGCGCCGCCGGACAGGGGTCTGTACGCTGGATTATACATCATCCCGCCGGAAAATGATAGTGGTTTTTCCCCCTTCCCGGTTCTGAAACCGGCGGCAGGGGCATAGAATGGACCCGGGCCTTTGCGCCTACGCTCAGATGGGGAGGCGGCTGATATGCAGTGCAGGATCGCGGATCTCCGGCGCAGGGAGGTCGTGAACGTGGCGGACGGGAATCGCCTGGGAAGCGTGGAGGACGTGCTGGTGGAAACCGGCTCCGGCCGGGTCGCGGCTTTGGTGGTGCCGGGCCCCTGCCGGTTCCTGGGGCTGTTTTTCCCCGGGGACGATTACATCATCCGCTGGGACGCGGTGAAGCGGATCGGGGACGACCTGATCCTGGTGGACGTCCGGGGGGACTGCGAGCGCTGCCGCAGGCCCCGGCGTCCCTTCTTCTGAAGCGCCTGAACAGGGATGCCCGAGAGCATCCCTGTTCCCGCTTTTTCCCGGGATCCCGACGCTGACGCCTGAAAAACAGTTGACACACTTTTTCGGCAATGTTACGATGATAAAACATACTGCGGGCAATGCCCGCGGAAAAAAAGACGTCAGGTCGAACGCTGGGAGGCGTTGCTGTGAAAAGCATCAGCGAGATCAACGAGAAGATCCGGGCCGGCACCGCCGTGGTGCTGACGGCGGAGGAGGTCGTGAAGATGGCCCGGGAGCAGGGCGTCAGGGAGACGGCGAAGCGGGTGGACGTGGTGACCACCGGCACCTTCAGCCCCATGTGCTCCTCCGGCGCCTTTCTGAATTTCGGTCACGCGGAGCCCCTGATCCGCATGTCCGGCGTGAAGCTCAACGACGTGCCCGCCTGCGCGGGCCTGGCGGCGGTGGACTGCTTCATCGGCGCCACGGAGCTCAGCGAGACTCGGGGGATGGAATACGGCGGGGCCCACGTCATCGAGGACCTCATCGCCGGGAAGAAGGTACATCTCAGCGCCAGGAGCTACGGGACGGACTGCTATCCCCGGAAGAGCCTGGAGGCGGAGATCGGCCTCAGCGACATGAACCAGTGCTTCCTTTTCAACCCCCGCAACGCCTATCAGAACTACAACTGCAGCGTGAACACCTCCGACCGCATCATCCACACCTACATGGGCACCCTTCTCCCCCACATGGCCAACGCCACCTACGCCACCGCCGGGGAGCTGAGTCCCCTGCTGAAGGACCCGGAGCTGCGGACCATCGGCATCGGCACACGGGTGTTCTTCTGCGGGGCCCAGGGCTACGTGGCCTGGGAGGGGACCCAGTGCTTCCCCGGATACACGGAATATGAGGACGGCGTCCGCTCCTACTCCGGCGCGACCCTGGCCCTCATCGGCGATATGAAGAAGATGAGCACGGACTATATCCGCGCCGCCCGCATCTACCAATACGGCGTGAGCATGTTCGTGGGCGTGGGCATCCCCTTCCCCGTGCTGGACGAGGACCTGTGCGCCCAGCTCAGCAAGGGCAACGACGAGCTGTTCACCGAGGTGTGCGACTACTCGGTGCCCCTGCGCAGCCGCCCGGTGCTGCGAACAAGGGTGAGCTACGCGGAGCTGCGCAGCGGCACGGTGGAGATCGACGGGAAGAAGATCCCCACCGCCCCCATGACCAGCCTGAAAAAGAGCCGGGACATCGCCTTCGAGCTGAAAAGACAGGTGCAGGCGGGCTCCTTCCTGCTGACGGAGCCGGCCGCGAAGCTGCCCCTGGACACGGTGAAGCACGTGCTGCACGCGTCCGACGAGCAGGCGTAAGGGAGGCGCAGGAGATGAATACATCTGTGAAGATCCGGCTGAGCTTCCGCCCGGTGGATACCGAGCGGCCCTTCGTGCACCTGTTCGCCACGCGCTTCGGCCTGGTGTTTTCCATCCTTCAGGCGGACATCACCCCCGACAAAGGGGGAAGGATGGTGCTGGACCTGAGCGGCGAAGAAAAGGAGATCGAAGAAGCGCTGAAATTTACCATCGACCAGGGCGTAGACGTCACGGTCCTGTCCCGGGTGGTCCGCTGGGACGACAGGGTCTGTGTCCATTGCGGCAGCTGCACCGCCGTGTGCCGAAGCCGGGCCCTGAGCCTCTCTCCGGACACGGCCATGCTTTCCTTCGACAACGCCCGCTGCGTGGTGTGCGAAATGTGCGTCAAGGCCTGTCCCACTGGGGCGCTGACGGTGGAGCTGAGCCGTTGATCCCTGATCCCTACGCCGACCGGGAGAGCTACCGCACCCGGCAGGATGCCCGGGATCTGCGCTATTTCCGCGTGAGCGTGGATGAGACGGATCTGTGCATCGGCGCACGCCTGCCCCTCCGGGAGGAAGCCCTGGCGGCGGTGCTGGAGGCAAGGAGCCAGGTGCTGGCCGCCATCCGGGACCGGCCCAGGTTCCGCACCTCCCTGGAACCTCTGCGCGCCCACGGCACGGAGACGCCCCTCATCCGCGAGATGCTGGAGGCGGGGCGGCTGGCCGGCGTGGGTCCCATGGCGGCGGTGGCCGGGGCCATCGCCCAGTACGTGGGCCGGGCGCTGGCTCCCCGGAGCCGGGAGTTGGCGGTGGAAAACGGGGGCGACGTGTTCCTGATGGGCGAAAAGCCGAGGAGCGTCGCCGTGCTGGCGGGGGACAGTCCCCTGTCCGGCCTGCTGGCGGTCTCCGTCGTGCCCGGGGACGGGCTGGGGGTGTGTACCTCCTCCGGCACCGTGGGGCATTCCCTCTCCCTGGGGCGGGCGGACGCGGCCCTGGTGATCGCGGACAGCTGCGCCCTTGCGGATGCGGCGGCCACCCGCCTGGGGAATCTGGCCTGCGACCCGGCCTGCCTGGACGGCCCGCTGGACGAGATCTGCGCCGTCCCCGGCGTGCGGGGGGCGCTGGTCATCGCGGGGGACCGCATCGGCATCAAGGGAGACGTGGTAATTCAATCGGTGAAGGGATGAGGCGGCTTTTGCCTGTCCCGGAGTCGAACAAGCGACAGGAGGTAAGGAGAAATGAGCATCACACCCAAGGAAAACTATCTGATGATGCTGCGCGGTGAGATCCCGGAATACGTTCCCTCGTCCCAGTTCATGCCCTCGGGGGAGATGATCGCGGACGAGCTGCTCACCCCGGTATCCGCGCCCAACGGCCCGGTCAAGACGGCCTACGGCGTGACCTACGTGGGCTCCAAGGAGAATTTCTGGGGGGCCATGCCCAAGCCCGGGGAGATCCTGCTGGACGACATCACCAAATGGCGGGACGTGATCCACAACCCGGACCTGAGCCATCGGGACTGGGAAGCCTACTACAAGAAACAGCTGGAGGGAAAGGACAGGGAAAACAAGACGCTGGCGGTCCACGGCGGCGACTACTTCCTGACCCTGGTGAGCTTCATGGGCTTCGAGGGCACGTTGCTGGCCATGTACGAGGAACCGGAGGAAGTAAAAGCCCTGCTGGAATACGTCTCGGAATTCTACCTGGAGGTCATGAAGCAGCAGATCTACTGGTGCAAGCCGGACATCTATCAGATCATGGACGACGACAGTGCCTATCGGGCGCCCTTCTTCTCCCTGGAGATGTACCGGGAGTTTTTCAAGCCCATGCACAAAAAACACGCCGATCTGGCTCTGGAGAATGGCATGATGATCGAACGGCACGACTGCGGCCGCTGCGAGCAGTTCATTCCCGACTGGCTGGAGCTCGGCATCCGGGGCTGGAATCCGGCCCAGACCTCCAACGACCTGAAGAGCATCAAGCGAAAGTACACCGGAAAGCTGGCCCTCAACGGCTGCTGGGACAACCAGGGCATCTTGGGTTCTCCCGAGGTGCCGGAGGAGACCCTGCGGGAGGCCCTGGAGGAATACGTGGCCACCTTCGCCCCCGGCGGCAGCTTCTTCTACTCTCCCATGGTGGGCGGTCCTCCCACCGACCCCAGAGTGAAGGAAAAGAACGACATCATCCGCGAGTATTACTATGCCCATGTAAAGGATTACTATAAAACCCACTAAGGAGCTTCCATATGTACCAGTGTCCCTATCCTCACCTCTTCTCCCCCATCCGTCTGGGAAAGCAGTGGTTCCGCAACCGCATCTTTGCCTCCCCCATCTCCGGGCGCAGCCTGGATTCCCTGAACCGGCCCAACGCCGAGGCCGTGGCCTTTTACGAAGAAAAGGCCAGGGGCGGCGCCGCCTCCGTCTGCCTGGGAGAGTGCGCCGTGGACAGCGAGTATGGCCTTTACGGCGAGCATATGGTCCGGGCGGACGATCCCCGGAACCACCACGCTTTCAATATGCTCACCACCGGCATCACCCGCTACGGCAGCGTGGCCTCTGCGGAGCTGACCCACGCGGGTCTGTATGCCCACGCGAACCGGGCCATGGGAAAGCCCGTGTACGGGCCGGTCGACGGTGTCACGGCCTCCGGAGAGGAATACCTGGAGATGCCCGAGGAGATGATCCAGCGGACCATCTCCCGCTTTGCCGACGCGGCCGCCTTCCTGAAAGCCTGCGGTTTCGGCATGGTCACGGTGCATATGGGGCACGGCTGGGGGCTGAGCCAGTTTCTCAGCAGCAAGGTGAACACCCGTCATGACCGTTGGGGCGGCAGCCTGGAAAACCGCTGCCGCCTGCCCGTAGCGGTGCTGGACGCCATCCGGAAGCGGGTAGGTCCCGGCTTCCCCATTGAGGTGCGCCTCTCCGGCAGTGAGGTCACTCCCCAGGGTTACGACCTGGAGGAGGGCATCGCCATCGCAAAGCAGCTGGACGGTCACTGCGACCTGCTGCATATCTCCGCCGGCCACCACGAACGGCCGGAGGTCTTCTGCGTCACCCACCCCTCCATCTTCTCGGAGGACAGCTGCAATGTGGTTTACGCCGCGGCCATCAAGCCCCATGTACAGGTTCCCGTGGCCACCGTGGGCGCCCACAGCGACCCTGCCCTGCTGGAGGAGATCCTGGCCTCCGGCAAGGCGGACGTCATCGAGATCGCCCGTGCCCTGCTGGCGGACCCGGCGCTGCCCAACAAAGCCAGAGCCGGAAAAGCCGAGGAGATCCGTCCCTGCCTTCGCTGCCTCACCTGCTTCTCCCACCTGATCACCAACGGGCAGATCTACTGCGCCGTGAACCCCCGCATCGGCCGGGAGCTGGAGGACCGCTTCACGCCGCCGGCGAGGGAGAAAAAAACCGTACTGATCGCCGGGGGCGGCATCGCCGGGATGCAGGCGGCCATCACCTGCGCCGACCGGGGCCACAGGGTCATCCTCTGTGAAAAGGCCGACGAGCTGGGGGGCGCTCTCCGCTGCGAGGAGGAGGTCCCCTTCAAAAAAAAGATCCGGGCCTATCTGGACTACCAGCGCCGGGAAATCGCGAAACGGCCCATTGACGTCCGGCTGAACACCCCCGTTACGGCAGAGCTGGCGGCAGCGTTTTCCCCGGATGTGCTGCTGGCCGCCCTGGGCGCCGTTCCCGCCGTTCCCCCCATTCCGGGCATAAACGGGAAAAACGTGCTGGCAGCGGAATACGCCTATCGCCACGCAGACGAGGTGGGCAGGCAGGTCGTCGTGCTGGGCGGCGGTCTTGTAGGGATAGAGCTGGCCATTTATCTGGCGGGTCTGGGCCGGGAGGTCCGGATCGTAGAGATGCTCCCGGCCCTCAACAACGGCGGCAACATCCTGCACCAGAATGCTCTGGATGTGGAGATACGGGAGAAGAACATCGCCCTCTCCCTGGGCACGCGGGTCACGGAAATCACCCCCGAAGGGATCACGGGAGAAGGCGCAGAGGGGACCGTCCGTTTCCCCTCCGACACCGTGATCTGCGCCATGGGTCAGCATTCTCTGCGGGAGGAGGCCGAGGCGCTGCGCTTCTGCGCTCCGGAATTCTATGTACTGGGAGACTGCGTCACACCCAAAAACATTCTGCAGGCCACCGCAATGGCCGACGCCATTGCGAAGAATATCTGAACCATTTTCCGAAAGGAGCGATCATCCATGAAATACTGTCCCAACTGCGGCGCGCAGCTGGAGGAGGGCGCTGCCAGCTGCCCCAGCTGCGGTGCCTTCTTCGTGGCGCAGCCCTCTGCCGCCCCCGCACCCGTGTATGGGGATCTCACAGACCACACTGCGGAGTTTGACCCGGCAGACATCTCCGAAAACAAAGTCTTCGCCATGCTGCCCTATCTGCTCAGCCTCGTAGGCGTCGTCATCGCTCTGCTGGCCCGGAACGGCTCCAAATATACCGATTTTCACATCCGGCAGTCCTTGAAGATCTTTATCTGCCAGGCCTTCGTAGCCATGGTCAGCGCGATCCTCGCCATTACCCTGATCGTCCCCCTGGCCGGTGCGATCTGTGAGATCATTCTGCTCGTTGTTCAGATCATCTGCTTCTTCCAGGTCTGCGCCGGAAAAGCCAAGGAACCCGCCATCGTAAACCGCTTCGGCTTTCTGAAGTAAGAAGGCCCGCACAAACGGAAAATGCCCCGTGGAACGCTCCTGCCGGAGTATTCCACGGGGCATGTTTTATCCGATTACTTGCCGCGGCGCTTTCTCCGCCGCCGAAGGAGCAGCAGCAGGATCCCCGCCGCCGGGATGCCGCCCGCGCCTATCCAGAGGAGCGGCTTCGGCAGGCCGGATTTCTCTCCTTCCCGGAATGTCACGGTGCCGCCGTTCTCCAGGGAGAACACCAGGTAGCTTCCGTCCCGCAGGGCCTCCAGCGGCTGTTCTCCCTCAGGAGACAGGCGGAGGACTTCCCCCTGCCCGGTTTCCCGCATCCGCACGGTGAGGGGACCCTCGTATCCCTCCACCGTCAGGGTGTGGGCAATTTCTCCGTCTTCCCCGGCAACCGTCTCCACCCGGAGGCGCTGTCCGTCGTAAAAGCGCCCTTCCGCCAGGAACAACGGGAGCGGTTCCCCGGAGGAGAGGGTGGAGATGGGGCTCGCATAATGGCCCTCGACGGTGAGGCTCCGCTTTACGCTGTCCCGCTCAAAGGGGTCCCAGCGCCAACGCTGCCCCTCCCGATCCGGCACCTGGGGCAGACTCTCCAGTCTGCCGCCGTAGGGCAGCTCCGTCACCGTCACCGATTCTCCCTCCCGAAGGAAGGTGACCTTCACAGTTTCAAAGACCGCCGCGCCGCCGCTGCGCTCCCGCAGCTCCGCATAGCTCACCGGCAGGGCTTCCTCCGCGAAGCTGAAGCCGTTGACGCCGCCCACCGGACTGTCGCTGTAGACATTCCCCCGGACAGGGCCGTCGGCGTCTCCGGCGATGGCTCCCTGAAACTCCGCCTTCCCGGCGAAGCCGGGCAGGCTGAGGCAGTTCTCCACTCGATGTCCGAAGCCGGCGATGCCGCCCACGAAATTGCCGCCGCTGAGCCAGCTTCTGGCGCGGCAGTCCAGAAGCGCCCCTGCGCTGTAGCCCGCGATGCCCCCGGCGTAGTCGCCGGCGGTACTGACGTCTCCGGCGGAAGCACAGTCTGCCGCCGCGCCGTAGTCCATGCGGCCCACAATGCCTCCGGCGGCGGTCCGCCGGGCGGTGACAGCCCCCTCGTTCTCACAGCCCCGGACCCCGGCATAGATGAGATAGCGGGCAGTGCCGGAGAGGAAGGAGGACAGCTCCCAGTCATCCTCCCGGTCGAAGCTCAGCTCCAGGCTGATGGCCCCAACGATGCCGCCTACGTTGCTTTCCCCGTCCACCGGGGAGACATTGCTGCAGTCCAGCACCAGGGCAGAGGCGCCCACCGCAGCGGCGGACACGTCCTCCACATCCACGCCGTTTTCTTCCCGGCTCCCCTGGAGAGAGGACAGCAGCAGCTCGATCATATCGTAGATCCCGTCGGAGACGGCCTGAAGCTCCTCCTGCAGGACACCGCCCGTCTTTTCACTCAGGCCGCTGACCGCGCTGCCCGCGTCCCGCAGGGCGGAGAAAAGGGCCTCTCCGGCTTCGCTGTCCGCCGGAAGGGGCGTCAGGGCCTGCGCCGGGTTATCAGACAACTGCTTCGCCAGATCCCGAAGGCCCGCTGCAGCCCGCTGCAAAGCCTCCAGGGCCTCTCCCAGCTTCCCGATGGCCTCAGAGGTCAGTCCGGATGCCCGGGAGACCTCGTCCCCCGTCCCGGCAAACTGCTCCAGGGCCTCCCTGGCCTCGGCTCCGGCGGCCGTCCAGCTCCCCAGGGCGGCGGCAAGAGAGCCGAAGGCGGTCTCCGTCCCGGTGAGAAAACTCTGAAGCTCGGCGGCATCCGGCGCAGCCAGCAGCCGGGAAGTCCCCTCCCCCAGCAGCCGAAGCGCCTGCCACGGCGAGGCCGCCTCCTCCAGCCGGGAGGCCGCGGCAGCCTGCAGCCGGAGAAGGTATCCGCCCAGGGTGCTTTTCAGC
>JAEEGK010017991.1_pt1 | contig 15329 bp, 9 predicted proteins | sample 8958771 | NCBI WGS metagenome assembly JAEEGK01 (sample SAMN16246547, study PRJNA631951) | gut metagenome | biome: gut microbiome; feature: rumen; material: SC-attached | host: Bos | place: Iran: Karaj | collected 2018-10 | reverse complement strand
CCCAATCCCCAATCCCCAATCCCCAATCCCCATTATTTCTAATATAATTAATTATTTTTTATAATAATTATATTATAATAAATATATTAAAAAATTTTTTATTTAAAAATAATTATATATTTAAAAATTTATATTAAATATTTAATTTATTATAAAATTAATTAAATATTAAAAAAAAATTTTAAGTTGCAAAAATAAACATCATTTTCGCAATTAAAGCTTCAATATGAAATAATTCTTTAGTTCCATTCATACATCTATTATCATATAAAGCACCATATTTAATAAATTCAGCTTTTTTATTTTCATTATTAACATTAGATACCATATCTTTAGTAAGAAGTAAAATAATTTCATCTCCAGTAATTCCACCAACCAACAAAGAAAAAATCAAATGTCTTATATTTTTTAAAGAATTTGCTGATTGTTCAGCTCTAATTTTTTTTCCAATTTCTTTAATAGCAATAATATATTCAGGAGTAAAAGCATTTTTTGAATAAGTACCTAAAGTAGTTAATTGTAAAGAATTAATAGCTAATCTAATATTTCTTTCTGCATTTTTTATAATTAATTTTAATTGATCATCAGATATATCAATACATTCATTTTTAATTATATATTTCAAACAAGATTTAATTTCATCATCAGAAGGTGAGGCAATTCTCAAAGCCAAACAACGAGATGCAATAGGTGTAATAATTTTACTTAAAGAACTTACTGACATTATTATTCTACAATTTTTAGAATATTTTTCCATTGTTCTTCTTAAAGCCGCTTGAGCATCTTTAGATAAATTATCGACATCTAATAAAACAATAACTTTAAATTTTTTTTGTGATTTCGTGTCTAATTGAGCTACACTACTACTTTCTTTTATTACTTTTGTTATTATATATTTATCATATATTTCTGAATCACTTGGACATAGTTCAATATGATAATTAGATGAACTTATCGTATATTGAAAAGTTGTTGAATTTACTTTTAATTCTCTTGTTTCAGTATTCATTTTGAAAATTCCAGCGCCATAAATTTTTTCTAAAAACGCGTGAATTCTTGTTTTTTTTCCTACTCCATCTGGACCGTAAAATATTAAATGAGGAAAATCATCTCTGTTTGATAAATTATTTAAAATATTTGTTATTTTTGGATTGAATGTTAATTCATTTAATGATTTTGGAGAGTATTTATCCATCCATAAATAATTTGTTGTTTCCATTTTATTTTAATGATTTTTTAATTATTTTATAAAAAAATAATAATTATGAATGAATATAAAAAAAAGTTTGAAGAATTAGAAAAAAAATATAAAGAATTAGAAAAAAAAACTAAATTTTATGAATCAAAAAGTAGAAACAATGAAGTTGAAATTAAAAAATTAAAAAATAAAATTAGAGAATTGGAAAAAGTAATTTCTGATAATAATATTATTGTAAATAATAATAATATTATTAATAATGAAAATAATAATAATAATTCTTTTCGATTCAATAATGAACAAAACAATAACAATAATAATGATTTTCATAATAATAATAATAATAATAATAATAATGAAGAATTAAATTATAATGATGAATTAAAATTAATAACTAATGATTTATTCAACAATATTATAAAACAAAGAAAAGAAGAAAATAAAAAAGATGCAAAAGATAATGAAAGAGTAGAAAAAATAAAAGAAAGAATAAAAGACAAAGAAGATAAATTTGAACAAGACCAAAGAAGAAGAGAATCAGAATGGGAAGAAGAAAGAAGAGAAATGCAATTAGAAAACGAAAGAAGAGAAAGAGAACAAAGAGAAAGAGAAATATTAGAAAATGAAAGAGAAAAACAAAGAAGAGAAATGGAAAGAATTGCAAGAGAAAGAGAAATTAGAGAGAGAGAAATAAGAGAAAGAGAAAGAGAAATTAGAGAAAGAGAAATGGAAATTAGAGAAAGAGAAAGAAGAGAAAATGAAAGAATAATTGAAAGAGAAGTTGAAAGAAGAATGAGAGAAAGAATGAGAGAAAGAATGATGGGAAGATATAGAAGTTTTTTTGATGATAATATATTCAATCATAATAATAGAGGAGGTCTTACACAAAATGAAATTAATAGATTAGGTGAAGATAAATATATTCCAAATTCTGAACATAAAACTTGTGTTATTTGTTGTGAAAATTTTATTGCGAATGATACTATTAGAAGATTAGATTGTTTACATATTTTTCATAAAAATTGTATTGATAAATGGCTAATTGAAAATAATCACTGTCCTGTTTGTAAATATGAAATTAAAGTATAATTAAAAATTTTAATAATATTATTAATTCATATTTTTTATAATTAAAAATCTATTTTTAATTAAAATTTTTTCTTTTTTTTATTATTAATAATTTTTATTATAAAAATAATAATATTTAAATTTTGTTAATTTACATTATAATTTTTTTAATTAAAAATTATAATATTTCTATTTTTATTATTTTTTAAAAATTGATTTATTCAAATTAATATAAATTACATATAATTATAAATAAAAAATAATATTTTCTTCATTTTATTTTAATAATTTAATAAATATTAAAAACATTTAAAATTAATATTCCCAAATAAATTTATATATATTATGATAAATAATAGCTCTTTAGACAACACAATTTTAAAATTGTTTTTAAGTCAAATAGAAGAAGGTGACATTAATCAAATAAAAAAATTTATAATAAACTATAATATAAATATAAAAACTTTAATTAATCCCGAAAATAATCAAAATGTTTATTTTTATGCTTCTCTTATAAAATCCGATAAAATCGCATTGAGCATATTTAATTATTTTTATAATCAATCAGTAGACCCAAATCACAAAGATAATTTAAAACAAACATGTTTATATTACACATGTAGAGAAGGAAAAATATTAACTTCATCTTTTTTATTAAATGAATGTCACTTATCTTTAAAAGATTATGATATTTACGGTCAAAATCCTTTATATTATGCATGTAGAGAAGGTCATTATGATATATGTAAATTATTAATTGATAAGGGAATAGATATAAATTCAGAAGATAAATATGGACAAACATGTTTATTTTATGCGATTAGACAAGGTCATTTAAATATTGTTAATTTATTAGTGCAAAATGGAATTAATATTAATAAAAAAGACCATAAATTTCAAACGCCTGTTTCTTATGCTGATAGAATAGGTCAAACTGAAATTAGTAATTTTTTAGTTAAAAATGGTGGTTTTAAAATTAGAAATAATATTAATGATTTATTAGATAATTATAAAAAAAGAAATAAAATTATTAAAAGTAAAAAAGAAATTAATAATATTTATAATAATAATAATGAAAATAATTTAATTCCGGTTAAAAATTATTTAGTAAAAATTAATAAAAATGGAGAAAAATTTAAAATGAATAAAATAGAAATTGAAAATTTTTTTGAAGAAAATCCTAAAATAAAAAATTTATTAGAAAATAGAAATGAAATTGAAAAATTAGTTTTAAATTGTGATAAAAGTTTAAAATTTAATGAAAATTGGGAAAAAATAGCTAAAAAAATTTTAGGAATTTTATGGAAAATGAAAAATTGTTATATTTTTCATAAGCCTGTTGATCCTATTGAATTAGGAATTCCAAATTATTTTAATGTTATTAAACATCCAATGGATTTTTCAACAATTAAAAAAAAATTAAATAAAACTTGCTATACAAATTTTAAAGAATTTTCTGATGATATGAATTTAGTTTTTAATAATTGTTATTTATTTAATGGAACTGAAAGTTTTTATGGAAAAATTTGTTCAAATATTAAAAATGAATATAATAAATTATATGAACAATATGAATTATATAAATATATTTAAAATTATAAATAATGTATAAACAATAAAATTATTAATTTAATAAAAAAAAAATTTTTTTTTTCAATATTAAATAAAATATTATAATTATAAAATAAAAATTTCATTTTTATTATTGATGTTTAATAAAATTTTATTTATTTAATTATTTTTTATTTAAATTTAATATTAATTTAAACAATTAAAAATTAAAACATAAATTTTATATTAATTTTTTAATAAAAAATAAAATTGAATTTTATTAAATTTTATTTAATAAAGAACATTTAATTAAATAAATTTAAGATAAATAATTATAAAAATAATTTTAATAATATCAAATTAATATTTAAATATTTTCGATAAAAAATTTAAAATATAAATTTTTATGAAAAAGAATGTTAATAAAACAATTCCTGAAAAAAAATATGAAAATACAAAAATAAAAACAAAAAATTCAAAAGAAGAAAAAGAATTAGATAATAAAAATAACAAAAATAAACCAAATAAAATAAATTCAATTGAAACAAATAATAATAATCAAAAAAATTTTACTCAAAAAAAAATTTTAGAAAAAAAAATAACTTCTACATCAAATTCTTTTAAAACAAAAAAAATAGAACAAAAAACAAAAAATGAAAAAAAAAAGAAAAAAAATTGGAATAATAATATTCAATTAACAAATAAAATTTTAAATGATTACTTTGAAAAAAAATCAAAAATTCTTACAGAAAATATTAAATATTCATTCGAAAAAATAATGAATTTAAATAAAAATATTTTCTTCCAAAATTTATTTAACATTAAAAAACAATGTAATGATTTATTAATATTAATAACTCAACAAAATAATTTAATAAACAATCGAGGAGAAAATAATTTAGAATATTTCGATTATAACAAAATTTTAATAGATTTTTTAGAAAATTACACAAAAAAAATCGAAAATTACAATTTCGAAAACATTTCATTAAACAACACATTAAATAACAATAGTAATAATAATGACGATGAATATTTTTATCGTACAACATCAAATATAAAAAATTTAAAAAATAAATCAATTTGTATTGATTTAAATTTAACAGAAACAAATCCAATTAATATTAATAAAAAAGAAAATTCGATTTCTTTTGAATATCCAATCACAAGAAAACGAGCTTTATCTTCTCGTATTGAAAAAAGATTAAATCGAAGTCGACGTTCAAGCGAAGAAATTGATAAACGAATTAGAGAAAAAATTATTTTCGCTGAAAGACAAAAAGAAAATATGAAAAAAATTAATATCGAAAATTCAAATAAAATAACAGAAAAAATATTCGAAATTAAAAAAAAACAAAAAAAAGAAAAAAAAGAAAAATTAAAAAAAATTTATTCAAAACTTGAAAAAATGAATAAAATTCAACAAAAATTTATTCAAAATAAATTAGAAATTGTAAAAAATGAACATGAAAAAGTAAATGAAATTAATTATTTACATCAACTTGAAAAAGAAAATCGAGAAAATAAAATTTTAAATAAATTAAACATTTCAATTGAAAGAAGAAATAAATATTTACATGATAAAATAAATAAAATTCATCAATCAAAAAATTATAATTCAGAAGATTTAAAAGAAAATTTTGTAAACAAACTAAAAAATAATTCAAATAATAACACATTAGACATTCTAGAAAAGAAAAAATTTATTAAAAATCGAATTGAATTTTTAAAAAAAGTTTTTAATGAAGATTTTATTTGGGAACTTTTTGAAGCAGATTATTTTGATTTAGATGAATTAGTTAATATAAGTTCATTAACAAGATTTGAATTAGTAAAATTAAAATTAAGAAAAGAAAAACAAATTATAGATAAATTATATCAAGATAAAAAAAATCTAAAAAAAACAAATAATAATAATCCAACAAGTAAAACAAATTCTTCTTTATTTAATGAAACTATTTCTAATAATAATGATTATTACGATGATGATCTATTAAAATCTGAAGATGAAGAAGATAATAATTTAAAACGAAGTAATAGTTTTACTGTTTTTAATGAAAATGATTTTTTAGATGTTGATTATTTATTTGAAAATAATAAAAAAAAAAGAAAAAAAAAGAATAAAAAAAAAACTAAAAAAATTAATGTTGATGAAAATAATATTATTAATAATAATAATAATAATGAAAATTCTTCTATTAAATATGATGAAAATGAAGAAAGAAAATTAATAAGAAGTTTTAATTCAATGAGTCAAACTGATTTACATAATCTTAAAGAAAATAATAATAATAATAATAGTTATAATAATGAAAATAAAATTAAAAAATTATTAGTTAAAAACGATGATAATGGAAAATATATTCAATCTACAGTTATTATCGCACCAGAAGAAATTAATATTGAAAATTCATCTCCAAAAAAAGATGAAATTACAGATGAAAACGATAATAATTCTTTATCAAATTCATATCAAAAATCTTCATCAAAAAATAATAATATTCAAAATGAAGAAAATTTAATTAATAATAATAATTCAAATAACAAAATAGAAAATGAAAATAATAATTCAAATGAAATAAATAACAATTCAAATTCACAAAAAAATGTCAAATCAACTTTATTTAAAAATTTAATTCAAGCAACAAATTTAACAAAATCCTCAAATCAAAACAATAATAACAAAACAATAACAATAAACAATAGTAATATTGCAAATATTTTAGAAAATAATCAAATAACAATTCGATGGTGTAAAATATGTAATATGATTTTACCAAATGATTGCGATCCAAACACACATATAAATAAAATAGAACACCAAAAAATTAAAAAAGAATATGGTTTATCTATTCAAGAAGAAGCAAATACTATTATGATTTTTAAAAGCATTCCAGGTAATATAAATGAAGAATTAAAAAATGAAAGAATTAATGCTATAAAAACTAGAGTTAAAAAATTAAAACAAAAAATGAATTTAAAAAGTATTAAACATGAAAATTTTTGGTCTTATAAACAAGATTTTCCAAGTGTCAATAAACAAAGAATAATTAAATTAAGTTTCGATATTGAAAAAAATATTTATCCTAATATTAATTATGATAATCTTGAAAATTTATTAAAAGATTTAATTAAAATTCTAGAACAAAAAAAAGTCAATGATTTAAATATTTTAAGACAACAAAAAGTTATTCAAACTTTAGTTGATGTCTTAAAAAAACCCGCAGCGGCACATAAAAGTGAAATAAAATCCTTAGGAAAAATATTAGAATTAATAATAAAAATATTATTTTTATTTTCATCTGTTTTAGAAAATAGAAATTATATGTTAGTAACTAACAGAATTTCAATAATAGCTGATTTATTATTATGGGTTCTAAACAAACCAACAAAAATTCCTTTAGGTTTAAGTTTTTTACCTGATTTAATTCAAATTTTAATAATTCATATAAAACATAGAATTCCTTTTGAAGCTCTTTCAATGAAAGAAGATTTATTAGAATATTTATTATTATCAAATATTATCATCAAATTCAAACAAAAATATTATAATTTAAATGGACCAATTGATTTAAACGCAGGTTTTGGCTCATTTCCTTTAGTTTTATTAAAATCTTTAGCAATGTTTGAAAGTTTAACAATGCAGATTAATATTAATTTTTTAACTAAACCTGTTTATAAAAAACAAACAAAAATTTCAGAAAATATTTTATATATGTTTGAATATAGTGAATTAATAGGTTTAGTTCATTTATTATATAATTTATTATTAAGTAATGGACCTCTAAAATTAAAAGAAAAAATTTCAGTTCAATCTCAAAAAGTAATAACTGCTTTATTATTATCAATTAAAATATTAAATAATATTTGTAGAATCGATCTTAATTTAGTTCAAAATAATATTAATATTTCATTAAATAGTGAACAAATTCAGCATGTTTTAATTTATATTTTAAAATATTGTCAAGAATATTTAGATAGTAGTGATGTTATTAAAGAATTACTACATGAAGTTTTATTATTAACTTCATATTTGTCTCTTAATAATGAAAATTTCCAAAATATTTTAGATAAAGGTGAATTAACTATTATTCAATTAATATGTAATTTACCTTTTACATATTTTTCAGATAAAAATTTAAAAGATATTTTATTTCCTACTTTAATTTGTATGACATATAATAATGAAAGAAATACTAAAATATTATCAAATGAAATTAATTTAGAACTTATTGTTATGTATTTAAAAGAAAAAATAAGTTTAGAACCTATAATAGAAGAAGAAAACGTAAGTGAAGTAAGTTCTATAGTTAATAATGAAGGAGATAATATAAATAATACAAAAATAAATAAAGAAAGTTTCTTCGGAACAAACGAAAAAATAGAAAGAGCAACAAGTGTGGCATATAGTACTGCTAGTAGTACAAAAAGTTGTCATGATATGGTTACCGGAGTAAGTGATTTTGTTACATTAAGTCATAGATTTCCTTATGAATTATGGGAAAAAGCTCAAGAATATTATTCTCATTTTGGAAAACCATAAAATATATTTTATTATAAATCTAGTTTTATTTTTAGTATTATAATTGATATATATTATATTATTTTAAATTATATATATAAATATATATAATTAATATATGAATACATATATATAATTAATTAAGAAATAAAATATTTTATATTATTATATAATTAATATTATATTTAAAATAATATGTACAAAGTTGAATTAGAATCTCCAATTTTTGGATTATATACAATAGATAATTATTTAATTATTTGTTCAGGAGGAGGTAATAAAAAATTTGGAGTAAAAAATAAAATTCTTTTATATAATATAACTTCAAATGGTCTTTCATCAAAACCTTTATTTGAAAAAATAATAGATGATTCAATACCTACATTTATAACCGGAATAAAAGATAAACAAATATTTGTAACAAGTATGAATGGAGCAGCATATTTTTATAAAATATCATCTAACAAATTTGAAGAAATTTATAGTCTAGAAGTTTTAAAAGAAAATAATAATAACGAAGAATTATTTTTGAGTTGTATTTATATAGATAATAAAACTGATGAAATGGTAACAGGAACATCAAATGGTGTTTTATCATATTATAAAATAACATATAAATTTAATAACGGAAATTCAATAGATTCAGTAAATTTAATATCAGAAAATAATAAAGCTCATTTAAGAGCAATTAATAATTTAACTATAGTTAAAATAGGTAAAAAAAAAATTGTTGTTACAGCAAGTGGAGATGGTAATTGTAAACTATTTGATTTAAATAATAATTTAAATTATATATCTAAATTTAGTTTTAGACAATTTGAAGGAGAAACAGCAAATTATTATATGAGAGATATATTATATGATAATTTTAATATATTTACTTTACAAAGTCCAATTCAAGGAAAAAGTTTTATTACAAAATGGAGCTTAAAAAATATAAATGAAGTTGCACCAATTGAAACATTAGAAGTATCAAATAATGTTTGTTTTTCTATGAATTTTAATAAGAATAAAAATTTAATTGGTATTATTGATTCAGAAGGAAATATTTTATTTGCTAATCCTTATAATATGAATTTAATGGGTAAAAAAAAAGTTTCAGAAAGTATGATTAGAAGTGGAATTTTTTGGGAAAAATATTTTATTATTGGTTCAATTGATAAAACTGTAAGTATGAATACAATTAAAAATAATTTTAGTTTTTTTGGATTTTTAAGAATTTTATTTATATTATTTTGTATTGTTTTTGTATCATATGATATTTATATAAAAACAAAAAATAAATTAAATTAATTTAAATTAATAAAAATAAATTAATAAAATAATAATTAAATAAATATCAAAAATTAATCAAAATAATAAACTTCATTTTTAGCATTTTTTTTATTTGAACATTTTTTACAATTATCTCCTTCATAATTTTTTGAATTACATTGTTTACAAATCCAAAGAGTTTTTTTCTTTTTAATATTTTTATTATCATACAAAGCCGAAGCAGGTCTAATTTCTCTTACATCATATTTAATTTTTGAATTATCAAAACTTTCTGAAATAATTTCACTTTCATTTTCTTTTTTTGATTTTTTAGATTTTGTTCTTAAAATTTCATTTTTATTTTCTTTATTTAAATAATTGATGTTATTTATTTTTTCATTTAAATACATATCTAAAGCTTTATTACTACTATTTTGATTGAATACTGAAAATTCATTAGGTTCTGAATATAAACTACTAAAAACTTTATGACATTGCCAACATTTTATTGAATTAGATAAATTTTTTTTTTTACAATTTGGACAAATCCATTTATCATTTTCAAATTTTACTTTTTTTGTACTTGAATTTTGCCTTTCAATACTTATAAGTAATTTACTTGAAGGTAATCTCGAAACTATATTATTATTCATTCTATCAATATCATAACATTTTGCATATAATTTTTTATATTCATCCTCAGTAAATTCAATATTTTGTTTATCTATATTTTTTTCTTTTTCTGCACAGTAAAACAAGCCAGTTGGATGATAATGATTAAAAATTAAATTTTCAATTAATTCTTTAAAACTAAAAAATTTTTTTATTTGATAATCATCAATAAAATACCATTCATCTTCATTTTTCTCTGAACGAAAAGAACATGTGAAATGTCCATTATAATAATGAATTATTCCATATAAATATAAAACATCTTTAGTTTTTAAGGTATTTTCCAATTCAAATAAATTATATATATAATCACAATATGGAATACATGAATACATTTTTAATATACTTACTATGTTTGGAATAATATCAAACCATGTTAAATTTAATATTAAAAAAGGACTAATTTTTTCACATAATAATAATTTTTTATTTAAATTTGAAGTTTTACATTTACAATCATCTAATTTTATTTCATTTTGAATATTTTCATTTAACTTTTTTACAAAATTAAATAATTTATTTTGATATGTTATCATTGTTTTTTGATGAAATTCATCTAAAATTTCATTTACAAAAATGTTATGAATGAAATAATTATTATCATATTGAATAGTTTTTGAAATTTTACATGAAGTACATTGAGTTATTTCTTTTAATTTCACAGCAAATAATTTATGAACTAAACAAGAAGGATTACAAATAGCTGAATTATCTTTATTATAAGGTTTTGATTTAATAGCAATATTGTGAATAATATTAAATAAATTATTTATAACATCAATTGGATCTCCAACTTCATTTTCTGCATAATAACCATTATAATAATTATTTAATGCATTTCTTAAATCTTTTGTTTCTAAATAATTTGAATAATTTAAATTTTTTATTTTGGAATATTTTTTATAATGATAAAATATATATTGTAATTTATAAATTGGATTTGCATTTTCTTCTGGAATTTTTTTATCTAAAAAATAGTCATAAATTTGTTTATTAAAAATTTTAGTGTGATATAAAATTTGAGCAGATACATTTAAAAAACAATTATTTGTTGAAGTATCATTTTTAAATGGAACTGCTTCATTAAGAATTTCGCTTGATTTGTTTTCAGAAGTTTTTTCTTTGTTTTTATTATTATTATTATTATAATTGATATTATTATTTTTATTATTATACTGTATATTATTATTATTATTATCCTTATTATAAATATTATTATTATTTATATTATCATAACTTTTATAATAATTATTATTATTGTCATTAATTTTATTATCTCTATTATTATATTGTATATTATTATTATCTTTATTATAAATATTATTATTATTTATATTATTATTATAACTTTTATAATAATTATTATTATTATTACTAATATTATTATCTCTATTATTATATTGTATATTATTAATATTATTTCTATTATTTTTATTATCATTAGTATTAATAATTTTATTATTATCATTATTATTGATATTGCTATAATATTTATTATTATATTTATAATTATTATTATTATCATTATTTATATTATTATTATTATTATCTTTATCATTATTATTATTTTTATAAGGATTATTATTATTTTTATTATATATTTCTTCTTTTTTTATTTCTTTATTTTCATTAAATTTAGAATTTTTATCTGTTACTATTGATTTATAAATATTTATATTTTTTTTATCAATTCTATTTGAATAATTATTTTTTGGGTCAATTAATTGTGATTTAAGTAAATTAGTTTCTTTTTTATTATTTTTATTACTCATTTTATTAATTTATAATTTTTTTTGAATTAATTAAAATAAATTTTAATTATAAAATTATGTTTAAATTATTAAATAATAAAAATATAATAAAATTTTTCTTTCTTTTAAATTTAATAATAATTACAATAAAAAAAGTTTATTTAATAAATATTATTGAAGAAAATAATATTTTATTAGATGAAAATAAACAATTTTTAATTAACAAAAATTCATGTATTAAAATAAAAATTCTAAATAATTATAAACAAATAAATTTAACAGTTTTATCAAATAATTTAAATAAATTTATTATTATTGATAATGAAATAAACAACACTATTAATTTAAATAATAATTTTTCATGTCAAAACGAATTTAATAATTTATTTTGTTTTGAATATTTGAATCCTTTTATAAATTATTTTACAATAAATAATTGTATAGAAAAATCTTATTTATATGCATGTTCAAATAATAATGATAATTCATATATAAATTTAAATTTAAAACTTATTAACAAATTAGGATGTATTTTAAAAAATAATTACTCAAATAATGAATGTTTAATTTTAGGTACAAATAAATGTAAAAATGAATATTATTGTAATATGAATTGCCAATATATTGAATGTTTAAATGAAAATAATATTAAAATTCAATCAATGTGTTTACCTATTAATTTTACTGATAATGAAATAATAGAAAAATGTAGTAATCATATTGATTTTAATAATAAAGGAAAATTTATAAAAAAATTATGTACAAATCCTGTAAATTTAGATAATTTTCATTTAATATTTTTAAAAAAAATATTAAAAATTATAATTATAAGTTTAGTTATTATAATAATTATTTGTTATATAATAAGTATTTGGTATAGAATAAAATTAAAATTAAATATTAATAATAATCCTCCTTTTAATCCTCCTTTTTTTTGTCCGAGAATTTTATTTCCAAGATGAAAATAATTATAAATTATATTTTAAATAAATTAATTAATTATTTATTATTTAAAATGTATAAGTATTAACTCTACTTCCATCACCTCCAAAAATAATATTATTTAAACCATTAAATTTAACACTAAAAATTTTATCATCTTCTTCTGAATTTATTTTAATTAAAGGCAATTTTCCTCCTCTTATATCCCATATTTTTACATTTGAATCATATGAACTTGTAACAAAAGTATTTGAATAATTTTCTTTATCATTACATAATGATATATCACTTATATAACCAGTAAATGCTTTTGTATCTTTAAAAAAAATATTATTTTGTTTTTCATTTTGTTTAATATCATATAATTTTATTAAACCATCATTAAAACCTATTAAAAATGAATTATTATTAAATCTAATTAAACTTGTTGGATTTTTATAATTTGTATTAAAATTTAAATATAAATTTTTTTTATTAATATTAAATATATTTATATTAAAATCATCACCACAAGAAATTAAATATTCTTCATTTAAGAAATTAACTAAATTTGTTTCAGAATAATGAACTTCATTAAAAGTAAAAATTGGATTTAATTCAGTAAAATCAATTTTTCTTTTTTTTTTAGAATTTGTTTTATTTAATGATAAATTATTTATATCAAAAATATCAATAATTCCTTTTTTATTTTGTTGTCCAGCCATTGCAATAATATTAAAATTAATAGGATTAATATCAACATTTAAATAATTTTCATCTAAAATTTTATTATTTTTATACAATAAATTATAACTATTTAATTCAGGGTTAATATTATAAATTTCTAATTTATTATTTGAATTTTTTAAACATCTAATTAACATTTTATTATTATTTGAATCAACGTAATATTTCAAACATGTTAATAAACCTAAACAATCTTCATCAACACTATTTTCTAAATTTTTTAAAGTATAAATTTTATTATTTGAATTATAAAATGAAATTTCACCATTGAATAATCCAACACAAAAATTTGAATTTTTATTAGAAAATTTCATTTCTTTTAAAATTTGAATATTTTTTATCCATTCATTTTCTTTTATTGTATTTGTTTTTTGAGGTTCATTTATTTCTAATAAATAATATATTTCAATTTGATTTTCTGTTATTATTTTATTTTCTGATAAAAATTCATTTAAATTTTTGGTTAATTTTATGTTATTTATAAAAAAAGAAAAATTTTTTGGTTCATTTAATGATAATAATTTATTTAAAAGTTCATTTAATTTATTTGATGTAAAATTTAAAGGAATATGAAAAATATTTTGATTTAATTTATAAATTTCAGATTCTAAATCAGTAATAAATTTAACTTCCATTTCTTTTTTATTTAAATCCTTTTTTTTATTAGGAATTTCAGTAGACATTTTTAAAGGATAAAAAAATAATTAAAATATAATTTTTAAAAATAAAATAATAACTATTAAAAAATATTATTTTAATTTTGGAACGTTTTCTTTAAATTCACCTTGAAAATTTCCTGCTTTATAATAATTAGCAACACCAAAATTAGCTCCATTTCCTGAAGCAATTCCAAACCCAACATCAGTTGTATTTTTCCAAATAACTTGAGTGAAATGTCCAGTTCCAGGAATAAAATTATTACTATTAAAATCATATTTTTTAATTTCATCATACCAACTTTGAGTCATATTTTTAGGGTCAATATCCATTCCAGAACAGAAATATAAATTTTCTCCTAAATTTTCTCCTTTGTATTTATTAGATGAATGTTGTAATTTATTTTCAGATGCAAGTTTTTTTGCATAGTTTTCAGCGATTTTACAAAGTTCGTTATTTAATTTTAAAGGAGGACAACCATGTTTAGCTCTTAATTCATTATGATGAGCTAATGCAATTTCATTAAAAGTTAATGGAGCTTTTACTTTATTTTCTACTTCTTTTGTTGTGTTTTTTGCATTATTAATAGTTAATATATCTTCATTTTTTATATTATTAACATTTTCTTTCGTTTCATTTTTTTTGGCTTCAATATTTTCATTTGCTTTATTTTTGGCGTTTTCTATATTTTCTTTTGCTTTATCTGCATCTTCAACTACCGGAACTTCTGTTCCTTTTACTTCAGCTTTGTATTTATTTGTTTGTTCATCTGTTTTTAATGAATTTTGTCCACAACAACCCATTTAAAATTTAAATTTTTTTAATGAGATTTTTATTATATTTGAAAATATTAATTTTTTTATTGAAAATAAAAATTTAATTATATTTTAAAATTTATTGATATTAATATTGAATAAATAAAAAATTTAAAATTACATATGGGGGATGGGGGATTGGGGATGGGGGATTGGGGATTGGGGATTGGGGA
>JAEEGK010017988.1_pt1 | contig 15331 bp, 5 predicted proteins | sample 8958771 | NCBI WGS metagenome assembly JAEEGK01 (sample SAMN16246547, study PRJNA631951) | gut metagenome | biome: gut microbiome; feature: rumen; material: SC-attached | host: Bos | place: Iran: Karaj | collected 2018-10 | reverse complement strand
AATTTTATAAATATCAAAAATATTCTTTTTATCTAGATTATATCTTTGCTCTTTTTTTTGATTTATTTTATATTTTATATTAAAAATACTTTTATTACTACTTTTACTTTTATTATTCAAATCATTCTGACTATTTTGAGTAGTTATATTTTTTTTTTATTTTACCTTTATTTAAATCTAAAATTAAACTGCCTATATTACTATATAATACTTGTCTACGAGTGTTGGTAGGTTTATTTTTTGATTTTGAGCTTTTTGTACTAAAACTATTTTTAATTGATAACGATATGTATGAATTATTAAGAGAGAATTTATTAGAATTAAAAATTTTATTATTACTATCTTTTGTATATAAATTATTATAATCAAAATCTTTACAATCACCATTACTAATAAAGCTAGATTTTTTACTAATTGCAAAATAATTATTATCATAATTCTCAATATATCTTGATGTCAATGACATTTTATTATTATATAAAGATTTTTTATTTCTAAAGGTATTTTCTATAGTTAAATTTTCTTCATGTTTTTTATTAATTTTATTTAAGATACGGCATATATCTTTTGCTATTTTTGGTTTAAAATTATTTACAATTTTATAATAATTATCAATAGAAATATATTTTAAAGATAATTTTATTATTTCTTCTGCTTTATTTCTTATAGATTTTTTTTTATCTTGAAGATATAATAATAAATTATTAGCCATTTCTTTATAGATTATACGGCTAATTGATTCAGACATTTTAGTATTATATTTTAATATAAAATTAAGTATTTCTAATCTTATTTCAATGTTTTCATTTTTTAAAAATGGAGGAAAATATATTATTAAAGAGTCAATCCCTACAAAATTAACCCATTTTTCAAAACATAATAAAATCTCTTTTCTTATATTTTCATCATTATCTGATAAATTATGAATTAAATTAACTGCTATTTCTGATGAAAATATTTTGAAATTATTTTTTAGTGCTTCGATTAATTTAGATAATAAATTAATAAATAATAATTTTGCATTATTTTTATTTGAATCATTAATAACTATATTATTATTAATAATTGAAAATAAATCATTAAGTCCATTTGGTAATATATTCATATAAGAATCATCTAATATTTTAAGTATAGCATCATATGCGTTTTTCTTCTCGGTCCATTTTCTACTTGAAATGTTTTTTAAAATTTTTTCATCTAATTTTTGAGAAATGTCAATTGGTACATTTGAAGCATTATCTTTTTTATTTTTTGAGTAATTTCTTTTTATTATTTCGTTATTATTATTAGTTACGTTAATATTTGAGAATTTAGTTTTATTATTATAATTCTTTATTACTTTTATTTTATTTAATTCTTTATATATTATTTTTAAAATTGGTTCTTTTATATCTTTCAAAAAAATGTTTACATTATTTCCTATATATTTATAAATATTACATAATAAGTTAATTCCTGATTGTCTAACTTGCATATTTTGGTTGTTAAGCATATTTAAAGTAAATTCCATTAAATCCTGTGTTGGTATATTATTGATATTGTTATCATTTATTATTTTTATAAAATAATTTGAATATTCATTTAATAATTTATTATTTTTATTATCATTTAATTTTGATATAATTTGCTTTATAACAATATTTATTCCTAATTTAGCAATAATTAAATCATTTAAATCTATAATATATTGTTTTAATTTAATATCATATATTCTATCATAATAAGCTACTATAATAAATATCATTTGTTCTTTTGTTATAAAATCATTAGAAATTAAATAATTAAACAAGTTTATTATTTCAATAATAACATTGAAATTATTTTCATGAAAAATATTATGTTTTATTTTCAAATATTCTATTAAATCATTTATATTATTATTATTTGAAAAAATATTTTTTGAATTATTTTTAATTAATTGATACATTAATTTATACCCATACCTTTTTACTTCACACTTTTGACTATTTAAAGAATTGATAATATCTTTTCCCAAAATAGTTTCAATCTTTTCAAATTGTTTTTCTTTACCATTTATTTCATTAGTTTTATGAATGTCAAATTTTTCATGTAAATTAATGGGTTTTATTCCTTCATTATTTTTATCAGAATTTGATAAATTTTTTTTAATTAATTTCCCACTTCCATCTAGATAATTAAACATTGGTGTTTTTTGAAATGTTTCTTCACCTAAATTATCAATATTGATATTTGATAAAGTAAATATGTTTTGGTTATCGTCCATATCGGAATCTTGTTGACATCCTATTGTACTTACCCCTAAATTAGTGAAGATATGAGGAGAATTACTATTATCTAATCTTAATTTTGATTTATCTATTTTTTTCTTATTATTATTTTGGCTTTCTATTATAGAGTTTTCTCCTTCTAAGTATATAATCTCATTATTCAAATTACTTTCCTCTTTATTAACATCGTTAAAATCGTTATTATTAGTTATTAATATTTGAAAAATATCATCATTATCATTATTATATATATTTCCACTATTATTATAATGAGTAAAAGATTCATTTTGTTGAGAAGAGGATAATCCATTTTCTTTAATAGGTTTAACATTTTTTTTAGTAGTTGATGAACTTGATACTAATTTATTATTATCCCTTTTATTATTTCTATAATTTAATAAAGATAATATTTTCCAGCATATTTCATAAATATTTAAATCATTATTATTATCATTAATATTATTATTATTCAAATTTATTTTATTTATTTTTTCATTTTCATTCATATTATCTTCTAATAGATTATTTATTTCATCACTATAGTTATATTCATCATAGTCATTTTGTTCATTTTCATTTATATTTTTTTCATTTTCAATATTTTCTTTTTCTATTTTAATCTGTTTTTCATTTTCATTTTTATTTTCATAATTATTTTTTTTTAAATCATTTATATTGTTATTAATTTCTTTTAAAGAATCATTTTTGTCTTTTTCAATTTTTAAATTACTATTTTCAATTAAATCTTCAATTTTTATACTTTCATAAGTTTTATCATTCTTTTTTTGATTATCATTAATATTTTCATAATAAGGAAAAGATTTTTTTCTATTTTTTTTTTTGTCGAATGATATACTTTCATCATTTATTAAAAAACTACTTTCTGAAGAATTATTATGATTTTTATTATTATTATCTGTTAAGTTTGGAATTATTTTTTCTTTTTTTTCACGTTTTTCCTTATTTTTTTTGATATATGTTGCTACATTAAATTTTGTACTTTTATTTTTTTTTATATTTCTAATTCCTTCTTTTTTTTTTGATATAAGATTTGAGTCTTTTTTTTCTTTCATAATAATTCTAGATGAAATGGGAGATGGAATTTTTAATTCATCTTCTAAATTAAAATTATAGGTTTTATTTTTATCATTAAAATTAAATTCTTCACTATCTTTTGAATTTGAATCATCTAATTTTTGTTTTTTTGTAAAATCAATTTGATTTGACATTTCTTTAAATTCTTTCATTGCAACATTTTGATTTAAATTTTTTCTAAATCTCACATCTTTAATAAATTCACTTAATTTTGTAAATTTCTGTTTAATTAATTTAAATTCATTATTATTTTCATTAAATAATTTTTTAATATTATCACTTTTATTGTCAAATTTTAAAATTTCATCTTTTAATTTTTCATTTATTTTTTTTTCAAATTGTTCTAATTTTTCCCATTCAATTTTTACATTTGTTGTTTGTTCAATCAAATTTTTTGCATATTTCCCATTTTCAATTCTTAATCCATTTATTCTATCATCTAAAATTTTAATTTTTTCATTTATCTTATTTTCTAATTCAGTAATTTTTTTATTAATATGTTCATTAAATTTATTTTGAACTGTTTCAATTGTAATTTGAAAATGTTGTATTAAATTTTCCATTTTTGTTTTATACAATTTTAAATCAACTATTTCTTTTTCTTTAAATGAAAGTAATTCTTTAATTGTTTTATTACTATAATCTATAAAGTCTCTTAATGTTGGAAATTTACATGAATTTCCAATTAATCCAGGAAGAAATAAATTATTATTTAACATATTATCATATTTATATATTGAATAATTTAAATCTTTTTCCAATGTTTGTATTTTTGCTTTATTAATAAAAATTGATTCTTCTGCTTTTAGTTTAAAAGACATAAATTTTGCTATTTTATCTTCATTATTTTTTCCAATTGCAATAGAATTAAATAATTCTGTAATTTGATTTGTTATTAATGAGATTTTTTGTTCTATTATTGATATTTTTTCTATTAATTGACTATTTTTTTCATCTAATTTTGTATTAAATTTATTATCTAATTTTTTTATATCACGAAGAACTTCATTTTGAAAAAACATCATATCATTTTTAGATACTCCATCTACATCTATATTATCCATATTAATTTATCATATTTTTAAAATATATTTAAAAATTTTAAAAATTTTAAAATTTTTTTATAAAATAATATATTATTTTTTATCATTAAAGAAATAAATTCTTGGTTTTTCAGTTAAATTAGTTTCTCCATAAACAGCTTCACTTACAATATTATAAATAGTATTTTCCATAATTACATTAGAAATAACTTTTCTAGAATCTTCATTAACAACAATAATTTTTTCATTTACTTCTGGAATAGTTAATTTATATTTATTAAGTAAATCTCTCATATATTTATCTTCTATTTCATAATCATTTCCTTCATTAAATTCATCTTTTTCTTCATTAATATTAATAATCTTACTATTTGATTGATGTGTTGAATGTTTAGCATTTGTTCTATATTGATTAATTGAACCTCTTTTTGGTGAAGAAATATAATTATTAGGATCTAAAGATTGTTGTACTTCTTTATTTATATTAGAAATATATCTATTCCTTGCATCACTTTGAGTTGAAACTTCTGTATCATCTGTCCATTGATATAATGTTAATGGTTGTTCATCTATATCTTTTAAAAATTCTTTTTCAAATTCAGGATCACATAAAATCTCTTTTGCTGTTTCTTGTAACATTTTTTCTATGAAACTAACATTTACTTCTTCTTTTAATATTTGAGGGAAATGAATATCTTTTAAATAACATCTTTTAATTATTCTTAAATATATTGATTCTTTTTCAATTTTTTGAATATTACTATTTATTTGTACTGAAGCATTTACATTTATATTATTTTGATTTATTGATTGAAGTAAAGGATTTGGTTTTATCGAAGCACTATTTCTTAAATTATTATTATCATTATTTATTGTATTCCATGTTATTTTTACTTGTATATCACCTTCATATTTACTTAATAATACTTTTGGTGTTAAAACTGCTTTTATTAATCTATAATCTCCTGGTTCAATTGTTCCTTTATTTGGATGAATAATTAATTCATCTTTTATTAAAAATTCAGGTTCTTGAAAATCAAAATAAAATGAATTTGTATTTGAATAATTATATAATATAAAAGTTTTATTTTTTGGTTCATCTAAAGGTAAAACTCCAAAATCTAATTCTTCAACATTAAAACAACATTTTTTAATCATTTCACCATTATAATTATTACAAACAAAATCATCCGACATATTATTAAATGGAGAAATTTCAACTGGTGGTTCAAATTTTAAAGGATGATAACCATTACCTTGAATAGTAATTTTTTTAGTACATAAATTAACTTCATCAGTATAATTTAAAGAAAGTTCCATTTGATATAATTTTTGAGTTAATGGTCTAAAATAAATAATAATATATTTATTATCACCTGGATTAATTGTTCCGAAATTATTTTCAATTTTAAATATTTCCATATTTGCATTTTGTTCATTAAAACTTTTAACTTCATCAGGATTAATAAAATATTTAATAACAACATTTCCAATATTTTCTAAGGCAATAGGTGAACAAATATAATTAATAAAACCTATTGGAATGTAATTAAAATCTAAAACATCTTTTGGTACATTTAATATACCAACTTTATCACTTAAAGTTTCTGCTAATAATTCAAATATTAAAGGTTTACCATTTAAAATTTGAAATATAATTCTCAATTTATGTTGTCCTTTTTCTTTTATATTATATCTTAATTTAATATTACAAGTTTCATTAGGTTCTAATTTACTTTTTTTTGGTTCAATTGAAAAAATATGTTCTTTCATAACATGATATTCAATTTTATCACTTGATGTTGGCTCAACTGGATCCATCCAAATTTCTCTTTTAATTGCAGCATCATCAGGAAATTTAAATGAAAATTCACTTGTTACTCCTCCTTCATTTTTTAATGTTAAATAAACATCCATAAATTTAAATCCTTCTTTTTTATTTAAAGTATGTTTTCCAAAATCAAATTTAATTAATTTTAATTTTTTCATTGTATTCTCAATTTTACTTCCTACACTTTGAGCAAAATAAATTTCTTCTTGTGTTAATTCTTTTTGTAATTCTTCATTTGCTTCATTAACATGAAAATCTCTCCATAAAGAAGAAGAACTTTTATTTTTATTTCTAATATCTACAATTCTAATTAAAGGATAGTCTCCTTTTCCAGTAATTCTCAAAGAACATTTTTTTTCTTCTGGAATTGGAATTTCATTTTTATGTTCTTCTCTTTTATTAGAATTACTAGTTGTAAAAATATGAACTTCAAAATCAATTGAAGCTCTAGTACAAGGTTTAAAAGTTACATTTACTTCTTTTTTACAAAATGAATTAACCATTCCTTCCATAAAATCAAATGATATATCATCTTCAGCGGAAGTTGGATTATTATCAATATTATCATTTTTATATTGTGGAATTAATTTTATATAAAAATTCGTTATTGTAGGATTAAATATTGAAAATGATAATTTTTTATGAAATCCTGCTTTTACTGTTCCAAAGTCAATTTCTTGTGGTTGAATATTTAAAACACCATCTGAACCTTTTCCCATAATTGATATTTCTCTCATATATTTTCTTTTATCATTTTGATTTTTATTTTCTTTATTTTCACTTTTTTTAGGATTGAAAATACCATAAAATTCATTTTGAGGATCATATAATCTTTCAGCAGTTATATTTAATTTTGATAAAACTTCCTTATTTGCACTTGGAGTTAAGAAAACATCAAAAGTTTTAATTTGATTAGTTTCCATTTCAAAATAATTTGGCATAACTTCAACTAAACCATTTGTAGCTGGTGTAATATCAATTTCAACTGAGATTTTAATAGGTGATAAATTCTTTAAAATAATACTTTTTTTTACTTTCATACCAATATATGAAGGTGGGAAAATAATACTATTTTTAATTCCTTCTAATTCAATTACTGGGTCTGTACATAAACCATTTACTAATATTGTTTTTACATTTGATGAATCATGATTAAACATTACTCGAAGAGGCCATCTATAAACTAAACAATCTTTAGGACAAAATTCTATACAAACTAAATTAAATTCATTTGCTGGTATACATCCTATATTTTTATGAATTCTAAATATTTCATTTTGATCTGAATTTATTTTATAATATAATGGAGTATCACTTTTATTTTGAATTTTTAATGTTTGATATAAACTTTGATTTATTGTTGCTGGAGGGAAAAATATTTCTTTTTTTGGTGATAAATCATAAATAGGCATAAATATTTGAGTATCAGGAGGAAATGAATGACCAACTAAACTAATTGTACATGAAACTGGAGGATCAAAGTAATTAAATGAATTATTAATTTTTTTATTTTTAATTATTATATTTCCTGTTGTATTATTTCTTGAAGATATTGATTTTAAATCAACTGATTTACTTACCATATCTTGACCAAATTCACTTAATTTATTTTTATTAATATTACCTAATAATCTATTAGTAGTATTTTTATTTGCAGCTTTATTATATGATGTCATTAAAGTCCCTAAACAAGGTAAATCACTATAAAAATAAAACTCAGGTTTATTTGGTTTGAAAAATACTTTAAATTCAGCTTGTCCATTTGGTGAAATAATTCCTTCTTCAGGTTGAACAATAAATACAGTAGATAATACATTAAAAATATTAAATCCTTTTACTAAATTTGATAATATAACTGGTTTATCATAAATCCATTTAACTTTTATTTTTTCATTTGAATTATTAAATACATGTAATGGAAAACCTTCACTACAACTTCCAGCTTCAACATAATTAAAATCAATATGATCAATATCAAAAGAAATTAACCTAGTTTTAGATGTCACAGGCCAGAACATTTCTTTATGTATTTGAGTAGGATTAGTAAAATCAATTAAAACATCCTCACCAAAACTTTGTGAATTAGTTTCACTTTTAAAAGCAACACTTTTATTTAATTTATTATTTTCAACTTTATTATTTTTTTCTCCAGGTAAATAAAATCCTCTTGATAATTTATATCTAAATAAATCAATTTGTTTCTGTTCTAAAAGAGGAATTTTATTTAATAAATCATGACAACAACCATAAACATCTAAAGTCAATAAATTATGATTTTTAATTAAAACAAAAAATCTTTGATAATAAAGCATACATTCATAAGGTTTAAAAGTTAAATTAACTCTAACATTACTTCTAGGAGGAATAATTCCATCTAAATGATCAAATCTAAAAGGACCAGAATTATCATGATATATTTGAAATTCTGTAGGAATACTTGAATCATTATGAACTCTAATTAATCTCGTTTGTTGATTTCCTAATTCAATACTTTTAAAATTAATAAATTTATTTCCAATCCAAGTTTTAAGTGGAGTACAAACTCCAGTACAAATAAAATTTGCAATGTTCCCCCCTTGTACTTTTAAAGAATAAGTTTCATTTGATATTACATTTGGAAAAGGAGGTTTATATTTTATTTTAATTAAAAAATTCGAAAAAGGAGGAACTTCACCTTTTTTATCAGAAAGATAAAAAGATTCAGGATTTTTACCAGGTTGAACACTAGTTCTTTCTATAATAAAATTTGCAGGTACACTTTCATCATTTATTATAATTAAATCTAATTCTGATGATTTACCAATTTGAATAACACCAAAATCAAGAGATGATATATTTAATTGTAAACGAGGATATTTTGATATACAACTCATTTTTATTATTTTTGATACTTTATTATCTAAAGTTATTTTTGCATTTCCTACTAATACATGTGCTAAATTTGGATTTATTTGAACATTTATTTCTAATTTTGAATTTTTTGGCACTGCACCTTTACTTGGTTGAAATATAAACCCTTCTGCATATTCTATTTGAAATACTACTGAAATGTCTGCTGTGTTGTCTAAGTATATTTTACGAATTGAATTTGCTTTTACTGAAATAAAGTCAAAATCTACCGAATTTGGTATAAGACTTAACATATGAGCATATACTTTTTCCATATTTTTATTTTTAATTTTTTTTTTTTTTTTTATAAGTTATTTTTTTATTAATTATTTTTTATATTAGGTTTTTTTATTTTGTATTTTTTATTTATTTTTAAAAAAAAGTTTATTTTTTTATTATTTTTTATTCTCATTTATTAATATTTTAGTTTATTCATTTTAAAAATAATAAATAATAATTAAATTATAAATAATACATTTTATGATTTCAATTTCTTCAAAAAATCTTTTAAAAATAAATCTTTTATATTAATATTTTTCTTTTTTGACAAAATTTTCCCATTTAAATTATTTTTTCCAACACTTGTTGAAGTTGCATTTTTAGAATGTTTATTTTTTGTAGTATTTAAACTTTTGAAAGGTACAGAATAAATCAATTTTTTATTTTCTTTTAAATTATTTTTATATATATCACCTAATTTCATTGAATTAATTTTATTATGTTTTTTCTTTTTTTCCTTATTATTATTATTTTTATAATTAAAATTAAAATGTTCAAATTCATTTTTTCTATTAGATTTAATAGAATAATTCTCCTGAGTTTTAACAATAGTTTCAGCATAATTAGTTGAATTAGGAGAATCAAAATCATAAAACTTTAATTGAGGTTTTTTTCTTTCTGATTTATTAATTCTAATATGATTATATTGATTCATTGAATGAGGTCTATATTGAGATTTTCTAGTAAATGAAGTAATAATTGAATTTGGAGCAAACATATTTACATTAATTACTGTATTTTTAATTGTTATATTTGGTTTTCTTTTGGATGTTATTAAATTATGTTTTCTTATTAAAGTATTTAATGGAATTCTCATTGAATTTAAATTAGTTTCTAAATTTCCAATATTACTTAAATTATATGATGTATGAGTTATTGTTGTAGTATTTATTGGTTTTTTTGATTTTGATTTGGATTTTTGTTTATTTGAAAAATTCTTTTTTTTTGAAGGTTTTTTTGAATTTAATTGATGAAATGAATTAATTGTATTTGGTTCAGTTTTAATTATTTTTTCACATTCTTCAATTTCTTCTATTTTTTTATTAATATAATTTGAAGTTTGAAGACTTTTATGTGTTTTTGGATCTACATTTTGTAATGTTTGATTATTATTTTTAATATTATTTGTGTTAATATTTTCTTTATTTGATTCATTTTTATCTTTTATATTTTTTTCATTATTATCAGTTTGACAATCTGAATTTACTTTTAGTCTTATTTCAATTTTATCTTTTATTTTATCTTCTTTTTCTTTTTTTTCATTTTCTTCTTTATCTTTTTTAACATCTTTTTTAACATCTTTTTTATCATTTTCTTTTCTTTTTGAAGACTGATTAGGAATAGTAGAGTTAAAATCACAATTTTTATTATTTTTATCATCATTTTCAGTTTTAACAGGTTTATAACTAATATCATCATCATCATCAATTAACAATTCCATAGGAAAACGAGTAAAAGAAAATTCTTGTTTATAAAGTGTTTTTCCTTTAAGAAAAAAAGGATGTTTTTTAATTTCTTTAATAGTAATTCTCTTATCAGGATTAGTAACTAATATTTTTTTAATTAAATCTTTAGATAATAAACTTAAATGATGAGGTAATTCTAATTTACATTCTAAAATTTTTTTAAACAATAAATCATTATCTTTATCTTCAAAAGGTAAATAACCACATAACATAGCATATAAAATAATACCAGTACTCCAAATATCAATTTTAAATCCGTTATATTTTTTTCCACTTACCATTTCAGGAGAAGCATAACAAGGACTTCCACAAGGAGTAACTAATAAATCTTTTTTATTATCAAAATAATTACTCAAACCAAAATCAATAATTTTTAAAATATGATTTCTAGTTAAAAGTAAATTTTCTGGCTTTAAATCTCTATGTACAATTCCTAATGAATGAATATATTCTAATCCTTTTATTATTTGATAATAAAAAAATGATGCTTCTTCTTCACTTAATTTTCTTTTTTTAACGATGTAATTAAATAATTCTCCTCCTTCACAATATTCCATTACTGTATAAAAACTATCATAACTTTCAAAAATTTCTGCTACTAAAATTAAATTAATATGATTAAATTTTGTCAACATTTCAAATTCTCTTTGTACTCTTATTTCATCATCTTTTTCTCTTATTCTATTTTTTTCTAATATTTTTACTGCCACTTTTTCATGTGTTGGTAAATATATTCCTAATTTTACTTTTCCAAAAGTTCCTCTACCTACTGTTCCTTTTATTAAATATTTTCCTATTTTGTATTCTTTTTCCTTTTCTTTCTCTTTTTCTTTTTCTTGACTATGCTTTGTACTCATTTTTATTTTTTTCAAAATTTATTATTGGTTTTTAATATAAGAATAATAATAATTAAAACATAATTAAATTTGTTATTTCATTTGACAAAAAGTTTATTATTAAATATAATTTTTATTTCATTTTATTTTATTTTTATATTAAATAAATATACTTTTTTTATTATTTGGGTTTTTTATTTATTTAAATAATTAAATTCTAATTTATCATTTTGAGTATTTGAAGTATTGATATGATTCATAAAAATAGTAAACCACATTAACCATATACAAAAAATACCAAGAAAAGTTAAACCAAAAGACATTCCTCTATATTCACTTCTTAATTGTGCATCATTAATATTTTTTGTTACTTTAAGCATTAAAATAAAAGAAACAATTAACCATAATATTAAAAAAGCAATAGTCCCAATAATTAAAAATAGATAATTTGAATTCATTTGTTAATAAAATAAAAAATATATTAATATACATTTAAATAAAATTATAATTTTAACTTAAAAAAAATAATAAAAACATATTTTTATAATTAAATAAACTAAAATAGTAACTCTTATAAAAAAAATAACAAAAAAAAAATGTCAACAAGATTAGTTACAAAAAAAAAAGGAACAGAAACATCAAGTAAAAAAGTAGGACAAGGACCAGATGATAATGAAGTAAATATACCACAAACAGATGTTGATAATTCAAAAAAAATCCCAGATGGAACAAAGAAAAAAACAGAAGAATTAACTAAGAAACTAAATAAAACAAAACTCCAAATTGAAAAAGAAAAAAATCAAACAATTCAAGAATTAGATGAAATAAATACACAATTACAAGATAAAGCAAATGAAGTTGAAAAATTATCAGATGCAAATCAACATTTATTTAAAGAATTAAATGGTATTAAAAATACAGTTGATGAAAAAATGAAATTTGTAAGAATATTTAAATTTAAAGAAGATGAATTAGAAAATAAAATTAGAGATTTAGAAAAAGATATTAAATTGAAAAAAAAACAAATTGAAAATTCAAAAAAAATGATTGAAAAAATTTATAAAATAGAAAAAGAATCTTTAGAAACTTTATTAGAAAAAAATGGTGAAGAAACTAAAAATCAATTAAATGATGATTTAGAAAATTTAAAAGATAAAATTAAATTAAATGAAAATAATTTGAATGAATTAAAAAAAACATCAAAAATACATAGAAATTGTGAAATAAAAAAGAAAAATTTAAATCAAAGATTAAAATATTTAAAAAATGATTTAGAATATGAAACTAAAAAAAGAGATTTATTAAAATCACCTGTTGATTATTCATATAAAGAAGAATTATCAATTGATAATAAATTTTTAAGAAGACCAAAAATGGATATGCAAAAAAGAGGAATGTCATATTCAGGAAGAACAAATCATAGATTAAGAATACCAAATCATAATGAATTTAAAGATGCAAAAGAAAAACAAAGAAAAAGAGATTTAAATATTAAAGTGACTCCAATTTGGAAAGAATTTGAAATGGTAAATAAAAGATATCAAAAAGAATTAAATAATAGATCTGCCGCTGATATTTTTACTTCAAATGAAGAATATAAATCTTTACCTACTCAATTATTTACGCAAGACGAATATAATTTACTTCAAAAATTAAATGTTCCTCAAGACTGTTTAGATACTTATATTCAAAGATTTAATGATGTTGATGATGAAAGAATTAATATTGAAGAAAATTTTATTTTGAATAAAAAGAAAAAAGAAGAATTAAAAAATACTGAACATTCACTTGATCATTCATCTTTAAAAATGAAAGAATTAAATAATAAAATTATGAAATTAAAAGTTGATAATTCGAAACATAAACAAGTTATTAAAGGATTAAAACAAGATGTTAAAGAATGGGAAACTAAATTAAGAGAAATTAGTTATTTTTATAATTTAAAAAATAAACAAAATGCTACTTTAAAAAAGAAATATAATGAATTACAAGAACAAATAGATAATGGTGAACTTGTATTAATGGAAAAATATAGACCTAAAGATATTCCACAAGAAGATAATGAAGAAGAAGAAAATGAAAATGAAGAAGATGGTGATGAAGGTGATGATAATAATGATGAAGATTAAAATGTGGTTAAATTTTAAAATAAAATAATTAATCTATATTACTAAATATTTGAAATAAAAAATTAAGAGTTTTTCTTTTAAATATTATAAATGTATGGAATTGTTGATTTTTTAATTTTTTTTTTCTTTTTTATATATTTTAAAATTAATATTTTTTTTTCAAACAGAATAATAAAATAAGTATATAAATTAATTAAATATGATGAATTATGAATATAAGTAAAATAGAATATTTATTTACCTAGAGAATCAATTCGAAATCATTTGATGAAAAATATAAAAAATCTAAAAAATACAGTTGTAATTAAATCAAAAGGAATATTAAAATTAAGTAATGAATCATCAATAAATAATAATTCAATAAAAAGTAAAAAAATGAATCCAATTGCTCTTAATTTAAAAAATATTTCATCAATCAAAAATTCAAATAATAATATTAAAAAAATAAATCCATATAATTATTCTAAAATTAAAAATCATAGTTTAAATTCTGATACAAATCAAACTTCAAAAAAAATAAGAAGAAATTTAATATTAAGAGGAAATAATATTTTTAGAACATTTGATAATCATTCAAATTCCGATTCATATTCAAGTACACATAATTCTTCTGCAAAAAATTTTTCTGAAACTTTTAGAAAATTTTTTTTACAAAATGAAGATAAAAAAATGTCAAAAAATTATAGTAGAAATAGGAAAAAAAATAGTATTTTAGGTGGTATTACCAATTCATATACTTATGATACTTTTCAAAATGAAAATGATAAAACAAATTTTCCGAAAATTAATAAAAATGGATTTTATTTTTCACCGTTAACTGAAAGAGATTTAGAAAAAAATAATTATTCAAAAATTGAAAATAGACATTATTATTTATCAAGAAATCAAACTTCAACACCAGTTAAATTATTTTTAACAAATAATGATTCATCGTCATATAATAATATTAATAATAATTATGAATCCCCTACAGTTTCAAATTCCACAATTCCTTTTTTGAATAAAAAGTTAATGAAAAAAACTTTTGAAAATAATAATATAATATCAAAAAAAATATTAAAAAAACCAACTTTGTTAAGAAAATTAAATAAAAAAAAATTATCTGCTGCTGTATTAACAGTTAAAGGTTTTAATAATCAAATTAATAGAAAAATTAGAAAAGTAAAATCAATATATTATAAAGAAAATTTAAATAATATAGAAGAAGATAATAAAGAAAAACTTAATTATAAATCAGAAACAGAAACAAATAATAAATCAAAAATAAAAGAACATATTATTATTCCAGAAAATAATAAAAAACAAATTAATAGAAAAAGTGTTCCAGAATATGAACTTGGAAATCAATTTGCTCAATTATCAAATGTTAATGATACAAATTTAAGTCGTCCAATTCAAAAAGAAGGTACATTAAGAAAATTAGGAATATCTAATTTATTTCGTAAAATAGAAAATAAAAACCAAATTGTTAATTTATATAATACTAGTTCAGAAACTGATAGTGAAGAATCTTA
>JAEEGK010017987.1_pt1 | contig 15331 bp, 9 predicted proteins | sample 8958771 | NCBI WGS metagenome assembly JAEEGK01 (sample SAMN16246547, study PRJNA631951) | gut metagenome | biome: gut microbiome; feature: rumen; material: SC-attached | host: Bos | place: Iran: Karaj | collected 2018-10 | reverse complement strand
CAACGGCTTACGCACCTGCGACTGACCTATCCACACATGTGTTCCGGCCACCTTCAGGGACGACTGCTCAAGATGCTTTGCCAGCTTGCTGGCGCTCACCGCATCCTCGAACTGGGCACTTTCAGCGGCTACAGTGCCCTCTCGATGGCCGAAGCCCTCACACCCGATCCCGTCACCGGGCGTTGCGAGCTCCACACCATCGAAGTATTTGACGAACTCGAAGACTTCCTCCATGACGTGATGAACCGAGCTGGAGATCTCGGCAAATTGGTCCACCTCCATTTCGGCGACGCCCTCCAAATCGTTCCCCAACTCGAAGGTCCTTTCGACGTAGTCTTCATCGATGCCGACAAGCGCATCTACGACCAGTACTACGAACTCGTCCTGCCCATCACCCGCCCCGGCGGACTCATCCTCGCCGACAACACCCTTTGGGATGGTAAGGTCCTCAATCCCAATCCTCCCGAAAGCGACACCCAAACCATTGGCCTCCAGCGCTTCAACGACCTCATCGCCCGCGATCCCCGCGTCCAGAAGGTCATCCTCCCTATGCGCGACGGCCTCACCCTTATCCGCAAACTATAACAATCACTACATTCATGTTATTGCGGCAGCCATGCTTGGCTGCCAAGCATAAAAAAGAAACAACAACAATGGAAAATACCCGATTAGACAAAGTGAACCGCCTGCTCGAAAAAGAGCTGGCTGAGATTCTCCGACAGGAGACCGCCAAGACCCGCGGCCTCCTCGTCAGCGTCAGCGCAGTGCGCACTGCCCCCGACCTGTCCTTCGCCAAGGTTTTCGTCAGCGTCTTTCCTTCCGACAAGGCTGCCGACACCGTCAAGAACCTCAACGACCACGTGAGCGGCATACGTGGCGCTCTCGGCAACAAGGTGCGCTACCAGCTCCGTGTCATCCCCGAACTGCGCTTCGACATCGACGACTCGCTCGATTACCTCGAGCGCATCGACGAGCTGCTAAAGAAATAACCCACCCGTTAACGTGGCAACCATGTTTGGTTGCCTCCAACTCATGCTCGCCCTCCGTATCGCCCTGCGCTACTTGTTCAGCCGCAAGTCTCATAGTGCCATCAACCTCATCACGTTGGTGGCAGCTTGCGGTGTGGGCATCATCACAGCCGCGATGATCTGCATGCTTTCGGTCTTCAACGGTTTCGAGGGCCTCGTCAGCAGCCTCACCTCGCGCTTCGATCCGGAACTGCGTATCCAGCCTACACTCGGCAAAACCTTCCACGACAGCGACACGCTGCGCAGTATACTCCTCTCCCATCCCGACGTAGAGGCTGTGGGCACCACCCTCGAGGAGACCGTCCTGCTCAGTTACGGCGGTCACCAGATACCCGCCATCATGAAAGGCGTTGACAGCACCTTTGCCCGAGTCACTCAGATTGACGATATCCTGCTTGGTGAGGACGGTTTTCTACTTAAAGATGAGGTTGCCGACTACTGTATCCTCGGTGCAGGCCTCGCCAGTATCATCAGCATAAACCGGGGCTTCGTCCGGCCTCTTACCGTTTTTTGTCCACGCCTCATCGATAAAAAAGGATATGCCGACCCCAACATCAACGACAGCAACTTCTCGGGCCAACTCACAGTCGATGCGCCGCGCCTTCGAACCTCAAGCCTACAAAACCTCACCGATTCTGATGATGCATTTGCCGAAGCCAACCTCTACTGCAGCAACATCTTCATGGTGCAGCAGGCCGACTACGACAACCAATATTTCCTCTGCTCACTTCCCTTGGCTCGTCAACTGCTTGGCGACAGCCTCCTCACCTCTGCTTACGAACTGCGACTTCGTCCAGGGGCCAACATGAACCGCGTAAAGCGCGACATTGCATCGAGGCTTAACTCCTCCCCCTATGCCGATGGATTAGAAGAGGTCCCCTCTTTCACTATCCTTTCTCAACACGAACAACAAGCCGATGCCTACCGCATCATGCAGATCGAGAAGTGGCTCACCTTCCTCCTCGTCTTCTTCATCCTGCTCATTGCCTCGTTTAATGCCATCGGTGCCCTCTCGATGCTTATCATCGACAAGGAGGCTCAGATCAGCACACTCCGCAACCTAGGAGCCGACCCGTCGCTCATTCGTCGCATCTTCACCTGCGAAGGATGGCTCATCACCGGCATCGGAGCCGTTGTCGGCCTCATCCTTGGCATCATCCTCTGCCTCCTCCAGCAACATTTCGGCTTCATCACACTCGGTGGAGGCGACACCACACGTTACGTCGTTGCCGCCTATCCCGTCCTCCTCCATTGGAGCGATGCCCTCCTCACCCTTCTCGCCGTTGCCTCCGTCGGTTTCCTCTCCACGTTCTATACTGTGAAGTCCACATTGTAACCATTAGGTCACGAAATAACAAAAGCCAGGCAGCATTGCCCGGCTTTATTTGTCTATGTTCCATGCCTCGTCTCTTATTTAATCTGCATCAATTGCCTCTCAAATTCTTCCTTGGGAATGACAAGCAACTTGTTGACCTTGGTACGATAATTATAGATGGTGCGAATGCTGTAGTTGAGAAATTCTGCAATCTTGGCACTGTCATCGATTCCTAGTCGAATCAAGGCAAAAACACGCAACTCGGAAGTGAGAGACTGCCTGTTGGGCGGGACAATCTGCGAATCAGGACGAAGCATAGCGTTAAATTGCTCAACAAATGTCGGGAACAGCTCAAGGAATGCATCATCGAAACACTTGATCAAGCTCTCCTGATCAGCCTCTTTCAAAGCCATAATCTTCTGGTTCGACAGATACTCGACCAACTGTCCATGCTGAGCCTTGCGTAAAACGTTAAGTCTGAAACTCTCCAACTTGTCGATATACACAGAACAAAGTTCCAAGAAATAGCCAATGTATCTTTCCTTTTTGTGATTTGATTCGTCGAGTGCATTTACAGCGGCCGACAAGTCTTCGTTTTTCTTGTCGATGACATGCTTGGCCTGCTTTAGACGTCGATGCTCCTTTACGACAAAGTACAACGATACAAGAAGCAGGATGGAAATCAAGGCCAATATCCACATACCGACCTTAAGGCTTTGGGCATAACGCTGTATGTCCTCACGGTATTTTACGTTGATGGTATTCAAAATCGGCGATATTTGTTTCGTTCGGGCATGGCTATGGAACTCGGTAGCACAGTCCCATGAGAAACTGATGTATCGGCACGAACGGTCCAGATTACCTTCACGACTAAGGATATCGGCCAGTTCCCACAACGACGACTGGTTCATGATGGCATTGCGCACATCGCTGATGGCTGATTCAGTAAGCCAATAGAGTTGCTCATCACGAGGCGCCTTCATCTGTTTGAGTGTCTGATAACGGCACGAAGCGACAATGGCAAACCTACGCAATGGGTTGGAATATTTCTTCAAGCGAAGGTCGTTGATATGCAACGATTCATCAAATTTCTTTTCATCCCTCAGTCGTTCCTCCAAGCTCTGCAGGTAAATGTCGCTGTCATAGTTCTCCAGATTGAGAACAGAATCCTTGTAAGCTCGCCACACCTCCATTTCATCGCGTCTAAGACGCTCATTCTTTGTCTGATTGGCAATCTCAAAGCCCACGTTGCTTCTTGTCCTGAAGAAATAGTATTTCTGTGATGATGAAAGTTTACCCCTATCCAATGAGTCAAGCAAAGAAGCAGCATCGTAGTAGATGCCCGATTGCGAAAATTGCTGCGCCAGACGAACCCGATAGTACACAGCATTATGCGCCTCACTACCCAACTGTTCCGATTCTTCGATGCAATGGTTCAAATACACCATGGCAGAATCCGACTGATAGGAGACATACTGATGAAAGAGACTGTCAAGTAAGTCTATACGATAGTCCGGATCCCGGTTATCAGCCAGGATTTCTTTCAGACGATTGATATTGTCCTCACGTTGCTTGATGAAATAGGTAGCGCTGTCTATGGTCCGGTCAAGGACCATAAACAGCGAGTCGATATTGTAGCCGGCAAATACCGAGGGTGCTGTCCAAAGGAACAACAGGAGTGATAAATATCTTCGCATATAATATGTAACGTCAAAATCGTCTGTTTAGTATTTCGAAGAACGAAAAAAACATCCGTCATTTCTCCACAGCCACTATCTGCAATCCCTCGAATGCGAAATGCTGCGATTCGGGGTCAAGCAACGTGACCACGAGGTTGCCGAGCCGCTGACCTACTGGTACGCTGTCACCGTCGACGACAATGCCCAACGTTTGCAGACGTTGCTTGGCACGTTCCGCATTGTGTGGAAGTCGATAATATGCAGGACGCGGCTTCTCAAGGTCGATCACCTGTTGCATCGCATCGCGTGCTGTCACTGGTTGCTTGAAGAAACATCCTGTATCAAGATTTTCAAAGATAACCTCGGTTTGTATCTCCTTTGGATGTGAACGTGCGACAAGAGGATGACTGGCTTCGCAGGCTCGATGGTCAGCCAAATGAACCTGTTCCTTTATATACTGGGCAATAGAAGCCGCCTTCCGAATGGCAGAACGCAGGGCGACAAGACCAACATCAGCTCGCCTTGGCAACAACTCATCATCGAGTCCAATGCCCTTCACTTCGAAAAAGAGCGACACGGCATTGGTGAGTGCCTGAAATGTAGTGCTCGAGCGCGGATTGCCTCCGTCCTTGCGAATGTAATAACCATCGTGCTCATTTCCCACGGCCGTGAAGTAGAAGCCATGGGTGTAGGAAACGGCATCCAAGTCATGTCGTATCTGGCGCTGCAAGGTGTCGTTGAGCGCACGGATGGCCGGATCCACATTGGGATGTCCCGAGGGTAGGAGCAGAATATCTTGGGCAATGGCAATGCTGGAGTCCTCCATGCCGCACATTCTGGCAAAGTCTTTGCGCAACGGACGGTATTCATGTATGTCGATGGCTAGTTCCGGCATCCACGATGCATATGCCCGCTTAAGTATCCATGTCACCGTGTCAGTCATCAACGCCTGGTCACGATTGAGGTCATTGCCCGTACCCGACAAGCGATCATGCATCGAATAGCCGTCCACGTTGGCCATTGGCACTATCATGAAGCTCAAACGACTACAGATATCCCGGCCTTCCAAACTATTGAGCAAATAATCCACAAACTGGCAGACAGTGAGCACGCCAGCAGGCTCGTTGCCATGCAGCCCAGCCTCTATCCAGACGCGTAGTTTGCCATCATTGCGATTGCCGACGTACACAACAGGTATGTCCTGTCCATACGGGGTTTGTCCCAGCACTTCCATCCTGGCACTACCTTCATGGTCCGCCAAAAGATCCTGCAGCCTTGTAATGACCTCAGCGGGAGTCATCACCTCCTTGCAGTCCACCCGTCGCACTAGATCGGGGAATAGATACTTCACGGCTCGTTTTCCCATGCCTGAAGAATGATGAGCAACGTTGTGCTCTTCGACGAACTTCCAACCGTTCTCAACGTCAAGATCTATAGCCGTCTTGCAAAGGCTGGCAAAGAATGATTTGCCGCGATCCTCACGATTACGACCTTGCGACTCTGCCTCGGGAGTCTTGCGCAGGAACGACTCGCGGAGAGTGTCGCCATCGCTTACTTGCACCCATGCCTCACGTGTCACAAAACGACGTAGGTCATCCTCATTGATGTATGGGAGATCGGCCACGCCATACGGATAGCGCATCTCACTATTATCGGGGAAAGTGTACCAACCCGGGCTGCCAACAACCGAACGCTCCACATAAGGACTATCGTGCAACAGCAGGGCACGATGAACAAACTGCCCACCCGCCGAATGGCCATAGAAGGAATAGCGCTGCTGTCGACCACCTATTTCATCACGAAACCGTTCGAACAGCTTGTCGATCAAAATGGCTGCCGTACGCTCTGGAGCATTCAGCGTGCCATCTTCTGCAAATACGCCCATCTCCTGATACTCCTCCACCGGATAGAGTTCTTTGGTGAAAACAGGGATTACCACGATGAACCTATACTTCTGCGCATCCTGCTTCCATGTCTTCATAAGGTACGTCCAACCGCGGTCAGCACCCTGCATCACAAACAATATGGGCATCGTTGCAGCATCGCCATCCGAAGGAATGAAGTAATGTACATCGATTGGTTTATCGGCATAAGGTGCATAATCAGCATATGTAAAGACGCCTTCTCCGGGAACATCAATCCGTGCACAGACAGTCGAGGTCAACATTGCCCATACAAGACAAAGGAACATCTTACTTTTCATTCGTATCTCCCTTTCATAAGAATATTCTGCGACATCATCGCCATACGTCCCATAGCCATTACGTGCTGGAGGGTGAGATTGTCGTCGAGGAAACACAAGTCAGCATCCATACCAACGGCGATGTGTCCCTTGCTCTTGAGCTTCAAGTTGCGGGCAGGATTGGTGGTGATGAGCTTGAGCGCATCGTCGAGAGCCATACCGCGGTCCTTCACCAGCAAGGTCATCTCACGGTAATTCAAGTCGAGGGGAGCGGGACGATATATGACTTCGCCTGTCTCGGGATTCTCCTTGCGCACACCACCATGTCCATCACTCGAGAAGGTGATGCGATCGATTGATATGCCACGACTGACTGCTTCCATCACACAATTTCGGGGCTGATCGAACTTTGTGCCGCCTGTCGAGAAGTCAATCATACCACCGAGAGACGCAAATTCCAAAGCCTGTTCGAAAAGCGGACGCGTACGAATAAGGTGAGTGGGCGACAGATAGTCAGCGAACTTGGGATGCTGCTTTACGATGTCGATCAACTGTGCGATGCCCGTCTCTTCTGCACCAAGATGGATGTGGAGAACACCGACTTTACCCGAAGTGAAACCTCCCAATCGAACCTGGTTGATGAGTCGCAGTATCTCAAGTGTTGTTGGGAAGCTGCTGCGGTCGTCACTCATAGCCAGTTTGCAGCCTATTACCTTATCTATATATATAAGGTCTTCGGCTACACTTCCCGTCAGTGTGCGTTCCGGCAGGCCATAATAACTCGTGAGCATATAGGCCGACAATCCTTCCTGACAGATGGCTTTCACGGTGGCATAGAGGGCACCAAGGTCCTTCACAAAACCATCGGTCCCAAGCAATCCGACCACTGTGGTAGTACCTACCTCCACCAGTTCGCTTACAGTAACGGCAGGCACAAGTGAGGCAAAGCCCAACTGCCCACCTCCACCGATCACATGGACATGCTGGTCGATGAAACCAGGCACGACCTTGAGCCCGTCAGCATCGATGACACAAACTTCCAACCCGTCGGGCAGTTGCAAGTCATGTCCGAGATATACTATCTGACGGTTGCAAATCAGGATATCATTTATGCCGAGATGCTGGGGAGCATAAATGTCGGCATTCTTTATAAGAGTGAACATCTTGAACGTATTAAAGAGTGATAAAATGATAGGCCAACAAGAAAAGGAATCCTCCTGTGAGCGGAATGACATTTCGCTTGGCCAGATCCATAGGCGACACGCCACCTACACCTGCGATTGCCACAATAATACCCGAAATGGGCGACACGGCACGTCCCATGCTGGCCGAAAGCTGCAACGGGAGCACCAATGCAAAGGCCGGGAGGCCAATACGCGTAGCCACAAGCGGCAAAAGTGGTCCAAACGAAAAGAACGCCGCATTTCCACTTCCCATCAGTACAGCAGCACCGAAGACCACTATGGCAAAGATTACCGAAATGCCAATACCCGTCAGTCCGGCGTTCGACGAATAATTGACCAGCGAATCGATGAAGCCAAGACTGATGAGTCCCTTCGAAAACACTTCGGCTGCGACAATCAGCGTAACGACCGAAGCGAAAACATTGCCCATCCCCTTCCAAAAAGTGCCGAACAAGGCAAACGTCTTGTTGAAATCACGATTGCAGAAAGCAACTGCCACCAACGAAACGAACAGTGAAAAGATCATGGCTATCGTCGTGTTGATCTTGACATGCGTGCCAATAAGCCCGACAAAGGGTGAGAAGATGACCAAGGTGGCCAAAGGCAGCACGGGCAGGATAGCAAAGAACAACGGAACCTCAGGACGTGTAACCTCCGGGAGTTTTTCCTCCACACTATGGTCCTTGCGGTCGAAGTAGCGATTGCTGAAATAGTACAGTACCATGACAACCAAGGTGGTAGGCATAACCAATGGAAGTTGGTGCGTGATAAAATATTCGTCGTTAGTCTGTCCGATGAGTTGTGCGGCCAGGGCAGTGTTAGCCGATCCCGGACCCTGATCAAAGATGGTGGCAGCCGCTATCACCGAAAGGGCCGTCAGGCGGCTAACACCAAGATTGATCAGAACGGGGAAGAATGAGGCTACAAGCAACAATCCCAATCCAGATGCCGACGGCGTGGTGATAAACAGCAACTGTCCGATAGGGATGGTGATCATAGCACTCAGGTATGGAAACTTCCTGAACCATCGCAAAGGTTTCATCGACAGATATACCAAAGCATCGGTGGCCTTGATGGCATTCATAAAGGCTACATAGCCACCAATGGTCATAATCATCAGTCCCGCACGGGCGAAGTTTTTCGTGAAGGTCTCCTCTACCAAGCGAATGACGTCGAAGAAGATGCTTCCCGTCGGATTATCCGGTTTTGAAGGGTTGATGTCGAGCGCAATGCCTGAGGCCAGCATCAGAAGGCCGGAAAGCAGCAACAGTCCCTGTGGATTGGTCTTCTTATAAAGGAAGTAACCCGTAACGACAATGATGACGATTGCGACAATGAATGCAGTAAGTTCCATACCACTTTAACGCACAATTATATATAACTAAACTAATCAATATCCTGGATTGTTCTCCAATACGCGACCTGAGTTCGACTCGATGAAGTTCTGCGGAATCGGGAAAAGCACTGGCGTATCGTAGTCGTTCATGCCACGAGCCGGACGGCCGGCAATCTCGTTAAGTTGGCGCATACGACGCTTGAAGTAGTTATCGACGGCACGTTCGTCGCCTCCATTTTCCTGGCTCACACGAATCAGCGTATGACGACGTTCCTCCTCCGAAAGCAGTTCGCGGCTGCGTTCATCGAGGATAAAATCCATACCACCCACGGCAAGGTCGTTCTCACTGATGCTTACGGCATGCGAACGGTTGCGCACCTTGTTGATCCACTTGATGGCCTCACTGTTCTTGCTGGTCTTCATCAGAGCTTCGGCATAGAGCAGATAAGTATCCGCTAAACGTAAATAGACGATGTCCTGGTAGCAGCCGTCCTTGTCGCCATTAGCCTTCACGGGTGCAGTATAGTCCCACTTGCGTGTGGTAGGCCAGTTGTACTTCTTGATTGAAGTGGTGGCCTCATCGGTCATCTTCGAAGTCACGGTGGTGTCAATCACAGCCTGTCCGTTGTTCAGAAAACTGGTGATGGTGCCGTCGGCAGCGCGGTCATTGATGGTCCATACCATTGCGTAGTCTGAGATACGGTCGTCGGTAGTACCCATACCCTTGTAGTCGTAGAGTCGCAGCGCGCCTCTCGAGGGGACGATGCGTCCTGCTCCCTTGCCTCCGTTGTTGAGCCAGAAGGCCTGTGGCCATGTGCATGCTCCCGAAGTGTAGTCAGGGTCATTCATATTGCTCTTCTTGATAGTACCATCGTTCGAATAGTAGTCCTTGTAGGTACTCTTGATGTAAACCTCAGCTGTGCCATAGGCCGAGTTTTCAGGCTCGGTATTGACGAAGGCGAAAAGAACCTCCTTGTTGCCATCGACATACATCGGTGTACGAAATACGTCGATAAATGCGCAACCCGGGTTGGAAGCATTCTTGCCAAAGCGCTCGGTCATTAGGGCGTATTCACTGCCCTCAACCAATGGTTTCAGGATTTCGACGGCCTTCTGTGGCTGACCCATGGCAAGATAGAGTTCGCCCAGATAATGACGTGCCATAGCTCCAGAAATCTCGCTGTTGTTGCTGCGTCGGAGCGGCAGGTTGTTGACAGCAAAAAGCAGATCCTCCTCCATCGCCTTGCGAATCTCACTCACGTCGGTGCGTTCCCAGTCGGTACGGTAATTAGAGCCAGTAATCTCTTCGAGTGAAAGGGGTACTGCACCAAACGAATAGGTGAGGTGACGATAGGCCCATGCCCTGGCAAAGCGAGCTTCGGACAGAATCTCGTTCTTATTCTTCTCGGCCTGTGCACCTACACCCCAGTTGATATCTTCGTTTTCGGCACGTGCAATGATCATGTTCGCGGTGTTTATGATGCGATAGCACCACTGGAAGACGTTTGAGAAAATCTGCAAATCGACCTGTTTGATGGCAGACGGGTAGTACATGAACTTCACCTCCGAATGACTGTTGTTGGCCCAGGAGTTATCTACACCTCCTCCCCACGCACTGTGGAGCACCAGAGGAATGCCTCCTCCAAGAGCATCAGCACGGCGATATTCAGCACGCATCATGCCATAGAGGGGAGTGATCATCGACTGGAAGCCGTTGTAATCCACCAGAAGATTCTCAGGATAGAGCGACGAATGGGGCTGCTCTTCGAGGAAGGAATCTTCGTTGCATCCTGCCAAACCGAGGGCAAGGATCAGACATGCTATGATAGTTTTGAAGCTTTTCATCTTTTATATATTTATATGATTGAAGACCATTGATGATTAAAGATCGATTTTCAAGCCGAAACTGATCGACCGCTGCGGCGGTGTGCTCAGCTGGTTGGAAGTGTATTCTGGGTCAAGGCCCTTCCAAGGGGTCCAAACCTTCAGGTTCTTGCCATCAACATAAACCTGTACTCGGCTGAGCCTAATCTTTTTGAGCCAATTGGATGGAAGGTTATAACTCAGGTTGACATTTTGCAGTCTCACGAACCAAGCATCCTCGTAGAAGCCTGCATCGTAGGGATTGGGGCCAGCATCAAGACTATTCATCGGGTAGTCGTTCGTCGGATTCTCTGGAGTCCAGAAATCATGATAGAGGCGGTTCTGGCGATACGAGTTCGAATAGACTGTCATCAGCGTATTGTTGGCCGAGCGTCCAAACTCCGAGTTGAGGAATACGGTGAGTGTTAGTCCTTTGTACGAAAGGCTGTTCGAAAGTGAAGCGATAAGCCAAGGCACTGCCGAACCGATGAGCTGCATGTCATCGGGGGTGATGTCGTTCTTTCCATCCTTGTCATCCACCTTCACATATCCAGGGATTGAGTAACGATAGTTGGGATCCTGCTGACCCTTGGGATTCGAAGCATCTGTGATCTGCCAAATGCCGACCTTCTTGTAATCGTAGTTCACACTGATGGGCTCACCAATGAACCAACGTGAAGCAACGTCATCCACAGGGTTGCCCTGCTCGTCGTAGATACCCACATCGACAATCTCCGTGTTGTAGTGGGCAAGGTTCAAGGTCGTAGTCCACATGAAGTCCTTCTTCACGATGTTCGTACTATTGATTTGCAATTCCCAACCAGATCCCTTGGTCTTGCCTCGGTTTTCGGTAATGTTGCCTGTACCGTTGATGGTGGGGATGGAACGATTGAGCAACAAGTCCTTGGTGCGCGACCAGTAGGTGTCGAACGTGCCGGAAATGCGGTTGTTCAAGAACGCGAAATCCACGCCGAGGTTCACCTGCTGGGTCGTTTCCCATCCAAGGGTTGGCGATGCGAGCTTCTCGGGAAAGAAACCGTACATAGCTGTATGGTCGTCATTCAAATAATTATAAGTCGAGAGGTTGGGCAGCGACGAATAGGCCGAGATGGCCTCGTTACCGTTCTTGCCCCATGAAAGTCGCAGCTTTAGGTTGTTCATCACATCCGATGCCGATTTGAAGAACTTCTCGTTCATCACATTCCAACCCAATGCCATCGACGGGAAGACACCGAACTTCGAGTCGGCACCAAAGGCCGAATAACCGTCACGACGGGCTGTGAGGGTCAAAAGGTAGCGGCTGTCGTAGGTATAGTTGATACGGAACATCTGCGACAGGTGATTCACCTTCCAGTAGGACGAACTTCCCGACGAAGTGCTGGCCTTCGACATCTGGTAGTAGTACATCACGTCGTTGGGGAAATCCTTGCCTTCCATCGTGTTCTGCTCGTACTCCTTGCTCTGTGCCGAATAAAGGCCGGTGAGGAACAGGCGATGCTTGCCAAATTCACGGTTATAGGAGACGATGTTTTCGATAATCCATTCCTCCGAATGCCAGTCGTCAGTATTGATGATGCCGTTGGCACGGGCGCCGTAGTAGGTGTCGAGACCCTGATACTGCTTCCACGACGAGTTCTCGTAGGTGAAGCCGGTGTTCAGACGATAGGTCAATCCCTTGATCCACGGAATCTTGATGTCCAAGGCATTGTTGGTGACAACCTTATAGCGGATGTCGCGTGTACGGTTGTTCAAGGCATCGAGAGGATTGACGCAGAAGGCCTCGCTCGAGTCTTCCCAAGCTGTGGAGCGTATCGTGCCATCCTCGTTGTAGGCTTCAGCCAAAGGGTTCATCTTGAACGCACGTCCAAACGATGCATTGCTGCCACTGCGGTCAAAACGGCCCAATTGGGTATTGGTCGAGAATTTCAGCCAATCGGTGAATTCCTGATCGAGATTGACGCGCAAGTTGACACGTTGGAACGCGTTACCCACGGCGATGCCCTCATTGTCGGCCAAGTTGAACGATACATAATAGGATGTCTTGTTCACACCGCCACGGAACGACAAGTTATGGTGCTGGCTGAAGGCAGTACGAAGGGCGAGGCCGAGCCAATCGGTCTCCAATCCGGCATCGTGCAGACGCTGCTCTGTCATGGTGATATTACCCATCCAAGGTTCTGGATTTGAGGGGGTGGGGTCAATCACGTTAGCGGCCTTCAAAGCATCAATCTTCGCATCCCAGAACTCCTGTCCAGTCATCAGACGCGGCACAATGACAGCCTTATTGACGGTAAAGTTGGCCGAGTAGGATACGTTCAACTTACCCTTGTCGCCCTTCTTGGTGGTAATCAGAATCACACCATTCGAGCCACGGGCACCGTAGATTGCAGCCGATGATGCATCCTTCAGCACTTCGACCGAAGCCACATCGTTGGGGTTGATCTCCGACCATGGACCATCGAACGGGATACCATCGAGGATGATGAGCGGCTTATTGTCGGCCGAGATGGACTTCTCGCCACGGATGCGTGTCTGCGAGCTCGAACCTTCGGCGTTGGTACCAGTTACCGAGATGTTTAAGCCCGGAACCGCTCCCTGCAATGCTTGAACGATGTTCGCCATCGGACGTTCCTCGAGTGTCTTGCCGTCCACTTTGGCCACAGCTCCTGTGAGATCACTCTTGCGCTGCACGCCATAACCCACGACAACCACTTCATCAATCATTTCATTGTCCTCCATCAATGTCACTGTCATTCCATTCTCGGGTTTCACCGTTTGCGTGACATAACCGATGTAGGAAATCTGAAGCATGTCGTCCGACTTCACATTGATGCTGAAATTGCCATCAACATCCGAAACCGTACCATTTAGGGTTCCGACAACAACAATGGATGCACCCGTAACAGGTTCTCCAGTCGCATCAACAACGGTACCTGAGATTTTGCTTTGCGCCGACGCCACTTGTACCACGAGCATCATCACAAGCATCATCACAAGCTTTGCACCGAATAACTTGATCGTTTTTTTCATAGATGTTTGTTTTAATAATAATAATGTATAATGAAATTTCGATTTGCAGTTTTTGCGGTGCAAAGGTATGGATTATTCCAACATCAAAACTTGTCGATGATATGCAAAGTAAATATTTGCATTTATGTTGCAAATATAAGATATTGATTTCCAATGGTTATTAAAACTTCGAAATGAGACAAAAAGTAAAAGAATTGCAAACATGTGCAAATAAATCATAAATATTGTGTCTCAAGAAATTGACAAAAAGTCTACTTCTGAAGTATCATACTCTCTGCCTCCTCCAGCAACATTTCGGCTTCATCAAACTCGGAGGAGGCGACACCACACGCTACGTCGTTGCCGCCGTCGGCTTCCTCTCCACTTTCTATACTGTGAAATCCGCTTTGTAAGGCTGTAAAAATATAAACGCCAGTCGGAGAATATTGCAAGGTATTGCTGTCTTTTGCCACAAAAACATTTTTATATCCGTGAGTAGGCTAATGTTATAACCTGTTATAATAGCAATCTTTCGTTTGTCAAGATCTCAAAAATTGAGCTTTATTTATATCCGATAGCAGTATAACGTTTTGAAATATCAAATCTGTATGCTCTTATCGCGGCATACAGTTTTCATCCACCAAATCTGTATGCTCTTATCGCGGCATACAGATTTCATCCACCAAAACTGTATGCTTCGACCGTGGCATACAGTTTTCATCTACCAAATATGTATGCTCCGATCGCGGCATACAGTTTTCATCTACCAAATCTGTATGTTCCAACCGCGGCATACAGTTTTCATCTATCAAATCTGTATGCTCCGACCGCGGCATACAGATTTCATCTACCAAATCTGTATGCTTCGACCGTGGCATACAGTTTTCATCTATCAAATCTGTATGCTCCAACCGCGGCATACAGTTTTCATCTACCAAATCTGTATGCTCCAAGTACGGCATAACGATTTCATCTACCAAATCTGTATGCCTCGGTAGAAGATAGTCAATTACGTTTATGAGGCGAACTATCTTCTAAAAATATCAGCATCTCTCAATCTTTCTTTGCCCTTCATCATTGAGTCCTAAAACTAAAAACAGGCATGACCGAAGCCATGCCTGTCGTATTATTATAATTATGGAATCACTCTTCCGGCTTATCGCCTCCGAAAGTGTACCAATAGCTGGAATTATTGGGTTTTGTCTCATCGTCAGCCCACCACTCTGGTTGGGTACTACCTTCTGGTGTAGTGCCACCTCCATAGAAACGGGGATAACCCAAAGTAATCTTCTGCATTTCCTTCACCCAGTTGATCGATACTGGACCAGACCAAATAGCTGGAATGCCTCCAATATCTGTCATTTTAATAATTTTTTGACGTGCATCATTGGAGTCGTCGCCAGTAAAATCAAACTCACTGAGTGAAGCAATTTCACCTAGATTATAATTTTCCTGCCATTCTGGGAGGACAACCAATTCAACATCGCCAACCTTATTAGTGACAAGCGGATTGGCAAAACGCTCCACCTCGCCTTCCTCAAGTCGCGTGTTATTGGTCGAAGTACCCAAACTCGTCCACGTAACAACCTGTACAGCATCAAACCATAGACCTTCTATTCCAGTTGTTTCATAGGAAGCCGCATCGATGGGTTTGTAGAATGTCTTCATTACTTTTTTACCATTCTCCATGACCTCACGCTGATATGTCAGCTCTTCATTTTGGTGAATTGTTTGC
>JAEEGK010017986.1_pt1 | contig 15331 bp, 6 predicted proteins | sample 8958771 | NCBI WGS metagenome assembly JAEEGK01 (sample SAMN16246547, study PRJNA631951) | gut metagenome | biome: gut microbiome; feature: rumen; material: SC-attached | host: Bos | place: Iran: Karaj | collected 2018-10 | reverse complement strand
TTGACAATGAAACGACTGTAGGCACAGGTCCAATCTTTGTCTGATATACCAGTGCAGAGATGGTGTATGGCGCATTATAGCTGAAGTCTTCTGTTATAGGTTTCTCGCTCTCCAGACGTTGCGTGCCGTTGAAGAACATAGCCCAACGGCCATCCTTTACCCTCATGCGGATAGGCTTATTGGCCTTAAGCGAACCTACTTTTGTGATATCGAAAGGCTGTATGGCGCCTTGAGATGCTGCTATGGCAGCAGCATTGAAGTCTATTGTGGCATCAGTGCTATAGCGCGAGACTGGCTCTACGTCCTTCTGATGCATACCAGGATAGCCGTCGTTGGTCTCTACATGGATCTCTGGCAGTTCTGGAGCTTTCTGCCAGACCTTGATGTTCCAGATGGCAGGCATGTGACCATTTTTCTGTGTATCAGTGATGGTGATTCGCAGATAGCGGGCTTTGGCTGCTACTTTGTCTATCATAGGCGAGCCCTGCATGGTGTTGCTGGTACGATCAGTATAGAGCGTCCATCGCTTGCCATCGAGCGATGTCTCTATCTTATACTGATAAAAGAAAGTGGTGTATTCGAACTGCGTCCATACCTCATTGAACTTCATGGGTTTGCCAAGGTCTATTTGTAACCATTCGTCTTGGTGACTGCCTCGCCCCCAATTGGAGTTGCGAGCCTTCCATAGCGTAGCATTGTTATCATCAACGGCATACTCTGGGCGGAACCAGTCGTCGTAATAGGAAGATGCCGTCACCTTGGCATTCAAGGCGAGGTTTTTTGAAGTGTGAGTCTTGAAGAGGTCAACGCCCTGGGCATCGTGGGTAGGTACGACTGGCAGTATATTTCCATTGCTGTCGAACTTCATCTCGTCTATACAAACCTGACGATTGAAACCATGCACGCTTCGTGGCAGATTGTGGCGATGGTAAACGATATAATATTTCCCATCCTTCTCAAAAATCGAGTGATGGCCTGGACCATGAACCGTCTGATCTGCATTGGTCTCAAGGATGCAGCCTTTGTATTCAAATGGTCCCATGGGTCCAACAGTCGAAGTGGCATATTGTACTCGATAGGTATGATCATGACAGGAACCAGATGAATAGGTGAAATAATAAACGCCATGATGTTTGAAGACATACGGAGCCTCGAAGATATCTTTCAACTCCGTATTAGGAATGAGTCGTTTTTCGGAGAAGAATTCATCTGCAGCAATAGGAAATGGTGCATTCTCGTTCCAATGACGAGCATCTTGATTCATGTCCCTATGATTTAAATAACCAGAATTCAATTTCGCAACTCCACAACCAAAGCCTTTATAGATGCCCCAGGTGGTAAAATACAGATACTCCGATCCGTCGTCATCACGAAATAGTTGGGGATCGAGTGTGATGACATTGTGTACATAACGGTCGGGCACCATCACGGCATCTTCCTTACCAAGGATATTTTCCCAAGGACCGATGGGAGATGTGCTCTCACCAATATTAATATTGCATGGCTCACAGTAGTAGTAACGGAAAGAGCCGTTGGGCTGCTGTACCACATCGGGCGCCCAAACCACCTCTGTAGTGGGCCAGTTCATCACGGTGTTCTTCCAGTTCTGGAAGTCCTTGCTCACCCAGACCTGAGCCGGGCCATAGCCATTACCCGTGCCATCGGTAGTGGCATAGAGATAATAGGTATCGCCAAACTTTCTGATGGTAGGGTCGGCGAAATAGCCTGGGATAAAGGGATTTCCCGCCGAAGAAGCATTATAGACCATTGGTTGGGCACTCGCCAGAAGTCCCCAGCCAACTATGACTGCTATCGCTAATCGTCTCTTCATATCTTATTGCTGCTTGATCAGTTTTATCAGGAAGCCACCGCCATTGGCCATCTTGAGGCTCAGTTGGTCGTTGGCTGTCAGTGTCTTTTGCTCGATGCGGTAGTCTTCAGCGTTGTGGTTGGCGTTGATGCCGTCGCTGACGATGGTAGCTTGGTACGTGCCTGGGGGAAGGATGTCGAGAGAGAGTTCGACATCCCGTCCATCCCAGTTCGTCTGTCCGCCCAGATACCAGTCGCTACCGTTCCGGCGGGCTACAATAATATAACTACCTAACTTACCTTGTATTATCTTTGTTTCGTCGAATGTGTCGGGGAGACTGGTGATGATATCCACGCAGGGCTGTTCGCGCTCATAGTTGGTGGGCGTATCGCAGAGCATGGTGAAAGGTGAGTCGTGGACAATGTAGCATGCCAATTGGTGGCAACGGGTGCCCATCGATACTGGATTCTGATAGCATTCTACCCAATTTTCTTTCGTGCCATTACGCATAGCACCAGGCGTGAAGTCCACCTGTCCGGCCATCATGCGGATGAAGGGGAAGGTGACATCGTAGCGTGGCATATCCGTCTCTTTCTTTGCCCAACGAGCCTCTTCCATACCGAATACGCCCTCGTAGTTGAGGATGTTCGGATAGGTGCGGCTCATACCAGTAGGTGCGTAGAAGCCGTGATAGTCGAGGAAGAGCTGGTACTGGGCACAAGTCTTGGCGAGTCGCTCTGCCATTTCCACAGCCGTCTGGTCGTTACGGTCCATGAAATCCACTTTCCAACCCTTGACACCCATCTTGGCGTATTTCTCGCAGGCTTCAGTCAGGTGTTCGTCGAGCACATTGAATACGGTCCATAGCGCGATGCTGACACCTTTCTCCCTGCCGTAGTCGATCAGTCCTTGTAGGTCGATGGCAGGGATGGGGTTCATGATGTCACCTTTTGATGAGTCATACCAGCCTTCGTCGAGTACTACATAGGGGATATGGTTCTTAGCTGCGAAGTCGATATAGTATTGATAGGTACGCGTGTTGATGCCAGCCTCGAAATCGACACCCTTCAGATTCCAGTCGTTCCACCAGTCCCAAGCTACTTTTCCAGGTTTGATCCAGTCTGTACTGCCTATCTGATTGGGTGTGGCGAGGGCATAAACGAGATTGTTCACTGGCATTTCGGTATCCTGTTCCGTGATGGCCATCACGCGCCAAGGATAGGTTCTTGGGCCTTTGGATTTGGCGATATAGTCATCGGTTTCGGCTACGTAGCTCATGCCTCGCCATTTGTAGTAATCCATCCGTTTTGGATATTTTGCGAAGGCGGCTCTCAGATGTAAGCCGTCAGCCTTGACGAACATACCTGGATAGGCACGGAGGTCACTCTCGAGGATAGTTACCTTTACGTCGCCGCTCTCGATGGTAGCAGGCAGGAATATGTATTTATCCTTGGCCTTAGAGAGATGAGTCTCGTCGTAATAGTTCTGGAAGGCCATCGCAAAGGGTTTTTCGTCGTTGGTGGAGTAAGCGAGCCAGGCTTTAGCATTCTCCGGGAAATGGAAATCTGCAGTTTCATCGGCAATGATCGTCCCTTTCTTGTTCGTCGAATAGAAACGGTAGGCTACGCCCTCATCATAGGCTCTCACTTGCATACCGAAACCATCACGCAGTTTCAGGTCGAGTTGGTTTCCTTCGATATCAAACTTTCTCTGCCTGTAGAATGGTGCCTGAATGGACTCGGCGATACGGGAGGTTCTGGCTCCCTTGATATTCCCAGTGTGGGAACGTTTTAGTCCCAGTGTGGGAACGTTTTGTTCCCAGTGTGGGAATAAACAGTAGGTCTGGTCAGCCTTGATTGCCATCACTTGTTTTCCTGAGTGGGATACTGTGATGTTAAGACTGTCATCTACTGTTGCCACGTTCTTGCCGTTGGGCGAGCTCACCGTATAGTCCTTGGCAGATAGGTTACTGCCATATATTATAAATAAGGTGGCGAGTGCAAGTAGCTTCTTTAGGTTCATTTTCATACGCTTGTTTAATTCTGGTGCAAAGATAGCAACATTCCGGTGAACAGGATAAAAATATCGTCCAAACTCACTGGAAAAATCGTCCAAAAATGCCCTTTTCAGGCGGGTTTGGACGATATTTGCATGATCTTGGACGATAGTGGTATCCCGTCTCAACATTATTTTATTATTTTGCAGCAGAATTCTAAACCGCTAACATAACGAACAAAACCAATCAGCAAAATGGAAAAAAGAGTATTATTCCTGATAGGCATGACTGCACTGACCATTACCGCCAGTGCCGCAAAGAAGTCACAGCCCCAGGCTCCGATTCAGGAGGTGTCCTTCACCCAGGTACACCTGAACGACGGTTTCTGGTCGCCACGTATAGAGATCAATCGTACGGTTTCTATTCCTTCAGCCTTTCATGAGTGTGAGGTGAATGGCCGTTTCGACAACTTCGCGATTGCCGCTGGTCTCATCAAGGGTGAGCATCGTGGTGATTTCTCCTTCGATGATACCGACCCCTACAAGGTCATCGAAGGAGCCTCTTATTCGCTGGCTGTCCATTACGACGCCAAACTCGATCACTATCTCGACTCCGTCATTAACATCATTGCTCAGGCACAGGAGCCCGACGGCTATCTGACAACATGTGTTACTAATAAATGTACGCGCCTGAGTGGCTGGTGGGGTACGCACAAGTGGGAGAAGATCAATTCGCACGAGCTCTATAACTCAGGTCACCTCATCGAGAGTGCTGTGGCCCACTATCGTGCTACAGGTAAGAAGACCTTTCTCAATGTCGCCATTAAGAACGCAGACCTCGTCTGCAAGACTTTCGGTCCCAACGAAGGGCAGATTCATCGTCCGGGTGGACACCCCATCATCGAGATGGCACTCTGCAAGTTGTATAAGGTCACGGGCAACAAGAAATATCTCGAAGGCGCCAAGTATTTTGTCGATGAGACAGGGCGTTGCACCGACGGGCACAAGCCCAGCGAGTACTCTCAGGACCACATGCCCATCCTGCAACAAGAGGAGATAGTTGGTCATTCCGTTCGTGCAGGCTATCTCTATTCAGGTGTAGCCGATGTGGCTGCCCTCACAGGCGACAAGGCTTATTTCAAGGCTTTGGAGCGTATTTGGCAGAATATGTCTTCGAAGAAACTCTTCATCACTGGGGGTATCGGCAGTCGTCCACAGGGCGAAGGCTTTGGTCCTAACTACGAACTGAACAATCATACAGCCTATTGCGAGACCTGTGCTGCCATCGCCAACGTGTATTGGAATTATCGTATGTTCCTCGCCACTGGTGAATCGAAGTATATCGACGTATGCGAGCGTGCCTTATATAATAATGTGTTGAGCGGTGTCTCACTGAGTGGCGATAAGTTCTTCTATGACAATCCCTTGGAGAGCGACGGTGAGCACGAGCGTCAGAAGTGGTTCGGATGTGCCTGCTGTCCAGGCAATATCACCCGTTTTGTGGCTTCCGTTCCTGGTTATATCTATGCCCAGCAGGGGAAGGATATCTTCGTGAACCTCTATGCACAGGGCAAGGCCAAGATTGGTAACATCGAACTGGAGCAGACTACCGACTATCCCTGGGATGGTAAGATTCGCATCAAGATGACAAAGGGCAGCGGCAAATTCGCCATCAAGCTCCACATCCCTTCCTGGTTGAAGACCTCACCCACGAACAATGACCTTTATCAGTATCAGGACAAGGCCAAGACTTATAGCGTCAGTGTGAACGGTCAGGCACTCTATCCAGAGAATCGTGACTATATCACCCTGAATCGCAGTTGGAAGAAGGGTGACGTCATCGAACTCAACTTCCCGATGGACGTGCGTCGCATTGTGGCTAACGACAATGCTGAGGACGATCGCGGCAAGATGGCTTTAGAGCGCGGCCCTATCGTGTTCTGCCTCGAAGGTACAGATCAGGTAGATCATAAAGTCTTCAATAAGTACATCCTTAACAGCGCTCCCATTGCTGCCCACTATGAGCAGAACCTCCTGAATGGTGTAATGGTGCTCGAAGGAAATGCTAAGGAGCTGCAGCAAGACGGCGAGGTGAAAGACGTGAAGTTCCGTGCTATCCCTTATTCTACTTGGAACAATCGTGGCAACGAGCAGATGGAGATCTGGATTGCCAACACCCCAGTCAAGGCTGTAGCCGCTCCACTACCGACGATTGCCTCGAAGGCTCAGACCTTCTGCAATCGTGGTCCTATCCAGAACGATGCTCCCGAGACAGCCCCCGTCGATTCTTGGGCTGGCGGCACCAACGACCAGTGGGAGCCCAAGCGCTCTTCCGACACCTCGAAGCCCTACCACTACTGGTGGCTGAAACAAGGCACGACAGAGGCCATCACCTATCAGTTCGATCAGGAGTACGAGGTGAGCAACGTACAGGTCTATTGGCTCGACTTCGACCACTACGACGGTAACTTCCGCATCCCCGAGTCGTGGAGCCTCTATTACAAGGATGCCCAGGGCGAGTGGCAGGAAGTGACCGACCACAGTCCCTACACGGTGCGCAAAGACTGCTACAACAGCGTCGATTTCGCCCCCGTGAAGACCACCGGTCTGAAGATTCTCGCCAAACTCCAGAAGGGCGAGTCGGGCGGTGTCCTCGAATGGAAAGTCAACAAATAAAACATTATAACATTAATAAACCTAAAAAGACAAATTGGTATGAAGAAACATTTCTTATGTTTGCTCTTTCTCGGCGGAGCTCTCGGAGCCTACGCTGTAGAAAGCACATCACCAACCGTTGCTGAGGTCACTCAGCAAGGGGTGACAGTGAAGGGTGTTGTCAAGGACGCCAAGGGCGAGCCGATCATCGGCGCCACGGTGACTGAGAAGGGCACCAAGAACGCCACCGTTACCGACTTCGACGGTAACTATTCTCTTAACGTGTCGAGCCGCAACGCCGTGCTCGTGGTTTCTTACATTGGCTTCGTCGCCCAGGAGATCAAGGCAGGCGGCGATGTGACACTCCAGGAAGACAATGCCCTGCTGAATGAGGTTGTCGTCATCGGTTACGGCACCCAGCGCAAGGGTGATGTTACCTCTGCTGTCGCCTCTGTGAAGGCCGAGGACTTCAACGCAGGTAAGATTGGCGATGCCGCAGAACTCGTGAAAGGTAAGATTGCCGGTCTGACGGTGATCAACTCCAGTGGTGACCCTCGTGCCACTTCTTCTATTCGTCTGCGTGGTATCACGACCATTGTAGGTGACTTGACCCCACTGATCCTGATAGATGGTATCGAAGGTGACCTTAACACAGTAGCAGCTGAGAACATCGCCTCTATCGATGTGCTGAAGGACGCTTCCGCAGCCGCTATCTATGGTACGCGTGGTGCCAATGGTGTGATCCTGATCACCACTAAGACAGGCAAGCGCGAGGCTCGTGCTGAAATTAGCTACAACGGTTATGTGTCCTTCTCGAAATGGAGCAAGAAACTCGATTTCATGGATACCCATGATGTCATCTACGGCAAGACGGCACAAGACTATATGGGCTATGATAGTGATTGGCTGGCTGCCATCACCCGCAAGGCTGGTTTCAAACATAATCACGATTTGAATATCAGTGGTGGTACTAAGAACGCCACTTATTCTGCCAACATCTCGTATGCTAAGGAAGAAGGTATCATCAAGCAGAGTGATAACGAGAATTTCAAGATGCAGTTGGATTACACGCAGTATATGTGGGACGATATCCTGAAGATCAACGTCAATGCTTTGGTAACTCGCCAGAAATATACCAATAGTCATGCTGCCGATGGTGGTCATACCAACCCCTATCGTCAGGCACTCATCCATAACCCTTCAGAGCCTATCTTCAATGAAGACGGCAGCTATTACGAGAACTTCAACAAACTGCAGTATTATAACCCGGTCTCACTGTTGAACGAATACTTTGGTGACACCCGTCGCCGCTTCTCTCAGTTGGTTGGTAACGTGACCGTTGAGCCGATTAAGGGATGGAAGACCAACTTGATGATCTCTTGGGGTGAGGGTACTGATACCGGTCAGTCGTGGACCTCGCCGAAGGAGTATTCTATTATCCGTCAGGGCTATAACGGTTCTGCCGGTAAGAGCGAGGGTACCTATATCAACAAGAACCTTGAACTGACCTCTCGCTACGATGCACAGTGGGGCGATCACCGCTTCAATGCCCTCGTGGGTTACAGCTATCTCTATAATGAGTACGACGGCTTCAGCGCCTCGAACACCGACTTCTCTACCACAGCTTTCCTCTGGAACAACTTGAACAATGGTTCGTTCTTGACCGATAAGGATCATCACGCTTATATGAGCAGTTATATGAACGACAATAAGCTCGTGGGCTTCTTCGGACGTATCAGCTATGGTTATGCCGACCGCTATAACGCACTCGTCAGCCTCCGTCATGAGGGTTCATCTAAGTTCGGTAAGAACAACAAGTGGGCCACCTTCCCTTCTGTCTCTCTCGGTTGGAACATCATGAATGAGAAGTTTATGGAAGGTACTCGCAGCTGGCTCGACAACCTGCGTCTCCGTGTAGGTTTCGGTGTAACTGGTATCACACCTAATGAAAGCTATCTGGCTCAGAACCTCTACGACTTTGCTGGATGGGGCGATGTGCTTTCAATGGATGGCAAGTGGATCAAGACCCTTGAAGTTTCTCAGAACCCTAACCCCGACCTGAAGTGGGAGACCACCCAGGAGTGGAACTTCGGTCTCGACTATGGTGTGCTCAACAATCGCATCCACGGTTCGTTGGATGTCTATGTGAAGACCACTCACGACCTGCTTTACTGGTATCGTGTGCCGATGCCGCCAAACATGTATAACCAGACACTTGCCAACGTTGGTGATATGCGCAACGTCGGTGTTGAATTCATGATCGAGGCCATCCCCGTAGAGACGAAAGACTTCGAGTGGACAACCACCCTCACTGCCTCTCACAATGCCAACAAGCTGCTCTCACTGAGCAACGATCTCTATACCACCGATAACTTCCAGGAGGAAGGCGGTATCAGCGATCCTATTAGTGTACCGACTCACTGTATGGAGGTAGGCCACCGTCTTGGTGACTTCTGGGGACTGAAGTTCGTGGGCTACGACAAGGACGGCTTTGCCCTCGTTGAGGCCAGCGATGGCAATGGCGGCTGGACCGTCAAGCAGTTCAATGCTAACCTGAACACACAGGAGAACCGTCAGCGTCTGGGCAGCGGAACGCCCTCTGTCATCCTTGGTTGGGGCAACACCTTCCGCTATAAGGACTTCGACCTGTCGATGCAGTTCACCAGCCAACTCGGCTATAAGATCCTGAATGCTTCACGTTGTTTCTATGAGAACAACTCCATCGCCTACAACCGCCTGAAGAGCGCAGCCGACCTGCATCCTGCCATCAACCTCGACGGTACACCGTATATTGATCCGGAGACTGGTCAGCAGAAGATGGTGGCACTCTCTCAATCGATGGGACAGGGCTTCTGGAGCGATCATTTGGAGAATGGTGACTTCCTGAAGCTGAGCAATATCACGCTGGGCTATACCTTCAAGCCGAAGGGAGTGATAGGCAACTATCTGAAGAAGGCACGCATCTATGCCAATGCCACCAACCTCTTCTGCATCACTGGTTACTCTGGCATCGATCCTGAGGTGAGCAACTACTTCATGGCTCCTGGAATCGACGACCGCGACAAGTATCCTGTGACCCGCAACTATACCATCGGACTTTCACTTAACTTCTAAAAACGAGACAGCAATATGAATAAGATATTCAACAAGGTTCTGATTGCCTTTGCAGCAGGAAGCATCAGCCTTTCATCCTGTACCGACCTCGACGAGACACTGTATAGCCAACTCAACGAGTCGAACATCGACCTCTCTAACGAGACCGACCTCTCTCTGCTGCTCGGTGCCGCTACGGCACAATACCGTTATCTGATTGAAGACTGGTTCGGCATGTTCCATCTGCTCGAAGAGAGTGCAGATCAGTATATGGTGCCTGCTCGCGTCGGTGTGGGCTGGGGCGATGCCTACATCAACCTGCATAAGCACAACTGGGGACCGTCGGTAGGACAGATTGAGAATCCTTGGAGCATCGCCTATCGTGGTATCGGCTATGCCAACAAGGTGATCGATGCCATTGATCCCGCCAATCCTTCTACTCAGAAGAGTCTGGCCCATGCCCGTTTCTTCCGTGCGATGTTTTACTATCACCTCTTCGATATGTTCCGTAACGTGCCTCTCCAGACTACTCAGAATGTAGAAGTCGGCTATCTGCCACAACAGGTGAGCCCACAAGAGATGTACGACTTCCTCGTCAAGGAGTTCACAGAGGCCAAGGCTGGTATTGGAGATGACGACATGTATGGCTATGGCAACAAGTATGCCTGCTCGATGGCATTGGCTAAGCTCTATCTGAACAAGAACGTCTATCTTGGTACCAGCGGTAACGAGGGTTATGAGGCATGTCTCACTGAGGTAGAGAGCATCATCGCCTCTGGTCACTACAACCTTGCTGCCAGTTATAAGGGCTGTTTCAAAGAAGATCTCTCGACCAACCCCGAGATTATCTTCGCTGTTCCTGGCGACCGTACACATACCTCACAGTTCGGCTTGCAGAGCTACTGTTTCCCGCAGTCGGGTATCGAGGCCTACGGTTCTACCGCTGCTGGCTATAACGGCTCTTGCGCCATCCCTCAGTGGATCCGCACCTATGATGCCGCCGACGGTCGTCTGGCCGACACTTGGGCTGGTGGTCCGCAGTACCATGCTCTCAAGCAGGGCGACACCTATATCCCCAATGGCGACAAGGAGAATCCCATCAAGTTCGAGGCCGACGACTGGTCGGGCACAGGTATCCTGACCTACAACCTCAATGTACACTCTATCGACAATCCCGGTGCTTATCAGCAGGAGGGCTATCGTCTGCACAAATATGAGATTGTGGGCGGTACCGATGACGGTACTACATCCGACGACTTCCCCGTCTTCCGTTATGCCGACGTGCTGATGATGAAGGCCGAGTGCCTGCTCCGCTTAGGGCGCGACAAGGAGACAGCCGCACAGCTCGTCACTCAGGTTCGCCAGCGCGCTTTCGGCTCTAACGTGGCTAAGGCTACCCGTACGGTGGCCGACCTCGAAGGCGGTTCTGTCTATCAGTATGGTCACGATGAATACACCGTAGCCGAGGGTGCAGCGGCAGGTTACACCGACTGGTCTAACCATATCACGACCTTCGAGGGTGGTGCTGACATCCAGCTTGGTGGTCTGCTCGACGACCTGGGTTGGGAGTTCTGCTGCGAACTGCATCGCCGTCAGGATCTGCTCCGCTTCAAGATGGCCGATGGCCGTAGCGTCTGGGACGGTAAGTCTTGGTTCTGTAAGGATGCCACCAGCACCACGACCTACGACATCTACTCTATCCCCGATGAGGCGATGAAGGCCAATATCTCGCTGAAGCAGAATCCTGGCTATTAATTAAAGGTAAAAAGGTAAAAAAGTAAAATAGTAAAACAATATGAAAAAGTTATCATATATCCTTAGCGCTCTGTTGATAGCCGGTTCATCGGCTTTCTTCAGCAGCTGCGGAGACAACAAAGACTTCTGGGGCACTCACACGCTGACCGATGATGAGATCGCAGAGATGGAGCGTCAGGAGGAGATCAAGCGCCAGCAGCGTGAGCGTATCGATGCCGACCTGGTCCTGAACTATACCGTAGAGTTCTTCATCAGCGGCAACTCTTACGATGGTGGCGACGTGAAGATCGATATGGACAAGATTGCCAGCGAGTTCGGCATCTCGAAGGATGCCTTAGGAACAGCGCTCAACGGCGACGGCGGTGTCGATGTGACTGGTTTTGCCATCGAGGGCAGTACCCATGCCGACAATATGACCTCTTCTAACTCTGGCGCCTACTGGGGCCACTGGTGGGACAAGGACGGTAACGTGAAGAACTGGGGCGACGAGGCGATGGTCTTCGCTGAGTTCGAATACACTGAAGGCGGCGAAGGCATCTTCCACGTAGGTCAGTATCCCGGCCACCTCGTAGCCGATCAGGAGGTGAAGTTCATCGAGGCCCTGAAGTATCAGGACAAGCGTGTGGCCATCGTCATCACAGCCATTGGTCGTGAGCGTGGCGAGGTGAAGGCTACGGTTGTCGCTTCCAACAAACTGACGCTCGAGACTGCTCCTAACGATACTTACGCTACCGTTGCTGTTGAGGGCTTCGATGCCGATGCTGCTCTCTCTGCTCTCGGAGCAGGCTCATGGGCTGATGTAGCATGGGTGGCTACCAACGCTGACGGCTCGTATGCACAGGAGTACAGTGCCGATGCACCGGGCTTCTGGTACGACAAGGAGGGCTTCTCCGGTGCCTGGGGCGACAATGCCAGCGTCTTCGCTACCTTCCAGGAAGGTCAGATTCTGATTGGTCAGATGCCAGGACAGATGACAGCAGGCTCTACCGTCACCATCAATTTCAGTGCGATGTACAACAACAAGATTGTGGAGAATATCATTACCGTCACCATCAAGGAGTACGAGGATCCTGAGACAGCACCTGAGGGCGAGCCCGCCTCTATCGAGAAAGACATCACCCTGACGAAGCCTTACGATGCAGAATGGGGCGACACAGAGCCACTCGACGTGAAGGAGGAGCTGCGCCAGTGCTTCAAGATGACAACCTATCAGATCTTCAAGGCTCTGAAGAGCGGCGAGATGAAGATGTGGGTCAATGAGATTGGCAATAAGGCCAACGAAGAGACTGGCGAACCTGCCTATACCGGTGAGGCTCCGGGCTGGTGGCTCAATGCCGAGGGCGCTCCTATCAGCTATGGCGAAGAGTCTGTGGCATACGTATTCCTTGGTATCGCTGAAGATGCATTGACATTCTACGGCGGCAACCATCCCGAGAACTGCTCGCCCAACGGACAGACCATCAAGACGAAGTATATCATCGAGTACAACGGCGTGACAGCTACGTATAACATTACGTTCAATATTACTGCTGCTGCCGCTACAAGATAACATTTGGATGGAGGGGCGAGTTATCAAGCCCGCCCCTCCGTCTTTCCAAATAGACAAAGTATGATGACTAAGAATTATTTCAAATACCTGCTTTTGCTGTTAGCCACAACGGTCTTTGCTGCTTGTAACAGTAGTGATGGCGATAGTACAACAGCTGTGGCTCCGACACTCAGCGAGACCGAGGTCAACGTGGAGTGTGATGCCACTTTCTATAGCCTGACCGTCTCATCGCGCACCGTCTGGACGGCCACCGTCGAGACTGGGGGCGACTGGCTGAAGCTTGTGAGTGGTAAAGGTACGGGTGGTGCCAGCGAGAAACTCTCCTTCGAGATGACGAAGAATACCACCAAGCAGCCCCGTGTGGCTAATATCAAGGTGAGCAGCGGCGCGGCCAGCACCTCGCTGAAGGTGACACAGGCCCCGACAACCGTCGAGATCATGGACCAGAGTCAGGTGAAGGACTTCGACAAGTATTATAAGCCCAAAGAGTTCAACTTCGACATGCTGCGCAGCGATGCCAAGTGGTCGTGGTTCCGCTCTAAGCAGAGTGAGCACTTCTTCGTGTTCTGGGAGGCTGGCTTCGGAGATGATCCTAACTCCAGCGAACTGCCTCAGGGTATGCGCGTGGATATCGACGACCTGCTGAGGAAGGCCGAGCAGTTCTATAAGACCAACGTCTCGACGCTGAAGATGGCTGAGACGGGGCAGGGCAAGTCGTATCTCGACAAGTATAAGATGGAGATCTACCTGCTCTACCAGACGGAGTGGCTCGCCACCGGCTCTGGCTACGACAACACCATCGGTGCCCTCTGGGTCAACCCCTCTACCTGTCAGCCCGTCGGCTCTGTCATCGCCCATGAGATTGGCCACTCGTTCCAGTATCAGGTGTCGGCAGACAAGCTGCTTACGGGTGAGGGCCACGAGACCAACTATGGCATGGACTGCGGCTTCCGCTACGGCTTCGGTGCCAACGGTGCAGGCGGCTGCGCCTACTGGGAGCAGTGCGCTCAGTGGCAGTCGTTCCAAGACTATCCCGATGCCACCTTCTACGACAGCTTCTATGCCTGGCAGCAGAACTTCCACCGTCACTTCAACCACGAGTGGATGCGCTATGCCTCCGTCTATTTCCAGTACTACTTCACCCAGAAACACGGCATTGATGCCTACGGACGTATCTGGAAAGAGTCGAAATACCCAGAGGATCCCCTTCAGACCTATATGCGTCTTTACTGCAATAACGACCTGCAGAAGTTCTACGATGACTATGCAGAGTATGCCCAGAAGGTGCTTACCTACGACTTCGGTAGCATCCAGCAGCACGCCGACGATAATGCCAAGGCTTATAAGTCGCAGATGTTCAAGGTGGGCAACAAGTTCCGTCCCTCTTACGCCAACTGCCCTGGCACCACGGGCTTCAATGCCATCTTGCTGAATGTGCCGGCAGCCGGCACTATGGTGAAAGCCTCTCTGGCAGCCCTTCCGGTAGGTTCTGCCCTGGCTTCCGATGATCCGGGCGAGCAGAAGAACGGTGATAATCAGGTGGTCGGAAACGTGAAGAACTACAACTCGCAGTCGAACAAGTCGTCTGATTACCGTTTCGGTTTTGTGGCCATCAAGGGCGGCAAGGCTATTGAATACGGCAAGATGACGAAAGGCAGCGAAGGCGAGGCTGAAATGAAGGTGCCAGCCGGTACCGACAAGCTCTACCTCGTGGTAGTGGCTACGCCCGACACCTACAACCGCCATCCGTGGAACGACGACGAGAGCGATGACGAGCAGTGGCCCTATGAGGTCAGCTTCAGCGGCACCAACGTCAGCGGCTATATCGATGTCGATGTGAACGCCGATCCGAAGGACGTCAGCCTGAGCTTCGACCTGAAGTGCGATGCTTCGCTCGACACCTATGAGCTGGGTCGTATTGACTTTGCCTCTAACGGTGCCCTCGAGAAGATCGCCCAGGCCTTCGCCATGCAGCCCGCCACCCTGGCTGGCAGCACACTGCCCATCGCGGCCAATACCGAGCAGAAGCCTGCAGAGGGTAAGATTGCCTTCGGCCTGCAACAGCCCGACGGCTCTATCGCCTACAACTACACCGCCAATGTCGGTTTCTGGTGCAGTGCGGAGGGAAAGGTCGATAACTGGGGCGACACGGCTCCCGTGTTCTTCGAGTACGACAAAGACAGCTTCGTGCTCTCTTACGGTCACCGCTACGGTGTGAGCAAGGCTGGCGAGAAGTATGTGATAAAGCCCGTACTGGTCTATACCAAGGGCGGCAAGCTGTACAAGGCTGTCATCACACTGAATCTGCAGTTCTAACCGCGTTTTTTAAGTTAATTTGGTTAGTATGAGAGGAGGGGGCAGGACACTTCGGTGCCTGCCCCTGACTTAAACAGAAAGGGAATGAAGAAACTACTACTTTTCGGTCTGGCTGTCCTGTTGATAGCAGGGTGTTCCTCGGAAGGAGACTTGCCCGA
>JAEEGK010017981.1_pt1 | contig 15340 bp, 14 predicted proteins | sample 8958771 | NCBI WGS metagenome assembly JAEEGK01 (sample SAMN16246547, study PRJNA631951) | gut metagenome | biome: gut microbiome; feature: rumen; material: SC-attached | host: Bos | place: Iran: Karaj | collected 2018-10 | reverse complement strand
AGTCTGTCGGCCGTCAGTTGATTTTTGAAGCGGAAAACGAAAACAAAGCCAAAGTTCTTAATCGTTTGGAACATTTGTCCACACTTGTATATGATTGGGATGGATACGGTGCGTCGCCTATTTCTAATACTGTAATTGACAATCTTAAAAAAGTAATAGAATTGTCTCGGGACGAAGACTGGGATGCGTGGATGATTTCGCCCGAAACCAATGGCGCTTTGGGCTTACAATCGAAATACCACACATCTTCAATCAGTATCGGAGCCTATGAATTTTCATATTATAGTTTTACATCCGAGAATGAGGTTGGTGAGAACAATATTCCGTTTACAGCCAAAAGATTGTTGAACATAATGCGCAAAATAGGATGAGCGATTTGACGTTAATAGATTCAAAAGAATCCATTGTCCGATTGCTCAATCAAGAGTGGATTGTGAGTGGTGTATTGCAACAGACGGCATTTCAACTCAGACCTGGCGAAACTTATTTGTCTGTTAACAGACCTTTAATTGAATCATACGATTCTGATGTCGCCGAGTTTATTAAAGAACATCCCAATTTTAAAACAGAACAAGGAAACAATACTTATTGCCGTGCATCGATGAATGTTGGCGAGGTTCGAGGGATGGAATTGTCTTTCAAAGGAAATAGACTTAATGTAAATGTTGAAGTGGAACCCCGTGCATCCCATACAAAATCGCATGCAGGAATTTTTGCTCGTTTCCATGGAAAAAACATTAAAGGAGGACAAAATTTCTTGACCGATACTAACTACGATGAACCAATCTCAGTTCCCGATATTCTGCAAAAAATGCGCTGGCAATTGCTGCAACTTTCTCATTTGGAAGTGTGTGAGATAAAATAATAATACTAATGCCGACATCTTCCAATACTTCGCGCATAGCGAAAAATACACTGCTACTATATTTCCGTATGCTCCTGACGATGGGCGTGACGCTGTACACGAGCCGCGTCATTCTCAATGCTCTCGGAATCGAAGATTACGGAATTTATAACGTTGTTGGCGGAGTGGTGGCGATGTTCGGAATATTGAGCGGCTCGCTATCGTCGGCAATAAGCAGATTCATAACATTTGAACTCGGCAAAGGAGATTTAGACAAACTTAAAAGAATATTTTGCACATCTGTAAACATCCAAGTAATTCTAATCGCGATAATTACCATTTTGATGGAGACCATTGGCATTTGGTTTCTTAACAATAAGATGGTAATTCCCGAAGAAAGGCTTGCCGCCGCTAATTGGGTGTTTCAATTTTCAGTGGTAACATTCGCGTTTAACCTTCTAAGCGTACCATACAACGCCGTCATCATCGCCCATGAAAAAATGTCGGCGTTTGCGTACATAAGCATCATTGACTGTACACTAAAACTAATCGTCGCATTTATAATCGCTTATAACCCTTTCGACAAACTTGTTTACTACGGACTTCTGATAATGATTGTCGGCGCCATAAACCGCTCAATATATGCAATTTATTGCAAAAGGCATTTTGAGGAGGCGACGTATAGAATGATTTTTGACAAGGGGTTAATGAAGGAGATGTTTGGATTTGCGGGATGGAATTTTATTGGGTCAAGTTCGGCATTGCTCCGCGATCAAGGCGGCAATTTGTTGATAAATTTGTTTTTCGGACCGACGGTAAATGCCGCAAGAGGAATCGCGATGCAAGTCAATGCGGCGGTGTCAAGTTTTGTAACAAGTTTTACCACGGCGGTTGACCCTCAAATTACCAAAAGTTACGCCGCAGGAGATAGGGATTATATGATGAAACTTGTGTTTCAAAGCACTAAATTTTCTTTTTTCATATTGCTTTTTATTGCTTTGCCAGTCATTATAACAACTCCATATCTCTTGAATTTATGGCTTGTTGATGTTCCGGATTATTCAGTTAGTTTTGTAAGGCTTATATTGATTTTCACAATGAGTGAATGTTTCGCTCATTCTTTGATAAAAGCAATACAAGCAACGGGCAATATCCGTAATTATCAGTTGTTGGTTGGTGGTTGCCAAATGATGAACCTGCCTATTAGTTATATATGTCTTAGGCTTGGAACGCCACCAGAAACGGTTTTAATTATTGCCATTTTTATATCAGTTATTTGTGAAATATGTAGATTGACAATGCTAAAAATAATGCTGAACCTACCTGTACAAACTTTTTTAAAGGAAGTTTATTTCAAGTCTATTTGTGTAGCAGTGTTGGCAGCGATAATTCCACTGTGTCTTAATATATATTTGCCAGAAAGCATCGCGACATGTATAATAATCGTCTTAATTTCAACCATTTGTATTGGTCTGACTGCATATTTTGTTGGTTGCAGCAAAAGTGAACAAGCTGTCGTTGTCAAACAATATGACAAGATGAAAAAAAGATTTTTTCATGATTAACATTCTTGACAAAAAAGATTGTTGCGGCTGTACTGCATGTGCAAGCATCTGCCCTCATTCTGCAATTGAAATGAAACCCGATGTTTTGGGTTTTAAATATCCAGAAGTCGATAAATACAAGTGTGTTGACTGTGGACTTTGCGACAAGGTTTGTGCTTTTAACGACAATTATGACAAATCTCTAAATCTCCCAGAACCAATTGCATATGCTGCCCGACATAAAGAAATGTCGGAGATAATGAAAAGTCGCAGTGGAGCAGCTTTTGTTGCGGTTTCGGATTGGATATTGGATAATGGTGGAGTAGTATATGGAGCTGGATACAAAGGACACTTCGTTGTAACGCACAAACGCGCGACAACCAAGGAGGAACGAGATGAATTTCGTGGTTCCAAATACGTTCAGAGCAACTTGACAGGAATTTTCAAACAAGTAAAAGATGACTTGAAAAACGGTCTTACGGTGATGTTTTCAGGTACGCCGTGTCAGACTTCGGGCCTAAATTCATACGTCGGGAAAAAACTCAGACAGAATTTATATCTCGTTGACATTGTGTGTCATGGAACACCGGGTGCAAATATGTGGCGGGATTATTTGGATTACCTCGAAAAGAAATACAAACGCGAAATCATTGCTGTCAATTTCAGGGACAAGGAACAATTCGGTTGGCGGGCACACAAGGAAAGTTTCCTGTTCGCCGGTTTCACAAGTTTCACAAGTTTCACATACCTTTTTTATCAGCACATAGCGTTCAGATTGTCTTGTGGCAACTGCCATTTTTGCAACCTGCATAGACCTTCGGACTTGACATTGGCGGATTATTGGGGCAGCGAGCGCACGGATGCCAATTTCAACGCTGACGACAAAGGCTGTTCGCTTGTTTTATTGAACACAGACAAGGGCATAGAATTGTTTGAAAGTGTCAAAAACAAGATGAATGTAATTCCTGCGAAGTTGGAGAATGTTATGCAGACGCACCTTCAAAAGCCTTCTGATGTTCACCCGAAACGCCTTGATTTTGAGTGCGACTATGAGAAAAAGGGATTTGCATACGTGATGAAAAAATATGGGACAGAGCCATTGTACAAGAGGGTTTATGGTTTTGTCAGGAAATGCGGCGGAAAGGTGCTGAGAAAGATTGGATTGAAGAAGTAAAATGATACCAGCATTAGGATATAAGACAACAAGCAGGGTTCCGGTAGGTTTCTATTTCTGCATTTTCATATTTTTCCTTAATTCAATGAAATGGTGGCCTGGCTGGGGAGGTAGGGAGAGATGGATTAACTTAGCAACTGTCATACTAATGTTTGCGAGTTTATTCAATTACTATTATATAAAATTTGATTTTAAGACAAAAAATATATTTATAGTTTTGGTGTTGGCAGTATGCCATTTCTTTATTTTAGGTGGTATTTCATCCATTCTATATTTTGTTGTATATTTAATAATTGTATGCTTGCGAGCAGATTTTCAAAAAGAATGCTTACATTATATATTCAAGTGGTTTGCGTGGTTAATGATACCATCGATAATTGTATATTTTTTTGTTCAGGCAGGTGTAATGCCGTCTTTTGGCACGTTAAATGTTATCGCGGATGAAATTGATCAGTCGTATCTGGCAACCGAATATACAACACGGTCAAACTACATTTTTTATTGTTATTCTTCTTATTATGGAATTAGGTTTAATGGTTTGTTTATTGAAGCTGGACATTTAGGTATGATGGTGTCTTTTTTGCTATTCGCAGATGGCTTTGATTTAAGGAAAAAAGAAACATGGATATTGTTGGGTACTATTATGATGACAATGTCTTTGGCAGGTATTATACTTACTTTTTTTGGTTTCCTTTTTATGAAATATGAGCAGAATGAAATAAAGTTCAGTTTCATAATTATATTTGGCTTAAGTGTCTTGTTGTTGTATTTAGTTGGAACATTTTATAATGGAGGTGACAATCTGATTAATGAGTGGGTTTTAAGTCGTTTGGAATATGACGAGGAAAAAGGGTTTAGTGGCAACAATAGAGTGTTTGGTATGATTGATTTATATTATGCTGCAATGTTCAATGATACACATACAATGTTGTTTGGATATGACGAGGAAACTATTGAATATCTCGCGTGGAACCATTCGCGTGGAACTGGATATGTGATGTGTATGGTTAGGTACGGAATTATTGGTACTGTAGCTGGAGTATTTTTTTATTTTCTTTATTCCTTTTCACAAAGCAATAGAAGAACTGCAATTGTTTTCCTTCTGTTTGTTTTACTGATGTATTGGCAGCGAACATATTCATTTTGGTTTTCTTGGGTAATATGTTTTGTATTTGGAATGTCTAACAGAAATATGCGTAGTTATGAAAATAGGTATTTTAACATATCATCGTAGTCACAATTACGGTGCTCTGTTACAGGCGATTGCATTGCGAAGTGTTCTTGTTGAATTAGGTCATTTGGTTACATTCATTGATTACTGGCCTGATTATCATAAAAGACTTTATTCTGTAATAAATTGGAGACGTATTTTAAGTTTTTGGCATCCGATATCTTGCATACGGTATATTATTAAAACTTTTATGTGTAAAAACTTGATAAAGAAGAGAGTCCAAAATAGTCTTGATTTCATTAATAGCTATATTGAACCTCATTGTTCGTCTGTGCAAGACACGTATGATGTGGTTATTTGTGGTAGTGATCAAATCTGGCGAAAACAGCCAGAAAATTTTGGTTATAACCCTTTTTATTTCGGACAAAATAATATTTCTGCAACAAAACAAATATCGTATGCAGCGAGTATGGGTATATTGCCAATTACTATGGAGAATAAAAGTAAGGTAAAACAACTTATCTCCAATCTTGATGCTATTTCTGTTCGAGAAAATGACTTGTATAGATTGGTTATAAGTTTGGGTTTTGATAATATTTGTGTTTCATTAGATCCGACATTGTTGTTATCTGCGCAGCAATGGAATTTTATTATTCCTGTTATGAGGCCTGTTTCTATAAGATATGCTTTATTTTATGAGGTTGCAACTGATTCATTTGACGAGAAGCAAATGCGAATTTTTTGTAATAATAATGGTCTAAAATTGGTTGTTTTAAGAACGCAACCATTGCGAAATGAAACGGATTCAAATCTTTTTTCTGTTCCTGCGAACATTTTTGTTAATCTTATTAGACATGCTGATTTTGTATTTACGTCGTCTTTTCATGGTTTAGCGTTTTCGATTATTTATCATAAGAATTTTTTATGTTCTGTTTCTGCAAAAAAACAAGGGAGAGTTATTTCATTGTTGGAAAATTTAAAAATTGAAGGCCATTACATCGAACCGATGAGTCAAATTCCATTGCAAATTGATATGATTGATTATGACAAAACAGAAAAGTATTTAAATGATTTACGGTTAGAAAGTATAGATTATTTGACAAGAAATATTTAGATATATTTATTATCCCTTAGCCGATGGAAACCAAAATTGTATATGTTCTTGTTAGTACCGAAAAAGATATTTATTTGGAGCAGGCTTATGTTTCAATGTTTTCTGTCAAGTACTACATGCCACAATCTAATATCGTTTTAATAACCGATAACCAAACATATAATAGCATACAACAAAACGTATGTAGAAAACTGTTTTCACAATACGTTGATGAATTTATTCCCGTCGATTTATCTTCTGAATATAACAATGTTGAACGTTCGAGATGGTTAAAAACAAATATTCGTGCGTTAGTGAAAGGCAAGTTTCTTTTTTTGGATACTGATACTATTGTGTGTAGTAGTCTGTCAGAAGTGGACGAATGGGACTTTCATATTGGTGCGGTATTAGATTTGCATATCCCTTTTGGTTACCATCCATTGCGTGATAAGAAGAAAACTTTAATAAAAAAAATGTATGGTGTTGACGTGCCAAACGATGTCAATTATTATAATAGTGGTGTGTTGTTTGTGAATGACACACAAGAAGCTTATAATTTTTTTGACAAATGGCATTGTAATTGGGAGAATGGTAGACATGTTGAAAATGGTTATCGAGACCAACAATCCTTAATGAAAACCGAATATGACTTTAATAACTTCATCACTCCAATATCAGGTGATTATAATTGTCAAGTATCGGTTTCAATTCAATTTCTATTTACCGCTAAGATAATGCATTTTTTCAATGCAAAAATTACAAATGAAACTCTTTCTCCTTTTTTAAATTCAGGCTTTTATTTCAAGATAAAAAATAATCAGCAATTAAACGATGAAGACACAAAAGCGATTGTAAACTGTAAGTCATCATTTGTCAGTCCATCAATGATTATTGGAAACAATGAATTGATTATGCGCACTTCTCATTTGTTTCGATTTTTTATGGCAATTTATAAGAAAAAAAGATTATTCTCTTTTTTTAACTCTATATTAAAGTTATTTTTTTAATAATTTTTTGTGACAAATTTGAGAATTGATTATGAAAAAAATTTCTTGGATTACACATGAAGGATTCATTGATGTAGATGTTCCTGTCATTAGGTATTTGAAGTCCTATTATAGGATAAAATTGATAATTGGCATGCCGTATGATACAAAAATCAATTATGAAAACTATATTACTTCAATATTGGGAAATTTTGACAATGTAGAAATTGAATATTTCTATCTTAGGAATCGAGCTAAATCCTTACGAAATATTAAATCGTATAATCAATTGATTCAGAAGGCGAAAGCATTTCAACCAGATTTATATTACATTGCGTTTTACGGTATGCCGTATGCACTACCACTATATAAAGTAATGCTGCCTATTGATAAATGTGTTTTTGCTTGTCATAATGTTTCAACACCCAAGGGGGCAACAAATGAAAAGACTGCCGACATATACAAAAATTGGTGTTTAAGGGTTTTTAAAAATATACAAGTTTTTTCTGAAGGACAACTTAATGTATTAAAGTCAAAACACTGCAATAAGAATATTTTGCTTGCGTATTTGATGTTAAAAGATTATGGTACGCCCAAGAAAACAAAGTCTGATGATGGTATAATAAGATTTTTGTTTTTCGGAAACATTGTTCAATACAAACGTCTTGATATATTAATTAAGGCAGCCAACATACTCGCAAATCGTAACGTAATCAATTTCCACATAACCATTGCAGGCAAAGCCAAGAACTGGAACGATTACGAACAAATGATAGAATGTCAATCTTTTTTTACAACTCGGATAGAAAGAATTCCAAATGAAGATGTTGCTGATTTGTTTGCTGAAAGCAATTATTTTGTAATGCCTTATCAAGATATTGCGCAGAGTGGCGCAATTACTGTTGCATTCAAATACAATGTTCCAACCATTGTGTCCGACATACCACAGTTTAAGGAATTTATCGAAGATGGTGTAACTTCTCTGTCATTTAAGAGCCTGGATGCAGAATCACTCGCTAATACGATGCAATATGCGATAAAACACCATAACGAAATTTATAACGATTTGTGCATCAATCAGAAAAAACTGGTTGAGGATAAATTTGCGGATGAAGCTATTGTAACCAAATATCGAGATTATTTCGATAAAATTATGTCGTAGATGGAAGAATCAATAGCACATTTGGCAAATCAGAAAGATTGTACAGGATGTTTGGTTTGTGTTGATGCGTGTTCGCATAAAGCTATAAATAGTTACATTGCAAAGGATGGGCATTATTACGTAAAGACAAGCATTGAATGTGTTGGATGCAAGGTGTGTGAATCCGTTTGTCCGATAGTTTCCAAACAAATATATGAGGAAAGTGAGTGTGCAACTTTTTATGCTGCTTGGAATAAAAATGAAAACGACAGGGCTAAAAGTGCATCAGGTGGAGCGTTTTCGGCAATTGCAAGATATATTTTGGAACATGGAGGGGTCGTAATTGGTGCAACCATAGAAAATGTATGTGATGTCAGACATATTGCAATTGATGACGCAAGTGACATTTATAAGTTGCAAGGCTCCAAATACACGCAAAGCGATACCAACGGCATTTACAAGGAAACGTATAGATTGCTAAAAGAAAAAAAGACAGTTCTTTTTTCTGGTGTCGGCTGTCAAATTGGAGCTCTATTGTCTTATTTGAAAAACAAACGTTATGAGGGAACGCTAATAACTATTGATTTGATTTGCGGAGGAGTGCCATCAAAATTATTATTGGATAAGTTTGTAGAAAACGAGCCATATTCAATCAATAAAATATTGTCATTCCGCACAAAAGAGAATGGATGGAAACCCAATGGATTTGTTTACAACCTTAAAGTTGAAGATACGGAAGGGGCTATTCATGATTATACAGACATCAAGAATTTGGTAACTACAGGATTTAGTACTGAATTTACAGAACGTTATAGTTGTTATGACTGCAAATTTGTAGGTAAAAACAGATTGTCGGATTTCACATTGGGAGATTTATGGGGTGATTACGAACATCCGAAAGAGCATTTCAATGGACTATCGCTTGTGATTGCTCATAATCAAAAAGCCGAGATGCTGTTGCAAAGTATGCACGACCATATACAAATTGAACCCTGTGATGAAACGCATGCCGCAAAGACAAATTTTCGTTTGGTGGACGGACATAATGTAAAAAAATATGCTTTTGAGCGAAGGTTTTTGGAGAAGATATTTTCAAAAGCGTCTTATAAAACACTAAAGAAAATATACGCCAATGATTACAAATTATTCAGTCCTTGGATAGCATTAAAAATATTCAGGAAAATATATTTTACAATATTAAAACTGATTCGTTTATGAAAATCTTAGTAATCACCTTTGCGGCAGGTCTTAATCCTGGCACATTTATGCAGTCATTCGGTGTAAGGACAGGATTGTTAAAAATTTTTCCTAACGCTGAAATAGAATACTTGAAATTTCCTGATTTTAAGTGGGACAAGAGCAGAAGAGACAAAAAAAGTTCTCTTTGGCACGTTGCATTGCAAAAAGGAACGGCTCTCTATCGCTTGACAAAATACAAAAAACTGGAACGCCAATATTTCAAATTCACGCGAGATATAGACCTTTTTGATTACGACATAGAAGACGCCAAAGAACTTTTGTCGCATTACGATTTGGTTGTGGTGGGTAGCGATACAATATTGGAAGAGGTCAAAGGTGGTAAAGAAGATCAATACGGATTGAATTGGTATTCAAGTATGTTGTGCGATGTACCTCACATCTTATTTGCAGCAAGTGCTTCACCCGCTCACTATTCTACCGACCACGAAACAATTGGACAGCTTAAAAAAATATCCGACAATTTTAAATTCATCGGCTTGAGGGATGACCTTACAATCAACCTTTTTAAGAACATTCTAGGGGTGAATGAGGACATAATTTACAAACAACCTGATCCATCTTTCCTTTTGGACATAACAAAATACAAATTAAGCAATTATTATGCTCGGAAATTGAAAGGACGCAAGATTGCTTGTTGCAATTTTATGTCGTATTTCCCTTACCGTAAAGAATTAGCGGATTTATTACGACAGAAAGGCTATTCTGTTATTTCAACGACATATAATCCATACGCGGATATTAGCATTGCAACGGCAGATGCCTTTGAATGGGCCGGGATTTTCCCATATTGCGACTTGGTTGTAACGGAAAGATTTCATGATAGTGTGTTTGCTTTAAGAAATTGCAAACCTGTTATAGCTGTTGATTGGGAAAAAAAACGAATATCATCCAATCGTGATTCCAAGACGTTACACATTCTCAAAGATTACGATATGGAAGATTATCATTTTGTTTTTGATAACGAGGATGTCCTGTATCAAATAGTTGGAAGTGTTGATTCTTTGACAAATGGTTTTGATAAGGGGAAAGTTGCTCAAAAAAATGAGGATTACATTTCAAAGGCAAATACAATACTAGAAACGATACAAAAAGTAATTATAGGATAGTGATTTTTTTATCAATATATGTCAAAAGTTTTAGTTGTTGCCACGTCCCATAAAACAAAGGGAGGCATTACATCTGTCATAAAAGCACATCAGCAGGGTGAACAATGGAACAGATTTCATTGTAAGTGGATAGAAACACATAAAGATGGAAACAAGCTAATATCTTTGTTATATTTTGTTTCTGGATGGTTTTCTTTTGTAGCAAGACTACCGTTCAATCAAATTGTTCATATACATTTGAGCGAACCAATGTCATTAATAAGAAAAATGTTCTTTTTTGTTCCAGCAAAAATACTTCGAAAAAAAGTAATTGTACATTTCCATTCTTTTTCACCAGAAACAACCATAAAAGGCAAGTTTCATAAACTTTACAAGTATGTTTTTACAAAAGCCAATTTAGTAATTGCTTTGTCTGAATATTGGAAAAAAATAATTGACGACTTCTGTGATACAAATGTTGTCGTGTTATACAACCCTTGTCCTATAATATCGGATACATCCGCTTATCAGACAAAGAACCACATTTTATATGCTGGTGCTATTACAGAAAGGAAAGGGTATAGAGATTTAATCACAGCGTTTGCTAAAATTGCTACAAAACATCCTGATTGGCAAGTTATATTTGCTGGAAATGGAGAAATTGACAATGGCAATAAAATATCAGAAACACTTGACATTCCACATCAGGTTGTTTTTTTAGGTTGGGTAAACGGAATCGAAAAAGACAAAGCATTTAAAGAAGCATGCATTTTTTGTTTGCCGAGTTACAACGAAGGATTTCCAATGGCAGTTCTGGATGCGTTTGCTTATGGATTGCCAGTTATAACTACGCCTGTTGGCGGGATACCCGATATTGCGATTGATGGAGACAATATGCTGTTGTTTACACCAGGAGATATTGAGACGTTGTCTGCCAAATTGGATTTGTTAATATCAAATACTGATTTAAGGCACAAATTGATAACAAGTTCACAACACTTTGCATCCAAAACTTTTAATCTTGACAACATCAATCATCAGTTAGGAGAAATCTATGAAAAATTAATTTCAAAAATATGACAGCAAAGAAAATTTTGGTAACAGGTGGCTGTGGCATGATTGGCAGCAACCTTGTTAAACGTCTTGTAAAAGACGGTAATGATGTCTATGTAATTGACAATCTTTGGCGTGGAAAACTTGCTTATCTCAACGCTGAGACAGGCGAGCCTGTGATTGACCTCGATTCTCATTTCTTCAACATCGACATTGCAAAGGATGAAGAAAAGGTTGGCAATGTTGTTGCCAGCGTTAATTACGTCATCCATTTGGCTGACATCGTTGCAGGAATCGACTATGTGTTTGGCAATCAAGGTGATTTGTTCCGTCAAAACAACCTTATCAACACGCATTTGTTTCACGCAGTTCGAAAGGCAGGCAAGAGTCGTATCAAAGGATTGATTTACGTCGGTACTGCGTGCAGTTTCCCCCTGACGCGCCAGAACTCATTGGATGTGATTCCTCTTCGTGAAGAAGAATTGTTTCCTGCAATGCCCGAATCCGCGTATGGATGGAGCAAGTTGATGGGACAATTGGAAATCGGATTTTTGGAAAAAGAAACGGGAATCCCTTGTTGTACGCTTATGTTCCATAATGTGTATGGATCGCCATGTGATTATGGTGAGCGCAGCCAAGTAATTCCTGCATTGATACGCAAAGCCATCAACTATCCCACCGAACCTTTTATTGTATGGGGAAGCGGTTTGCAAGGACGTGCCTTTATCCATGTAAACGACATTGTTGATGCATTGTGCCTGGCTCTCCAAAAAGGCTGGGGACACGGTTGGATTCAGATTGGTCCTTCTGAATGTACAAGCATCAAAGAGATTGCTGAAAAGGTAGTTGAAATATCAGGCAAAAACATTGACATTGTGTTTGACACTACCAAGCCTGAGGGAGACAAGGCACGTAGCGCGGATTTCTCAAAAGCAAAGGCAATTCTTGGCTGGGAACCCAAAGTGGGTTTGGAAGAAGGCTTGCGTGAACAATACGAGTGGGTAAAAAAGTCAATAGAAAATTCAAAATAGTAATGGACGAAACCTATTTTAATGTCAAGATCGAATTTGATAAAGATAAACTTGACAATACCATTTTCAATGCTATTGAAAATGGTATTGTCGGGTATTCTTGTTCTGTGGAGAGCAATAATTTGACTGTTGCGAATAATAATCCTGAGTTCTTGAAGGTGTTAAATGGAGCTTTGGTAAACAATTGTGACGGCTCTGTGTTGGCAAAGATTTTAGGCTGGATTCACCACAAACCATTAGAATCTTATATCGGTGCAGACATCTTTATCAAATACATTAAGATGAGGAAGTTCAAGCAGTTTTTCTTAGGGAATACAGAAGAAGTGCTGGAAGGATTGCGAAAAAATCTGTCCAAAATAGATCCCAAAATTGCTGATATGCGTTTTGAAACATTGCCGTTCCGTAGTGTTGACGAATTTGATTATCAGGGCATTGCTGATATGATAAATGCGGAAAGCCCTGATATAATCTGGGTTTCGTTAGGAGCTCCAAAGCAAGAAACATTTATGAGTAAACTCCAACCTTATCTAAAACGGGGTGTTATGTTCGGCTATGGCGCCATCTTCAATTTCAATGCTGGCGTTGGAAATGTCAAACGCGCCCCTAAATGGATGCTAAAACTTCATTTGGAGTGGCTGCATAGGGCTTTTGAACAACCGAAAAAGAATATACCTCGGTATTGGAACTTTATTAAAGCGTTGCCAAGATTGATTCGAGAGGAAAGACGCAAATGTTCGAAAAAATAAAACACTATAATTAATTATAAATGATTAAAACCAAACAAGACCTCCGCGATTATATAAGTCGCGATATGGAAAGAAATAAGGTTGGAGATGTGCGTGGAATAAAAACATGGTTCAAAATACATGCAAATCCACGTTTATGGTTTATTTACAATCTCCGTCATTATGAATATTGGTATAATCATAAAACGACTATTTGGAGCAGATTGATTAAGTGTTATTATTATTTGATACACAAACACTTGAGTTATAAACTCGGATTTACAATTTATGCCAACAATTTTGGACCAGGATTGTATATAATGCATTATGGAACGATAGTGATTAACCCGCTTGTCCGCATTGGTGCAGACTGCAATATCAATGTTGACGTAAACATAGGAATGGGTGGTTCAATAATTGGAGACGAAGTGTATATATCACCTGGTGTCAAGATTATTAAGCCAGTACATATAGGAAACAATGTCATGATTGGTGCAAATGCTGTTGTAACCAAAGACATACCAGATAATTGTGTTGTTGCAGGTGTTCCTGCACAATTAATTAGAAAATTAGGTCCGCATTGGACAAGAATTGATTAGTCGTCAAAGAATATACGTCATTTCATTCATATAAAATTAAAAAGAATAAATATGAACGCCCTCATCACCGGCATCACCGGTCAGGATGGTTCGTACCTTTCCGAGTTCCTACTCGACAAAGGCTACGACGTCCACGGCATCATCAGGCGCAGCAGCGTCGATTATCGCGAGCGCATAGCGCACCTCGAAGGCAAGAAAAACTTCCACCTTCATTATGCCGACATGTCTGATTCGATGTCGCTCGTAAAACTCGTCGGCAAAGTGCAGCCGACTGAAATTTATAACCTTGCGGCGCAGAGCCACGTGCAGGTAAGTTTTGATTCGCCCGAATTTACCGCTGACGTGGATGCCGTCGGCGTGCTGAGAATTTTAGAAGCCGTCAGGACAAATCATCTCGAAAAGACCTGCAAAATCTATCAGGCGTCAACTTCCGAACTTTATGGCAAGGTTGAAGAAGTGCCTCAGAGTGAGACAACGCCATTCCATCCGTATTCGCCGTATGCAGTGGCGAAACTTTACGGCTATTGGATTGTAAAGGAATACCGCGAAGCGTACAATATGTATTGCTGTTCGGGCATCCTGTTCAACCACGAGAGCGAGCGACGCGGCGAAACTTTTGTTACCCGCAAAATCACCCTTGCCGCCGCACGTATTGCACAGGGCAAACAAGAGAAACTCTTCCTCGGCAATCTTTCCTCGCTCCGTGACTGGGGCTATGCAAAAGATTACGTCGAGTGCATGTGGCTTATCCTCCAACAAGACAAGCCCGAAGATTTTGTAATTGCCACTGGCGTACAACATTCAGTGCGTGAATTTGCGTACCACGCATTCAAGGCGGCTGGCATCGAGTTGAAGTTTGATGGCGAAGGCATCAACGAAAAAGGTATCTGCGTCAATGGCCCTGCAAATCTTGTCGGAAAAACTTTGGTGGAAGTCAGCGAAGATTTCTATCGTCCGACCGATGTTGTCAACCTTCTCGGCGACCCGACCAAGGCGCGCCAAACTCTCGGTTGGAATCCGCAAAAAACTTCCTTCGACCAACTCGTCGCCATCATGGTAAAGCACGATATGGAAAAAGTTGCCGCCGAGCACGTTGCATCCGTGATGCGCACCAACCTCGCCGAATATTTGGAGAAAGGCGTGGTGAAATAGACATTCAATCCAAAAACAACTAATATGCACCCCCTAAAAATCTCCGTCGCCGGCACTGGATACGTCGGCCTCTCTATGGCGACGTTGCTTTCGCAGCATCACGACGTTACTGCCGTTGACGTAATTCCCGAAAAGGTCGAGAAAATCAACAAGCGCATTTCGCCGATTCAGGACGAGTACATCGAAAAGTTTTTTGCGGAAAAGACTCTGAGGCTTACTGCAACACTTGATGGTGCAACGGCTTATAAGGACGCGGATTTTGTGATAATCGCCGCGCCGACGAATTATGACCCAGTGAAAAACTTCTTTGACACGCACTGCATTGAGGATGTCATCGACCTTGTTTTGAGCGTCAATCCTGATGCCGTGATGGTCATCAAGAGTACGATTCCTGTGGGATATTGCCGCAGCCTTTATATAAAGTATGCCGCCAAAGGTGTCAAGAAATTGTACCTTTTGTTTTCGCCAGAGTTTTTGCGCGA
>JAEEGK010017978.1_pt1 | contig 15343 bp, 14 predicted proteins | sample 8958771 | NCBI WGS metagenome assembly JAEEGK01 (sample SAMN16246547, study PRJNA631951) | gut metagenome | biome: gut microbiome; feature: rumen; material: SC-attached | host: Bos | place: Iran: Karaj | collected 2018-10 | reverse complement strand
TGTTTATTATTTAAAATTTAAATTACATTAAATAATAATTTATTTAAATAATAATATATAATTTTTAATATAATTATATTTTAAAAAAAATTTTATTATTAATTATGGGTTGTGTTCAAAAACAAAATTTTAAATTAGAATCTCATATTTTTAATATTAATACTTTTCCTTCTAAATTATCGACTCCAAAAATTAAAATTGATAAAAAAGAAGGTGGGTCGGGCGGAAAAGAAATGAATTTTTTTAATAAAATAACTAATAAAAATTTAGTTAATATAATAGATTTTTTAAATTATGGAGAAATAAAAGAAGTAGGAAAAGTTAATAAATTATTTTATAGATTATTAAAACAAAATGAAATTTTAATTAAAAGGTTTAAAACTAGAAAATCTCAATTTTATTCAAAAATAATAAACGGTAGTAATTATAAAAATATTTTTTCATTTTCTGTTCTTCGAAATAGTAATAATACAAGTGATATAAATAGTGAAATATATTAATAATAAAATCAATATATAATTTTTATAATTTAAGTAATTGTATAAATGATGTATTTTTTATTTTGAATTTTAATTTTAGAATCTGTTGAAAATACTTAAAATAATTATTCTTATCAAACTAAAAATGAAAATATTTATCCAATTTTAATTTCAATAAATCTATTTTGTTTAGTATATATATTAAAATATTTACTCTTATTATAACAATTAATTTTTTATTATTGTTAATAAAAATTAAAAAAAACTAAAACAATGAATAAGCAGTTTTGAAAAAAAAGTTTCAATAAAAATAGAATATAGAATAATAAAAAAACCAAGAGAAGGAACAATTAGTGAAGTTTTCAAAGCTCAATCTTTAAAAAGCGGCGTTCACAAATCAATAAAATGTTTAAAAACTCACTATAACTCAATAAAAGAAGTGAATAAATAAAGAGAAGTAAGAGCAATAAAAAGATTATCATATTCAAATTTAATAAATTTGATAGAAATATTATATGATGAAGAGCCAAAGAGATTATTATTAGTATTTGAATTAATGGAAATGATTCATACCAAGCAATAAAAGGAAGAAAAAATTTCTATCAGAACAAACAATAAAAATATTGATTTTCCAAGTATTACAAAACATCAAATTACATGTATAGAAATAGTATATTTCACAGAGATATAAAGCCATAAAATATATGATTATTAAAATCAATAAATATTAAATTAGTAGATTAAGGAAGTTGAAAAAGGAATATACGTTAAATATCCATTTACATAATATATATAATAAAATGGTATATAACACAAGAATTTTTATTAACTAATAGTTATTATAATTATAAAATAATTATTTGGGATTTAGGTTGTGACTTTTTTATAATGTTAACTTTATTTCCTGCTAATAATGAATTGATCAAGTTAATAAAATATATAATATTTAAATCATGTTAGTGATGATGCAATTGGTATTCACTGAATTAATAATAATATTCTTAGAACACATAATGCTAAACAATTGAAAAAAAGAATTGTTGAAATTAAGAAAATTAATGTTAGTTCTTATTGTAAAAAAAATTATTTAAAATAATATTCATATAAATTTTTGACTTATCTTTTTTTTAGTTTTGAAATGGTTTTTTTATGTTTTCAATGCTCAAAATGAAAATTTAGTTTTAAATGAGAAATATTATTATTAATTAATTTAGAATTATTCATTTTGTAAAATATCTATTTGAATCAATGTCTTTATTTTTTTCTTAATTTATTTTTTAAGTATTCATAAAAAAATTAACTTTTTCTTATAATTAAAAAAATTATTATTTAATTTTAACATTCAAATAAACACTATTTAATGTAATAAATATTTATATTAACTTATTATTTAATTAACAAATTATCTATAAATTAAAAAATGAAGAAAGAAGAAGATGGAGATTTTACACTTTTATTAAAATATTCGGAAAATGCAATGTTATATGAATTAAAAGAACTTTTTGAAAAAAAACAATTTTCTCAAGAACAAATAGATGAAGCTTTTAGAATATGTATAAAAAATTTTAAAAAACATAATAAAGATTATGAAGAAAGTATAAAATTGTTTTTAAATCAAACGTCTGATATAAATTTTCAAAATGATAAATATAATGAAACAACTGTTTTAATGTATGCTTTTGATGAAGGACAAGAAATTCCTTCTGATTTAATTTTATCTTGTTTTAATAATGAAATAAATTTAAATTTATATGATTCTTTTAAAGAAACTACTTTATTTCATTTAATTAAAAGTGATAAAATCAATGAAGATTGTTTAAAAGATTTTTTAACTCAATTATTAACTAAAAATTTTGATTTTGATTTTAAAAATAATAACGAAGAAACTATTTCTTTAATTTTAGAGAATAAAGGTAAAAAACATATAATAAATTTTATAAAAGAAATTTTTGATAATATTAATTTAAACATGAATAAACTGACGTTAAAATATAATAAATCTGATAAAAATGAATATGAAGAAATAATATATGAATTAAAAAAATATTATGAACAAATAAATATAATTCAAAATCAAAATAATTCTTTTTATTATAATATTGTATTTCTTGAGATTAAAATCCTTTTATCAGTTGTTACTTCAAATCCTAAATTTAATAATTTTCTTGTTGAAAATTTTAGTAATAATCTTTTAAAACAAAATCATCTTAAATTAATAAACTTATTGAATAATTTAGAAATTGAAAGTGATGAAGTTACTTATTCTCCTTGTTTTGTAATAAATAAATTTATAATGCTTTATCAATTAGATAAATTTCATATGTTTAAAAAATATAAAAAAATTCTTGAAAACAATGAAAATGAATTAAATTATTTTGATAATAAATTTATATTTTTCTATTTAGAAATTATATATATTGATATGTTAATAGAAAGAGAAAAAATAAAAGAAGCAATAGAAGAAATAAAAAAATTAGAAAATGAAATAGATAATAAAATAGAAATAGATAAAAAATTAATATTACCAAATGATATTGAAATTGATATTAAAGATGATAATATTATAAAACAAATTATTAAATTATATAAAATTTTTGTTATGATTTTTATTAATGAAGATAATAAGAAATCAAAAAATTTTTCTGAAAGTTTTACTTCTTCAAATATTAAACAAGCAAATGAATCATTAAAAAAAATTGAAAATGATATTAATGAATTAACTGTTAATTCTAATAAAGGTTTAAAAAATTTTTTTGATTTTCTTCAAATAAGATTATTATATTTATCATCTCATTTTTCAATGAATAAATTGAATTCAAAATTAGAAAAATTTTTTACTGAAAATAAAAATAATAATGAAGTAATTAATATTTATTATTATAATACTCAAGGAATAATAAATTTAAAAGAAGGGAAATATTCTTTAAGTTCATTTTATTTTTTAAAATGTTTAAATATTTTAAACAATGAATCTTCAATTCAATTTATCAAAAGAAATCATTATTATCCTGTAATTGCTTTTAATTTAGCTTTATCTTATTTTTATCAAAGAAAATTTGAAAATTCAATCAAAATTCTTTATTTCTTATTAAATTATAGTAATAATAACACAAAATTTTTCACTAACAATAAATATATTTATTATCGACTCGCTTTATCACAATTAGAATTAACTTTAAGTAAAAATAAAAATATTAATGAAATTTATAATAAATATATTTGTATGAGAGATATTAAAAATTGTTTTATTTTAAATAATATTAATTCTTCTTCTTCATTTAATTTAGAAATTGATAAAAATGAAGATCCAATGTTAATAAAACAAGATATAATAAGTAATGATATTATTGAGAACTTTAAAAAAGTATTATTAATAATCAATAATAAAACTGATGATAAAATTTATTTAAATACAGTATTCAATTTAATCTTTTGTTTATTAATAAATGAAAATTATACTGAGGCAATTTTTTATTTAAAAAATATTAAAGTGGAAACTACAAAAATTCAAAAATATATAATTAACAGTTATTTACTTCAATGCTATATTTATACAGGTAATTTAAAATTAGCACAACAAATTTCTGAATTAATGGTAATAGAAAAAGATATGGATTCTTTTAATGAGAAATATTATCAAAGAATAAACAATAAAATTATTCCATATTCAAATTTTAAAATTTGTATTTATATTAATATGATAAAATTTTGTATTTTAAATGGAAAAAAAGATGAAATTCAAAAATATTTATTTTTACTTTTAGATTGTTGTAATATTGATTTTTCTTTTAATAATCAAGGAGGATTACATTCTGTTGAAGAAATACCACCTTATATTATTAATGTTTTCATTTATTATTATTTAAATATTAATAGAAAAGACCTTGCAACTATTATTTTAAAAACAAAAAAAGCAAAAGAAATCCCCAAACCCTGAAAAAATATATGTTAAACATTTCCAAATAATAAAATCTATTTATTTAAACAAAAATATATATTTAAAAAAATATTTAAATATATATATATAAAAAAATAAAAAAAATTAAAAAATCTTTTAATAAAAATCCGCTTTCAAAAAATGGTCAAACAGAACAAAAATAATGGAAAAACTTAATCTTCAAAAAATTAATTAATATATATAAAATATCAATCATACAATCACAATTTGTTTTTCAAAAATCAAATAAAATAAAAAAGAAAGCTTAAAATATAATTCAGTTAGGGAAAAATTGAAGTTTGTTTTATTATCAAAATTAGAACAAATGAAAATTAAGTTCATGGAAAAAATTAAATAATGTTTTTGTATTTGTATTTATGTTATATTTATTCTAATGTTATAAATAATTAAAAAATTTAATTGTCTTAAGTTTTGATACTAATATTGATAGTCAAATATGGAAGAAATTAATAAAAAACATAATAAAATTGATTAAATGCAAAAACCACATCTTTTATTTGTGAACTTATTATTTTATATAATTAATGAAGACATAAAAGAAAAAAAGATATTATATTAAAATGAATTAAAAGAAAATTTATATTTCTTTAATTATTTTTTATTTTTTTGAGTTTAATATATTAAAGTTTAGATAACATATCTTCTGTTGAACTGAAAAATTTTATTTTTTTCATTAAATCTTTTATATCTAGTTTAGCATTATTTGTGTCTTTTTCTATTTTATTATGTATTTCTTTCAATTCTTTTTCTTTTTGAGAATTAATAAACCAAAATTCATTAATATATCTAATTAAATTAATAACAACATAATTATCATATTCAATATGAATTATTGGATCTAAACTTCTTATCATTGCACATAATCCTTCTTTTGAAGTGCAAAATAATATTCTATGTTTATAAACAATATTATCTTCTATTATCATTTTTAATTTATCAATAATTTCATCTTTTATTTTATATGCATCATCATTATTATCTAATTTAACTATTAGAAATAAATTATATTTTTCACTTAAAGAATCTAAAGTTTCATAAATTTTAGGTAAATCTTCATTAGTTATTTTCGAATGAAAAAATAATAATCCATTTATTGAAATTGACATTTTAGGTTTAATAAATTTTAATTCTTTTTGATTGCTTTGAATATTATTACTAATATTATTATTTTGGTTTTTATCATCTTTAATGATATTTTGATAAATCCAATAAAAAAAATATAATGTTATAATTGAAAAAACAATATAACTAGAATAATTTTTAATTGAATCAATAAAAGAATATTCACTCTCCATTAAAATTTAAAAAAATGAAAAAAAACTATTATTTTTTAATTCAATTAAAAATGAATAAAATATTATTTAAAAAATAAACAATAAAAATAAATTATCCTTTTATAATAAATTCTCTGCTTTAGAATTTCCATTTTTTTTAAAACAAATACTAAAAATATTTCTACAAATATCTTGTCCCTTATTAAAAAAAGAAAGAAAATACCAAATAGAACAACCAATAGTTAAATATCCAATAAAATAATTTTTATTAGTAATATAAAATAAAAATAATGAAATAATAAGAATAATAAAAGAAAATAATCTAATAGGTTCAGTTAATTTTTTAAATAAATTTTTAGGAGTCATAATCCATAAAGAAGAAGTTAATATTAATATTATTCCTATAATTAAACTACTTCCAGCTCCAAATAAAGTAAATATATTTGATATTAATAATATTATTCCTATTCCTCCTTGAATATAATATGCTAATGTTCTTGTTGGTTTTTCTATATTTGGACATGTTGTTTCTTCATTTGATGATGTTATTCTATGTGACATTTTTTTTAAATTTTTTTTTTATTTTAAAAAAAAAAGATATTTTTTAAAAAGGTTTTGGTTTTTTAAATGAACCTCCAAAAAGTTTTTTTTAATTATATTTTATTTTTTCGATTAAAAATAATTTGTTTTCTTTTATAAATTGAAGCATATCTGAATTTATTTTATTTCCTTTATTTTTCTCATTTAAAGAAATAATTGTTTGAATTTTATCTTTATTAATACCATCAATAGATAAAAGAATATCATAAAATTTTTTTCTTTCTTTAATTTCATTATTTTCATTTAGTATTTTTTCTTGTTCTTCAATGGTTTGTTTAATATTTTTATAATAAGATTCAGGGAAAAACCTATTCATAACATTATCTAAATTTTCTTTATTTTTATTTAGACTTTGTAATTTTTCAGGAACGAAATTAATATAATTACCATCAGCTTTTTTTTTAGGAGCAATTTTAATTTTTTCTTCAAGAAGATTTTGCATCATTTGATTATTTTGATTGTTTTGTTTATTTTGATTGTTTTGATTGTTTTGATTATTTTGATTATTTGGATAATTTTGACCACCCGGATAATTTTGATTAATTCGAAAATAATCTTTTGAAGAATTATTAACACCAAAATTATTATTATTATATTGTTTTTTTCTGGAAGAAACAAACATAATAGGTTCTTGAACAATAGTCCCTTTTCCAATTCTAACTCTAATCATTTTTTTATAAAAATTATTATTAAAAAAAAATAAATAAAAAATTTAAATTAAAAATAAAAAAATGGAAGATTTTTTTTTTAAATTATCAGGACAAGAAGAAAATGAAAGTATTTTCCCATCATTATCATTAAAAGAAAGATTAATAGGATTTGCAATTTGTTTTGGTTTAGGTTCATTTTTCCAATTTTTATCAATGGGATCTTTAGCAGGATTATTTATAGGACATACAAATAAATTTGCCTTTTTATATACTTGTGGTAATATTATTTCTATATTTGGAACTTTTTTTTTAATTGGTCCTTTTAGGCAATTTAAATTAATGACTGATCCTATTAGAAAAAATGCTTCTATTATTTTTATTTCTTCATTAATATTAACTTTAATTTCTGTCTATTGTTTTCACAGTAAATTATTAACTATTATTTTTGTTCTTGTTGAATTCTGTGCTTATATTTGGTATATTTTATCTTATATTCCTTATGGAAGAGATTGCTTAAAAACTATTGTTATGAGGATTACTGGATTCAATTCTACTTAATTTTTTTATTTTTTTGACTTATTATAATATATATAAATTACTTTTATTATATTTTATTTATTATTTTACTTTTTTTTTGGGTAATAGTTTAGTTTTATGTTATATTTAGATATTAATAAAATTAGTTTTTTTTGAAGAAAGTTTTTTATTTATTTAAATTATAAAAATTCGTTTAACTCATCACAAAATTTATTTACAAATTATTTTTTTGTTAATTTTTATTGTTTACTATATAAATATATAATAATTAATTGAATTATTTATTGAAATTAATTGATTTGTTATAGGGAAATAAATTATCAATTTTAGTTAAATTTCTTGAATTATTTATTTCTTTTTTTTTCTTATTAGTATTTTTTTAATTGAGGATAATAGGTTTTATTCTTTTTTTATTATTTCTTTTATTTTTCATAAAGGTTTAAAATGTATTATCTATTTTTAAATTTTTTTTTTTGTTTATAATTTAAAATATAAATTATATATAATAAAAAGAAGAAAATAAAATTAATTGCAAATATAGTTAAATTTTTCATACAATTCTCTCAAATTTAATCCTTTAAAAAAATTAATTTTTCTCAAATCATAATTATTTTCATTTAATAATATATCAAAATATTTTAATTGAATAATAAATCCATTATTGGGTTCGATACATTTTCTTTTTTCTTTAACAAAATTAAAAGCATCATTGAATTTTAGATGATTTTTCCACATTAAATAAGCAATGACAATAGTAGCACTTCTACTCATTCCAGCAAAACAATGAATATAAATTTTTTTAGATTCCTCAATAAACTCTATTGAAAATCTAAAATGTTTAAATAAATCTTCTCTTGAAATATCATCTACATAAAGTTTTTCTCTATCAAATAATCCTTTTTCATAATCTGGTGATTCATCACCAATTAAAGTTAATATATTTGTTATTCCTTCTTGTTTTAAATATTCTATTTCTTTTGCACCTTCTATTCCTCCTAAATATATTTTATCTGTTATTTTACTTATATTATTTGATTGAATTTTTTCTTTATTTTCTCCCATTTTTTAGAATATAAAATAATCTAATTAATTACGCTGGTTTAAAATATTATTTTTTTATATTGAAGGTTCATCAATATTAATATTAAATTATTATTATAATATTTTTGTTCTAGGTTGATAATGTTGTAGAAAAGGATCAAATAAAAAAATAATTGTTTTTTTATGTTGACAATCAATATTTCTCTTTAAATGTTTTTAAATCATTTCAATAATGATTATCAATTATCATATCTACATTTCTTTAAAATTATTATCAAATATTAAATATTTTAATCCATTTATAATTTTTTTTCTATTTTATCTCTTTCTCTTTTAATAAAAATATAAATAATTTATCATATGTGTTTTGATTTTATTTCAAATTTGAAATATATCTTATATATTCTATTAATATATAATTCAAATATCATATATTAAATGATAAAACTATCAAATTTAATATATAATTCTCAAATAAAATTTGTAATTTCTTTAAATCCTTTATTATCCTTTTTCTTTTCTTCTTTCTTTCCTGAATATATCTTAGAATAATAAAAATATTCAATATTGATAATAATTTTAAATTTATTGTTTTCCTATCTAATCCTTTTAATTCATTCTTTAATTTATCTCTTAATTCTTTCATTATCTCACATTCATTTATAACATGTTTAATATTATTATCTTCTTTCTACATATTACACATTTCTTATATATATCTTCTCTAAAAATCCTCTGTGACACATAAATTTAACTAATATAAAATGACCATCAACATACAACTATATATTCTATTTTTTAATCTATTTGTAAATTTATCTTTTATATTATATCCTTCTTTTAATTCTTTTAATCTTTTAATTATTATTGTTTATTAAAAGCACTAGAAGGAACATCCTCTGCATAACTTCCTTGTAATACTCCATAATTCACATTAACACATATATTATTATTAGAAATTTTAAATTTTACTTTTGAATCTAATAATTTTATACTTCCTAATATATCTTCTGAAATTCCTTGTTCTACTAATTTATTAAACATTCTTCTATGAACTACTTTATCATAAGCATTTTTAAATCTATAAATACTAAATATTCAGTGAAAAAATTTTTTTCTTTTTTTAAATCACTCACTCTTTGTCTAAATTTTAATAAATTTAATTCTGTTCCACATCCTCTTGTAAATCCTATTTGTTTATTACATAAGATTTTCTTTTCATTAATTTCTTTAATTAATCTAGTTAATATAACTGATTCTATTAATTTCATAAAAGTGCTTGATATAATAATTGGTCTTATATTATTTACATCTCCTGCTTCATCTGTTTTTTTATTTAAACAAAATAATCTACTTGTTGTTATTTCTTCTTGAATTACTCCAGGAATTAAATATTTGTTTAATATTATTTTTATATTTTCATATACTGGATTTAAATCTTCTCTTTAAAGTACTTTTAATACATTTTCCAGGAATCAAATCCCAACTTTGTAAAAAGTTTTTGAAGCCGGGATTTTAATAATTGTCTTTTGTTACTAGACAAACGCTCTTCAGCTGAGCTAATCTGCAATCTTAAAATTTAATGTAAAAGTCAATAAAAATCATTGTTTTTTGTGAAAAAAATGAAAAAATATATGAACAACTTTTTTAAAATAAATTTAAAATATATATAAATAAATATAAAACACAAAATAATTAAATAAAAAATTATCTAAAAAATTTATTTATATTAAATTTAATATAAAAATATTAAAAGTTTTATTATTATCATCATTCCTTTGAAATTAAGTATAGAAACCTCTGAATTAATTTTATGAAAAATTTTGTTTCACTAGAGCTCAACCCCTTTTTGAAAAATTTTGAATTTCAAAAAATATAGTATGATGAAGTAATTATAAAACTTCAAAATAAAAAATGTATCTATTATTATTGAATTTTTTCATTTATAAAATTAATTTGGTTGATTATTTTAGAATATATTAAACAATTATTTTATTTAAAAAAGGTTTTATTTTTCCAAATATTATTTAAATTAAAAAATATTTGTTTTTTTTCAATAAAAACATTAATTTAAAAAAAAGATTAATTATATATGAAAGAAATTAAAATAAAATCGGAAAATATAGACCAAATAACAGATAAAATATATTTAGGAGACATAGATGGAGCAAGAGAAGTGAATTATTTAAAACAAGAAAAAATAACACATATAATATCATTAGCAGGAAAAATTTTTTCTCCAGAATATGAAGAAGGATTATTTAAAAGAAAAATAATAGATATAATAGATTTTGAAGATCAAAATATATTTCAATATTTTAAAGATTGTATTCAATTTATAGAAAGTGCAAAAAAAATTTATATTCATTGTATGGCTGGAGTAAGTAGAAGTGCAACTATTGTAATTGCTTATATTATGTGGAAAGAACATAAAAGTTATTATCAAGCTTTTTTAGATGTTAAATATAAAAGAAAATTTATTGCACCTAATAAGGGATTTATCTTTCAATTAAGATATTTTGAAAGTATGTTAAATGAAAATAATTATGATTTAGATAAAATCGATTTTGTTGGATTTAATTATAAAGAAAAATGGGATAAATTTATTAATTTTGTTGGAAGTTACAAATAAAAATCTTTTTTTGTATGTTTTTCAGTGTTTTTTTCTAACAAACAATAATTTATAATCTAAAACAAATGATTTTTGAATTTATATTAAATTTCAACAAAAATATATAAATTAAAAAATAATTAATTATCTAAAAATGAAATTGATAATATACACCACAAAAAGTAAAACATTAAAAATAATAAAAAATCAACATATAATAAAATAAATAAATAAAAAAGTGGAATAAAAAAAAAATGAAAAACACAGGAAAAAAAAGAACATATTACAAAAAAGTAAAAATACCAAAAAAGCCAAAGATATGGACAGAAGAAGAGGATAAAATATTAATAATAAAAGCAAAAGAATACAATAATAAAAATTGGTCAAAAATAGCATCATTTATAAAAGATAGAACAGCTATTCAATGTTCAGCAAGATTTAAAAGAATTCAACCAGGAATAATAAAAGGAACATGGACTAAAGAAGAAGATAATCAATTAATAAAATTATATAATATTTATGGTAAAAATTGGAGTGAAATATCTAAATTAATGCCTTATAGAACAGGAAAACAAATAAGAGATAGATTTTTAAATGTTTTAGATAATAATTTAAATAGGGAAAAATTCACTTTTGAAGAAGATCAAAAAATAATTAAATTATATAAAAGTTATGGAAAATCTTGGAGTAGAATTGCTAAAAGTTTAAAAGGAAGAACTGGAGATATGGTTAAAAATAGATTTTACTCTTCTTTACAAAAAATTGTGGAAAAAAAGAAATTTAAAAATAATAAATTTATTGGAAAAAAAAGAGGAAGAAAAAGGTTAAGTGGAAAAAGTAAAAAAAAATGGAAAAAGAAAAAAATAATAATAATAATATTGAAGATAATTATAATAAATTTAATGAAAATAATTGTGCTTTTGATAATAATAAAAATGATGAAGTTAAATATAAAAAAAATAATAAAAATGATTCTGGAATGAATACAAATATTACAATAAATAATAATTTTGAAAATAAAAATAATAATTATAATTTTCAAAATGATTCTTCTTTTAACAAAAATGTGGTAAATAATATAATTAATATAAATACTTTTATTATTCAACAATCAAATGTTGAATCAACTCAAAAATTATTTTCTCAATTAAAGAATAATAACTCAAATATATTCATAAATAATATTTCTCATAATGATTCTAACGATAATATTTTTAAAAATAATTTTATTAAAACCTTTAATAATAACTATAATTATAATTATGAAAATGAAAATTGTGATGATAATATTTTTTGGTTAAAACAAGAATTAAATGATAACAATAACTTTTTGGTTAAAAATAATCAATTTCAAAATAATAATTATAGTTTTAAAAATATTGAACCAAAGAAAATTGAATCTTTAAAATCTTTGATAAAAAATCAAATGACTTATGGAATACAAAAAGATAATTTAGCTTCACAAATAGAAATTTTAAAAGAGTTAAAAGCAATTACAAATGATAAAATTAAATCATTAAATAATGAGAATTATGAAGAAAATTTTTTATAGGATTTATAAATAAGGTATTATGCTTATATATAAATGTTAAATGATTAAAAAAAAAACAGTTGAAAAATATAATTTTGAAAATAAAAACCTTACTTTATTTATATATAAATATCTTTTTATTTATTATATATTCATTGTATTTTATAAATAACAAAAAAACTCTAAATAAAAAATGTTTAAATCTAAATAATCAATTTTTATAAAAGAATTCTCTTAAAAAATCATAAATATATTGTATTTTTATAAAATAAAACTAATCATGAAGTTAGAGATAAAAATTAAATATTAAATATATTATTTGAAACTAAAAAAAGGATTTTTTTTTTTTATTTTTGATAAATATATAATCTTTGAAAATATATATTTTATTATTTCCATAATAATGATTTTTAAAAGGGAAAAAAGCTAATTTAACTTAATAATTAATAAATAATAATATATATAGAATGTTTTCCCTAAATTGAACTTTTATATTTTTGTATGTGTTGATTATTATATTTTGTTTTTAAAATATATTCAGTTCTTTGAATATTTGCATTATATTGTTTTAATTCCAGATAATTTTTTTTTTGCTCTAACATAACATCTAATAACATTTTATAAATCTGATTTTGTTTTTTTTTAATTTGCTTATAAAAATTAATATATTTATCTCCAGGTTTATCTGAAATAATATAATCTTCAAAGCAATCATCTGGATTAGTAACTTTAAAAATTAGTCTATCAATAATTGAAGCTCTATTTAATTTTTTTTTTATATTTAAATTTAGATTTTTATCACTTTTAATATTTTTCTTTAATAATATACTTTCTAAATTTATATGATTTAATGTATTTAATGTTTTAACTTTTGGAATTCTTACATTACTTTTTTTTCCATTATTTTCTTTTTTACTCCTATTTATTTTTTCTATTTCACTTGTTTGCTCTGTTTTCATACGAGTTAAATCATCATTATTATTATTTCTTAACATTAATTTTCTTTGTTCTCTAAAAGAAGTTAAAAATATTTTTTTATAATTTTTTTCTTCAATTTGAAAATCTTCAAAAAAACTATTTTTAGATTTATCACTTATATTATTTATATTACTTAAAGTGTCATAATTATAAAAGCCTTTAAGTTCTCTTGATGTAAGATTATTAAAAATAGATGTTTTTAAATGTCTAAATCTTTTTAAATAAGGATTTCTATATTTTATATTATTTTCAAAAGAACCATCATTTGCATCATTTATTAAATGAAATTTATTTAATGATATTCTTAAAGGCCTTGATTTTGAACTTAAACGATTTGATGATATGCTTATTTTCTGCTGATCTAAATGTAATTTCTTTGAAGAAATTGTTTTTTTTGAAGAAGGTTCATTAATCATTTTATTATATGATAAATTAATGATACATTTTAAAATATTTAATTAAATAAAATTATATTTATATTGAGTATAAAAAAAATAATAAATAAATATTCAAAAAACAGTTCGAAAAAGTAAATAAAAAAAATAATTTTCTTTTTACTAAAACAAAAAAGTTTATATCATTATAATTATATAATAATTCTATCAATGATTTTTTCTTTAGAAGTATATTATTTCAAAAATTTTCATTAGTTGTGTCACATAAATAATGAATAACATTTTTATATTGTTTTGAAATTTTCTTTTTTTGGTTTTTGCATTTAAATCAATTTGAAACAAATAAAACATAAGAAAAACAATTCTTTTCAAAACCATTATGATATTCACTTTTAAATAGTAAAAAATAAGTTTCTTGAATATCATTTTAATATTTATTTTAAAAAATTTATGAATATTTTGATTCAGTTTTTTCAAAATCAAAATTATTTTTTTTCCATTTATTATATAATCTTTCTATTCTTAAAGATTAAAAAAGAGAAAAGTACGAATAAAAAATTAAAGCATAATTTTTAATGTTATTTTATTTATCGTTTATTTGTTTTATTTTTTATTTCTTTATATGGTTAAACTATTTTTTTTATTTCTTTTAATTTAATTTTTAAAATAATATATAAATATTATATTAGATTTTAATTTAAATCAATATATTTTTCTATATAATATGGCAACAAAACATGAGCATCATAAGTTTAATATTAATGATTATACTCCAAAAAGATTTGGTTTAAATTATAATCCTCCTCAAATAATATTAGAATATTTAACTCCATCAACAGGAAAATTATATCACCATAAAATGAGAATACATAAATTAAACCAAGATAAAAAAACGGCAGATATAATGAAAGAATTATATGACAGACATCAACAATATTTAGATAAAAAGAAAGTAAATCCAAATCAAATAATTAAATTAATTGAAAAAATAAAAAGTAATTTTAAACCAAGAGAAAAAAAAGAAGTAAAAAAAGAAGAAAAAAAAGAAGTAAAAAAAGAAGAAATTAAAGAAGTAAAAAATGAAGGAAGAAAAGAAGAAAAAAAAGAAGAAATTACAGAAGAAAAAAAAGAAGAAATTAAAGAAGAAAAAAAAGATGATGATGACGACGAAGATGAATATAATTTTGATGAATTTAATGATGAAGATTTAAATAAATTAAGTGATGAAGAATTAAATGAAAAAAAAAATGAAATGAATAAATATTTTGATAAAAATAGTATTAAAGTAG
>JAEEGK010017974.1_pt1 | contig 15344 bp, 10 predicted proteins | sample 8958771 | NCBI WGS metagenome assembly JAEEGK01 (sample SAMN16246547, study PRJNA631951) | gut metagenome | biome: gut microbiome; feature: rumen; material: SC-attached | host: Bos | place: Iran: Karaj | collected 2018-10 | reverse complement strand
TAATTTTGTCAATACGCAGTTTGATCGTGCCACGGAGAATCTTCACTTCCACCTCGTCGCCCACCTTGTGGTTCAGCAAACCCTGGGCAATGGGGGTCTTGATAGAGATTTTTCCCTCGCGGAGGTTAGCCTCGCTCTCACTGACGATGGTGTAGGTCATCTTGGCCTTGTTGGCCAGATTGGTCATCTCTACCTTCGACAGGATCTGCACGGCATCCGTACTCAGACGGCTGGTGTCTACCACCTTTGCCTCTGAGATCGTCACCTTCAGCTGGTTGATCTTGTCTTCGAGATGTGCCTGAGCCTCCTTGGCGGCATCATACTCGGAATTCTCACTCAGGTCGCCCTTCTCGCGCGCCTCTGCAATGGCTGCTGAGGCCTTGGGGCGCTCAATACTTTCTAAGCGTTTCAGTTCGGCTATCAGTTTGTCGTAGCCTTCTTGTGACATATAAGCCATAGTTATTCTTTATTTGTTTTTAATTAACTTGTTGTTTAGACAGACATAAAACAAAGAATTCCGACAAAGTTGTCGTGTCGGAATCCTTGATTTAATATGTCTTATCCTTACTTAATCTGCTGCAAAGGTAAGCATTTATTCTGAATCAAACAAATTTTTTTGTGAAAAAAAACAAAACGCTATAGATGGTAATGGCCGAGATCCACCCCGCAAACACGTCGATGACGTAGTGTGCCTGGATATAGACGGTGGCAAAACACATCAAGATGTAGAAGGGAAGAATGCCGAAGAACAATTTCTTGTTTTTTGAGTGCCAAGCCAGTAGCATCAGGATAGAGGTGATGCCTACATGGCTGCTGGGGAAGGCTGCTGTGGGGCGCTCGCCCGTAGCGTGGGCACCCGCCACAAAATTGTAGAAGAATCCCTCGTTCCAACCAGGTATGGTCAGGGCCTCTGTATGGGTGGCGAAATAATCGTGTACATTAGGAAATACACCATGGGCAATCTGATCTACTCCTGCTGCCAGATAGTAATACTGAGGTCCCGTCACTGGCAGGAAGACGAAGATGACGTAATAGATGAAAAATGCGGTGAGGATGATAAGCGTAATGCGCTCGAACTCCTTACGGCGACAGAAGAAATAGAAGAGCGATATCAAGAAGATCAGCGGATAATACGAGGCATAGCCCATGTGCATCAGTTCGCTGAAAATGGGACTCGTGAAGGCTTGGGAGAACAACAAGGCAGGCTGACAGCCGAAGAGCTGTTGCTCCCACGAGGCGAAGATGTGGTCAAGGTTGGGGAAGATGCGATTGATCTCATACGTGTCAGGATACCACCACGACAATAGTAACATCTGTATTGCAATCCTCCAGAACATCAAGAATCCGCAGGGTATCATGCGATAGACGCCCCAAAGCGCAATGATGGTGGCGAGTATACGGAAGCGCCCCCAGAGCATCGACTCAGGGTTGACCAACTTTGTATAGGTGAAGAGTATCACCAGTGTCGTCAGTAGCATATAACTCACGACAACCCACTCCATAGGAATCAGTCCCTTGCGAGGCTTTTTCTCGATTTTGAATAAATCCTTTAAACTATCCACTTTTTACTTTTTACTTCACACTTTTTACGTTTCACTTCTCACTCCTCACTCCTCACTCCACACTCCACACTCCTCACAGCCATCCGTGCTCCTGATACCACTTGATGGTCCGTTTCACACCCTCTTCGAGCATCACTTTGGGCTCGTAGCCCAGTTCCTTGCGGGCAGGCTCGATGTCACAGCGCCAGTTGCGCTGTCGCAGGATGTTGTATTTGTCATTGTTCAGAGCCGTCACCTTACCTGTCAGGCGTCCTGTGTACTCACCACAGAAGGTTACGATGCGCAGCACCCACTCGGGCACCGTCAGCCTAATCCACCAGGGACGCCCCAGCGCCTCATGGATGAGCTTGCTGAATGTGGCACTCTGATAGACCTGTCCGTCAGAGAGGAAGTATTTCCTGCCGTTCTCTCCTTTCTCAAGGGCAAGGAAGATAGCCTGCACCACGTCCTCCACATAGACGAAAGTGATGTCCTGCTGGCGATAGCCCACAGCGAAGTCAGAGTGCTGCTTGATGCTCTTCGCCATGATATAGTAGTCCTTCTCCTTGGGACCGTATACGCCTGTAGGTCTTAATATAATATAAGGTATACGCGTGCCGATGGAGTCGAGATATTGCTCTGCTGCCAGTTTGCTGCGCCCGTATTCGGTATTGGGCTGAGGGGTGTCGCTCTCACGGATCTCTTCATAGGGCTGCTGCTCCCTGATGGCACCAAACACGCTGAGGCTGCTCACGAAGACCAGTCGCTTCAGGGGCATCTTTACCTCCAGCAGGGCGTCCACCAGATTCTTGGTGCCCTCGGTGTTGATGCGTCGGAAGTCCTGTTTGTTCAGACACTTCGTCACACCAGCGGCATGCACCACGTAGTCGAAGGCTTTATCTTTCAGCTGCTCTTTCAGTTGCTCCTTCGACGAGAGGTTCAGTTCGATGAAGTTGATGCGCTCGTCTTTCAGCCATTCCCTCGAACTGCTCTTACGCACGGCAGCCCAGGTCTCGAAGCCCCTGCGAAGGGCTTCCTCCACGATAAATGAGCCAATAAATCCGCTCGCACCCGTGATTAATATTTTCATTTTACTTAATTTTGGGTGCAAAGTTACAAAAAACTTTAGACATAAGAACATAAGAATTAATTTTTATGTTTCTTTTGTTCTTTTGTTTAAAAAAAATGAGTATCTTTGCGGCAAAGAACTAAAAAATTGAGTCTATGGGAAAGAAAAAAGGAGGCAAAAGGTTAGGGAAGAAGCAAGTCAGCGAACTGCTGCAGAACCTCTTCCAGCATCATCCTAACGAGACATTCTCGTTTAAGCAGATTTTTAAAGCACTGAAGTTTGATACCCATCCGTTGAAGATGCTCGCCATCGATACGATGGAGGAGATGGCGTGGGATGACTTCCTCTCGAAGGTGAGCGACACGTCCTACCGTCTGAACCTGAAGACACAGGTTCAGGAGGGTGTGTTCCGCCGTAAGGCCAATGGCCGTAACTCGTTCCTGCCCGATGATGGCGGCACGCCAGTGTTCGTTGCCGAGCGCAATTCTATGTCGGCAATGGACGGCGATCGTGTGAAGGTGTCCTATATGGCGCGCCGCGATAAGCATATCAAGGAGGCGATGGTGATCGAGATTGTCAAGCGTGCTCATGATACGATTGTCGGCAAACTGCGTGTCGAGAAGGATATGGCTTTCCTCGTTACACCCGATTCCACATTTGTCCACGACATCATTATCCCCAAGCGTAAGCTCAAGGGCGGTAAGACTGATGACAAGGCGGTGGTGAAGGTGGTGCAGTGGCCCGATGCCGAGCATAAGAACATCATCGGCTCTGTCATTGATATCCTCGGAAAGACAGGAGAGAACAATGCCGAGATGCACGCCATCCTCGCGCAGTACAACCTGCCCTATAAGTATCCTAAGAATGTGGAGGATGCCGCAGAGAAGATTGATCCGGGTATCACACCTCAGGAGATAGACCGCCGCGAGGATATGCGCGATGTGTTCACCTGTACCATCGACCCCAAGGATGCCAAGGACTTCGACGATGCCTTGAGTATCCGCAAACTCGATAGCGGTCTCTGGGAAGTAGGTGTGCATATCGCCGATGTCTCACACTACGTGAAGGAGGGTTCCGTCATTGATAAGGAGGCTTACAACCGTGCTACGAGTATCTACCTCGTGGATCGCACCATCCCGATGCTCCCTGAGCGTCTCTGTAACTTCATTTGTTCGCTTCGTCCAGATGAGGAGAAACTTTGTTACAGTGTGATCTTCCAGCTCGATGATGAGGCGAACATCAAGAAGTGGCACCTGGCACATACGGTGATTAAGAGTAACCGTCGTTATGCCTACGAGGAGGTACAGCAGATTCTGGAGGACAATGGTGTGAAGGATGGCACGGGTGAACCTGCGCCCCCTGCTACGAAGAAGAATCCCTATAAGGGTGAGAATGCGGAGATGCTCATCACCCTCGATGCCCTCGCCAAGAAACTCCGTGCGGCTCGTTTCAAGAACGGTTCTGTGAAGTTCGACCGCGAGGAACTTCATTTCGATATCGACGAGACGGGTAAGCCCATACGAGCCTACTTCAAGACTTCGAAGGATGCCAACAAACTCATCGAGGAGTTCATGCTGTTGGCTAATAAGACCGTTGCCGAGTCGATCGGACGTGTGAAGAAGGGTGTCAAAGCCAAGACATTGCCCTATCGTATCCACGATCAACCCGATCCTGCGAAACTCGAGAACCTGCGTCAGTTTGTGTCGAAGTTCGGCTACAAGGTGAAGACCAGTGGCACGAAGGGTGCCATCACCAAGTCGCTGAATGCGCTGATGGCGGATGCCGAAGGCACCCGTGAGCAGAATGCCATCGAGACGGTTGCCCTGCGTGCGATGATGAAGGCGAAATACAGTGTCCATAATATTGGACACTACGGACTGGCTTTCGACTACTATACCCATTTCACTTCGCCCATCCGCCGTTACCCCGACATGATGGTTCACCGTCTGCTGACGAAATATCAGGATGGTGCTCGTTCTGCCAATAAGGATAAGTATGAGGAGTACTGTGAGCACTGCTCAGATATGGAACAGATCTCTCAGAATGCCGAGCGCGACTCGATCAAATATAAGATGGTGGAGTTTATGGCAGATAAGATTGGCAACACCTACGATGCCCATATCTCTGGTCTCACCTCTTATGGTATCTATGCCCAGGTAGACGAGAACCACTGCGAGGGTATGATCCCTATCCGCGACTTAGGTGATGACTACTACGATTTCGACGAGAAGAATTTCATGATTGTGGGTCGCCGTCACCATACGAAGTATCAGCTTGGCGATCCTATCCGCATCCAGGTGGCCCGTGCTAATCTCGAACGTAAACAACTTGACTTTACTCTCGCCGATGATTAATCAGAGATTGTTGCTGAACATCCTTGTCATGCTGCTCCTTGCCACATCAGTGCAAGGGCAGGACAAGGAGAGTCAGCTGAAGGCTATCCGCAAGGCTTATGCCGAGGCGAAGAAGGATATGGCCGATAATGGCAAGGACGGCCTCCCGCGTATGGATATCAAGATATCCGTGAACGACGGTACAGAGGTGAGTGAGGACTTCGTCATCAACGACGAGGGGGAGGTCTGCATTTACTTCAAGCGGATTCGTCAGCAGGCGGATACCGACCTCTTCGATCCCCATTGCTATTTCATCATCGAGAAATGGGGTGCCAATGGGCATAGCAGTTATCGTGAGATGCTCTTCGATCCGTTCGACAATCACCTGATGTTCTCCTTTATGCATGCCGAGACCCATGCAGGCTTTGTCATCGAGTCGCGCTATTATTACGATGCCGAGGGCTGTCTCATCGACCAGAAGCACAAGACAGGCGACGGTGAGAGCAGTTCTGTGCAGAATCATACTTGGAGCAGCAGCGAGGGTGACCTCCAAAAGGCAAAAGATTATCAGAAAGTGTTCGACGGTCTGATGTCGCATAAGGATCTGAGCGCAGGAAGTCCTGTAGCTGTGCAGACAGCCGATAAGGCAACCCTCCTGAAACAGATCCGCGCTACATACGCAGAGGCGAAACAGAAGGTTGATAAGGATGCCAAGTCTGAGGTGCCTCGTAACATCACGATTGAAATCCATGATCAGGAAGACATGGAACTGCCAGCAAGTAAGATGGTTGTGAAATTCTGGTTCGACTATGTCGTGAATGGCACGGAGCCTACCCCCCGTTGCTATTTCATCTCCACGACCTGCGACTTGGGCGACCATCACGTCTACAGCGAGTACCTCCCCGATCCCAAGACCTCGCGCCTCATCTTCTGCTTTAGCCAGCAGCCTCAGAACGACGGCTCTGCCCTTGAGTGGCGCTACTATTTCGACGATTCTGGCCGCTGTGTCGAGGTGAAGGGCACTGATTCCAAAACAGGACCTGGATTTGCCGATGCCCCCATGGCCGACTTCTACCTCGCCCTCTTCCAGACCCTTGTCAGTTCCTGATGGTCATGACAACACTGATTATCGGACTATTGATTCCGCTGTTGGGCACGATGCTGGGCTCGGCGTTTGTCTTTCTGATGAAGGACGAGATGTCTGCGCGTGTGCAGAAGTCGTTGTTGGGCTTTGCCTCAGGTGTGATGGTAGCGGCATCAGTATGGTCGCTGCTCATCCCTTCGATGGAGATGGAGGCCGACAGCGGCAAGTGGGCGGTGTTGCCTGCAGCCATAGGGTTCCTGTTGGGCATGGGATTCCTGCTGCTGATTGACGAGCTGACACCACACTTGCATATCGGCACAGACAAGCCCGAAGGCCCCAGGTCGCAACTCTCGCGCACAGCGATGCTCGCCCTAGCCGTCACCATCCACAACCTGCCTGAAGGAATGGCTGTCGGAGTGGTGTTTGCCGGAGCGGAGAATGGAGTGTCCCACATCTCATTGGCCAGTGCCGTTGCCGTCTCTTTAGGTATAGCTATTCAGAACGTTCCAGAGGGAGCCATCATCTCGATGCCGATGCGAGCAGCAGGTAACAGCCGATGGCGCTCGTTCCTGCTGGGTTCCCTGAGTGGAGCTGTAGAACCAATTGGCGCCATTGCAGTATTGCTGTTGGCATCCCTACTGACACCAGTTCTCCCCTATATGCTCGCCTTTGCCGCAGGAGCCATGTTCTACGTCGTAGTCGAGGAACTGATACCAGAAGCCTCCAGCGGCCAGCACTCCAATCTCAGCACCATCGGCTTTGCCGTTGGCTTCGTCCTCATGATGGTCCTCGATGTAGTGATGGGGTGATAACCCTTGTCAAGATTTTGTCTTGGACTCAGGTTTGTCGGGAAATCTTGAAATCACAATCTGTGATGTCAAGTCGTAATTTCCTGATAATGGGCGATTGTCTTTGGTGTTCTGAGACGCCTGGTGATTTGATTTTATAAAAAATTCCCACTCATCCTTTGTGAGTTGAAACATATGCTCTTCTCCTTCAAAATCTCTCGCGCCCAGATGCGGAATTGGGTAGCCTCGTAACTATTCACCCGATAACCAACCGCAATAATCGCATCCAGATTATACAGCAGAACGCCCTGTTCGTCGCAATTGTCCGACGGATTCAAAATTTTTTTATTGCTGTGGACAATTGCAACTCTCCCGTATCATTGATTTGTAGCAAATGATAACTGATATCTTGTATTGTCACATTGAACAACTCAGACATTCGCTTCTGTGACAGCCAAAACGTTTCCTGACTGAAAAGCACGTTCACATTCACCTTACCTGTGCTTGAACGATATATCAAGACGTTCCCCTCAACGCTTGTAGCCAGCTCCTGAGCGTTCATTTTGCTGGTGAAATAATCCTTAGCAGCCTTTACAATAGGTTTCTTCTGGTCAGCGTTCAAGGCTATTGCCACACAGGCAGTTCTTGACAGTCTGATGGATTTCACTTGTCGATAGCCACCGTTATTCAGTTGCGCCATCTCCTCTATCTCCACCATGTGCTCCTTCAGGTCCAAACCTTTCTCTTGCTGTAGGAAGGTGGCAACCTTGTCCATCAACCGTTCGAAGTTCCAGTACTTCTGGTAACCCATGAGTCGAGCTAACTTACGCGAGTTCCACCACTCACGACCTTCACCATCTGTCTCTTTGATAGCCTCAAAGGGCGATTGCATCTCTTCCGGTGAGAACATCTCTATTTCGTTTGTATTGTCCATATCGTATGCAAAGATAAACAATTAATCTTCATTATTTCAGATATCACCATTACTCTTCTTGTTGAAAAGGGAAGGGAACTGGCCTTGGGCCTTCTATACTTTTCATATAAAAATCTTCCAAATCCCACCTAGGCTCTTTTTCTATATGAATGATTTTCCCAACAGTCTCACGCCATAAATCATTCCTATACCCATATTGGGCAATTAGAATGATGACATAGGCCATGATAGCATTAAGCGCATTAAATAATTTCGCTTCAGCAAAATGTTTCTCACGATTGTGTTTTATATGATTGTATGCTTGATACCAATATAACTGTTCGTCACTTTTCCATGTTGAAAAAGGCGAAAAAGAACCCAAATCGCCATATCTATAAAATGACATTTTATATTCGCCTAACCTTAAGGCTTTTTTCAATTTAAAATAATCCTTCATTTCAAAGTATTTCCCATCAGGTCTGACTCCATTATTTGCTAATATGCTCTGCATTCTTGCATCCAATTCTGTGCATGCTAAAATGATAATGTTCCTAATTGCATGTCCGTAAACACCAAATTGGTCACAATTTGGTGCAATTACTTTGAACACTTCTGCAATATCGTCCAGTATTATTTCCAATTGTCGTAATTGATTTGAATAGTCTTGGAAACAATTAATCGGTAAATCTTTATAGTAATCTGCGAAAGAAGTCTCGCTTTGTGATATGGCTTGAAAAACTTCCGTAAGATCATATGTGAATATTGGTCTGTAGATGGAATTAAAATATTGGCCACAACCCTGTTTCAGATGTTTCAGACGGTAATAATTGCCTTCATTAAGAGATGAATAATAATTATGTGTCTTCCTAACAACCTCGAATATTTGCTTCTCTGTCATCTCGCCAAAGTTCATGATAGGACTCCCAACTGGAACCCAACAATCATTGTCATAGTCGCACATCAAAAGATGAGCTTCCCCATTACCATATTGAATAGGAATGTGATGCGTACTTATTCCATCGGGATATCTGTAATCAACCATCAAAAGGTATGTCCCATCTACTCTTGCCATATCGTTTACTTAATTAATCGTTTTGAGAATTGAGTTTTAAAGGCTCCAAGAATCCCAGATTCATGTAATCAGGAAACAAGTCCGTTTGATAATGTATGTGAGCGAGAATTGCAAGAAACCAAAACTTTGTTTTGGTAGTTCGGAAATCAATAGAGTTATACCGTTTTTTATAACTTTTATTGAATTCTTCAAGGCTTTTTGGCAGTTTTATGTTTGTCAGGACAGCCATTTCATCATATAGCTGATGCTCAAATAGTTTTATTTCCAAATCTTCTGACTCTATTGGATACGAGACTTGTAGATTTACTTTTGTCTCTTCTATCTTCTCTCGAAGCATAGTGTATAATGGCTCAGCATCAGCCCATGCAATAATTTCGATTAGCGTCATGAGGAACAATGATGAAGAATCGCTATATTCTGGGGATTTCTTATAAATGCTTTTTGCAACCTGTTTACTGTTACCATGAAGTTCAGGATACAGATCCTTTTCATTTTTACGAATTATAACGTTTAATGTAAGGCGCTTGAAAAACTCCATTATTGTTTTCTCGTCATCTTCTGAAAGAGGAAAACGAAGAACAAACGACAACAATAGTTGTAATGTTACAGCATGAGTATCCAATAAAGGGATATCAAAGCCTGTGTTGTTTTTTAAGACCTCCAAAATGGTATTTTTGGCAGCATTAAGATACTGCCTATTTTGATTGTTTAAATAACATGACACCATGTAAAAATAAAGTAAATCGTTCATAAATGCATAACATCTTAATGGGTAACACACTCTTTCAGAATCAGAACCACGATACATATAAAGTCCTTTATAACTAATTGCAAGTGGGACAATCTTTTGAGTATACTTGTAATAGATGTCTAAATGAAGATTCACAATTTTAGAGAAAAAATCAATCACTATTTTGGACTTTTCCTTATTGTTTTTAAGTATCCATGCCCACGTTTTTAATACAATCCTGTCAGAAGCCATTTTTGCAGGTAATAGATTCTTAGCATCTTGAGAATATTTGTATATAATAGCTAATAGCAGATTCAAAGAGGATAAACATTTGGCTATTTCTCGATGATTCTTTTTATCTAATTTACAATGATTCAATTGTATATCAATTAGGCAATCAACATCTGTTGTCTTCCATCCAGGCGCATCTAATAAGACTAATGCCTTTTTAAACAATGTATAGCTTTCATCATCGCAAAACAGGCATTCGTCAAATAGGTACTTGGAAAACAATTCGGTAAGCCTTTCTATATGCCAGCGTTCAAAACCGCCATTAGGAAATTCCTGACTTATGAATCCTTCAAATGTGCTTCTCGTGTTTTCTACCAAAATGCCATTGTGTACAAAGACTATTTTGTGGGGAAGCTTGTTGAATGATGGAATTGAGGAATCATCGTATTTAGCATATTTTGCCGCCAATATAGAATCACGAACTCCATCCTTTATATAAAAAGTTGTATCATTGATGTCTTTTGCAGCATTTCCTTTCAATTCAAAATACCATCGATATAAAATACCGTCCTCACCTTTCCCAATGGCAATTACATCTTTTCCATATTGTGATTGCCCTTTTGAATTCCGTGGTGTAGCCACAATGCGAAATCCCATTGCTTCAAGAAGCATTGGAAATATGTAATCCAGTTCTTTGTCCTCTTTTAAGGATTCCAAATAGTCTCTGACAATTCTATGCTTCATCTTTTTCCCCTAATTTAGTCCAATCCTTAAACATATAGTTTGTTTGTTCTTTTTCTTCTAATGGAGTTAATGAGTGTATCATCATTGGCATTTCTTGCGAATAAGAATAATGACCTAACGGATATACTTTTCCATTTTCGTCACGCCATCCTCCACCTCTACCCAGTTCGACAGTTGGTACAAAATCTAAAAATGCAGGTTTGTTCTTTTTTGAGGCAATTCTTTGTTGTTCTCTTACATGTTCAGTAATCTCACGACGGCAAATATCATATTCTTCTGGGAATAGGTATTCAGAATGTAGTTCTTTACATTCTCTACAAAGTTCAAATCGCTTATCGTAAACGGTTAAGAAGTTTTTAAAAGTTTCTAATTCATTTGATTCAACAAATGATTGTTGCTCAAATGTTTTCTTTACCGTTCCGAAATAGTTCAGCGAATAATCGGGCAACACCTTCAGTAAAACTTTCCTAACATCTTCTGATTGTGAATTGAAAAGAGTCAATAATTTTTTTAACCTTTTTTGAGGGAACATAAAGTCTTGCACAATAGATAAGGCGAACCTCATTTGAAACTCTTCATGCATTGAAAGAATGTCAATATCAGAGTTGTCCATTTCAAACTCATCCCACAAATGTCTTCCCATAAATCTTTCATATCCATTTGGCGAAATTACAAGTTCAAAAGCATATTCTTCTAACTCATGAGGCATATCATTATGGAGACTTTGAGCCCTTTTTCCAATAGAATCAAATAAGTGGATGATGTTTTGCTTCTTTGCATAATACTCTATGCATCCCTTTAACAATTCAAAATCAATAAATCTTGCCACCCAAAAGATGGAGAATAGATGAGTAATCTCTTCTTCTGTCGTTTCTGGACTAAGAAGAGCTTGGGCTATATCTTGTTTCTTTGAATCATCATCAAGATTCCCATTAAGATTAGATATTACTTTCTCGTATGCTGTCACAATGCTATGTCTTAATTGTTACCTATAACCACCCCTTTTTAAGTTACCTACTAAATCGCAATAGTTACCTATTAATACCGAATCTTATTCTTTTTAATGATTACTAATTAACTTATCAATAATCTCATTCATCCTTTGTCTATTAATCTGCCTTTCAAATTTGACAGGAAGTGAGGGATTATCTTTTGAGAGCTGTTCAAAGAACAATTTCGCACAGTCTATCTTTGCACTTTCCTTGGGGCGCAAATCAGTTTCTTGATTAACGTCTTTTGTTTCAATAACAACATTCATCTGCATGGTGCCGTCTTTCTTTTTGACCACATACATGAAGTCTGGCGAATATGTTTCATCTGTAATTGTTGGAATACGAATACTGCTATTAGGTATCTTACCATATACTATCAACTCTGCCACATCTATCTTATCCAAGATATTAGTTCTTTCCAATGGCGAATCGAAAGCAATTGGTTCATAGAGATATTCAGCAGGTGTTTGTGAATTATCCGTTTTCTTACCAATTCTACCCATAACAACTTCATCCCTTACGCTACCATCAGCATTCGTCAAGGCTGTTGTCTTTGCACGATAGTTCGCCTGCTTATATGAGATACATCCTCCAAGATGCTTGATTTTCCAGTCTCGGAATCGCCCAATAAACTTTGACAAAGTCAAGTCGTTAATAAGGTTGTTTTTGAAGTCCTTATGACTCTTGGCATATTCGCAGATGGCTTTATGTATCATTTCAATAGGAATAGCAGTACCTTTGTTAGCCCGTTTTAGGAACTCATGATAAGGCATATCCCTACCGTATAACATATAGGTAACGTTTGCCTCACTAACTACAGTGGCTCCATTTTGATCAACTTGTATCTCTGAACGTTCTGACGAAACAGACATTTTTGAGAACACACCCTCTTCCAATATATTTGGTAGGGCTTTCTCTATTTCTTTATCTATATCCTTCTGATAGAACATGAGATATTTCTTGTTAATCTCTTTCCATAAAGTTTCAATTTTCTGGTAGTTGGGCTTTCGAATCTTCACCATTAAACGATTATTCGAGGCATTACGGTCAATGACTCGGTTCAGGTTCAGACTGTCAAGATTGAACTCTGGGTATTCGTTTTTGAATTCCATGATGGTATCATCCTTGACAATGATATCCGTTCCTTTCATGTCAACATAGCCTTTCTGTATAAGCTCAGCCAACAACAACATGCCATTGCCCATCCCACGCAGATTGGCAACACGGTCAAGTTCTTCGCGACTTATAACAATATGCTCAGTAGCTTTCTTTGCAATATCACCGTTAATCTCGCGAACTAGCTTGTCTGCAAAGTCTTTTTCAGTAAAGTCAACTATGTAATTAAGCATGAAGTCATTGCTGCTTGTTCTGTTGCCATATTCATCAACGGGCAAGCGCAATCCTCGTCCAACTTCTTGTAATTTGCTGATTTCACTACCACTTGAACGCAATTTAGCTATAGTAAACACATTAGGATTATCCCACCCTTCTTTCAAAGTCCACTTGGAGAATAAGAAACGGCGTACATTCCAATTTCCATTTTCGTCCTTAAACGAAAGAAGTTTTTTCTTATTCCTTAGGATATCATCTACTTCTTCTGCAATCGCTTCGTCACTATCATTATTGTCCTTTGCAAAGTAGCCAGCTCTGCAACCAGCAACATTTTGCAGGCTTGCATTCAAGAAATCAGCATATTCTTCTGAGTTATTTTCGTTTCTTAGCTCTTCTTTTATCTGGTATTCCAACCATTTGTCGAAGATGTCACGCAGCCAGGCACCATTTCCTTGTTCGTCTCCTCTGAATGATATTATGTTATCAATAAAGAACAACGCCAAAGTCTTGATTTTGCTCTCGCGATGGAACAACTGACGTTCTGTTTCGAAATGGCGCTGAATGGCCATTCTAATCATATTCTCCTGATATGAAGTCGAATAAATATCAGCCGTAAACTCATCACCCACATGCTTTGTCTGTCCGTTCGACAACTCCACCTCTGAACTACTGATACCAGTCACTGTAATACCTGAAAGATGTTCACTCATAATACCAAGCGAATCTTCCTTATGCAGAACGAAACGCTGGCTGTGATCCTTTTTAGTAAAGTGCATGGCGACACTTTCTTTTCCGACTATACTGACAATCTTAATTTTCTCATTTTCTGAAGTCGTTGGATTAAAATGCTCTTTGGCAACACCTTTAATCAGATTTTGGTTGAAAGCGTCACAAGCGGTCAGATTATACAGAAGATTCAGATAGTCTTTATGCGTTTCTTTTTGTTTACCCCTACCTTCTGTAACCTGTGGGAATGTAGCACCAAAGCGGATAATACACTGAGGCGCAATCTCACTAAGAATCCTTTTATAAGTAGTATTACTGCGTTCAAAACGATGGGGCTCATCAATAATTACAATAGGACGAGTAGCCTTAATAGCATCCAAGGGCCGAACAAAACCCTGTACAGCTATGTCGTAGTCTTTCCTATCCAATAACTTTCCTCCCTGTAATAACTGCTGATTGACTACTATCACATAGATTCTGTTTTTGTTCTGACATGAGCCATTTACAAAGTCACGAACAGATGAAGGAAAATAGTTATGCCCCTTTTTCTTTTTTTTCAGAGCCGCTATTTCACATAATTCTATCTCAGAACCATAACCCAAAGTGTCGCGGAAATGCCTCTGAACGTATGGGTCACTGATAAATTGAACAGCACCAGACTTTACAGGCAGAGAATGGACGATTACAACAAACTTATTAAAACCATACTGCTTATGGAGCTCATAAATGGAGTGTGTATATACGTATGTCTTACCTGTTCCCGTTTCCATCTTGATGTCCAGATTCAGTACACCATTTTCTGCCATCATCACCTTACGGTTATAGGCTTTCAGCTCTTCTGTGTTTTCAATACGACGAAGTGCCCACTCTGTTGAAACATCCTGATGGTCTATATGCGGATTCTCATAGGGCTTTAAAGGCGCATCTAAATGTGTCTTCTCAAAGACACTTGCCAATCTTTCAACTGGAATTTGCTGATGAGGAAGCCCTGCTTCAAGTATAATATCCATTCTTAATATCTGATGTCAATGTTAATCTTAATCTGCTTCTCGCCTTCATTCAGCAATGGCAGGTTTTTCTTCAAGGCATCGGTAGTGCCAAAATTAAAGCTATAGCCGAAGAGTACCACATAATGAGGTCCCCAATCCGATTGCTCACCATATTTATCTACCAGTGCTGTAACGGCTTCATCACTCATGCCTTCGTCTGTCAGATATAGGTGGTCACCACATTGATAGGCTGTATAGTCTGCCAGCGCCACTTCTTCTACTTTGGCATTCATACCATAACCATCGTTCACCTTCCAAGTTTCCAACACCGTTTCACGCCCGAAATTTTCCAACATGTTATTAGCAAAGCCAGAAACTTTTGGGTCGAATGCTTCTAACTTATCCAGCACGTCATCTGAAACGTCTCTCAATGTGTAGTGCTTAAAGCCTATGTCGCCAGCAAACAAAGGATTCTCCTCACGAACCTTTGCAGCAGCACGCTTGATGCGCTCTTGACCGATTTCGTCAATGGTGCGGTAGCCTGCTTTGTGCGCCTCTTTATCTTCTGCTATTTGTTCTGGTGACTGTACAAGAATAAACTGACGCGAACCTCCATCTTCTGAGTTTTTCTGCATAACCGCTTGTGCAGTAGTAGCACTTCCTGAGAAAAAGTCAACAACAATAGCATCATCAGAAGACATTGTTATTAAGTGCTTAACTAAATCAGTTGGTTTTGGTGTTTCAAAAACTGCTATGCCGTTAAATAATTCAACAATTTCTCTTTTGCCAGAATCATTTGT
>JAEEGK010017973.1_pt1 | contig 15345 bp, 15 predicted proteins | sample 8958771 | NCBI WGS metagenome assembly JAEEGK01 (sample SAMN16246547, study PRJNA631951) | gut metagenome | biome: gut microbiome; feature: rumen; material: SC-attached | host: Bos | place: Iran: Karaj | collected 2018-10 | reverse complement strand
ATCGTGGATGACCGGATTTTCACTGGCCTTGTCTATACCGTAAAGAGTTCCGTTCGGTATTTCGGCGATCTTATTGAATTTCTTATCCAAAAGAACATTTCCGAGTGAGTAACATCCGGGTTTGTTAAGATACACAAATGTCGTCAGATACTCATCATAAATTATCTTATTGAGTTTGTTGTTTTTCGCATCGATGATCGCGATCGAATCGTCAGCCAGAGCGATCGCAATGAATTTTTCGTCATCGGACATCATCGCATACTGTATTGCGTTTGGATCTATTCCCTTGATCGAATCAAAATCCCATGAAGCAAGGTCCATTCGGTCGCAGGGAATGAATCCGTCGTAAGCATCGGGGTTATCCCCTGCGGTTAAGGTTATCGGATTATGCGAATATACCACCAGTCTGTTCGGTTCGTCATAAAAGTAAGTTATAAATCTGTCCTTTACAAACTCTCTTCCGTTGCACTTACTGTCACCGGCCACGGGGAAAAGCTGTTTTGTTATGTCTCCGCCCGTATCATTTGCGGGACTTATGTGGAATATCCTTCCTCTTTCGTCAGTAACGCAGAAGCCGAAACCGAAAGGATCGTCACCAGGCATGCTGTACGCGTATTTTATATTATCGCACTGAGTCAGATCGGCAACCTGCATGAGGTCGAAATCATACATTACGGCTTCATAGCATCCGTATATGCAGATACCGCTGTCGTTGACAAGCATCTGATAAAATGCATTGTCGTATAATTCCCCGTAATATAACTCACGGGGTCTGTCAATTTCATAGTAATTCAGGATAAGGTTCTTTCCGAAAAAGCCGAAGTCGGCAGAACTGTCATCCGTATAAGCAAAATAAACGGTTTCATCAAGAGCGTTAACCATGAACTCTTCGTTTAAAGGAATTCCCGAAATGCAGGAAACGGATACAATATCTCCTGTCTGCATGTCATATATAAAAATATATACATCCCTTGAATCCACGCCGTTTCCGTCATCAAACGCCACAACGCCGTTTGTGGAGTACATGACCGGTTCCATATCCAGATACTCTGCAAATTTCTCATTCACGTCGATCTTAAGATCGCTGAATTTAATCTCAAAAGAAACAGAACCGTTTTTGTATCCGGTAATTCCATCTACGTCAAATACGCTTACGGTTTCGCAGTTTTCATTCGAAAGGATATTTTCCGCGTGTTCGCCTATTTTATTGGTTACATTATTTGAAAGATCGACTTCGAAAACCTGCCCGTCATTTCTTGAATAGATCACTCTGTCATTGGATTCGAACTCAAAATCATATATATTGTCATAGACAGTGCTTAAAATATTCCCGTTTCGCGCGTCACAAAAGTACAGATCATCCATACTGCCTTTGATAAGGATTCTCGTTTTGTCATTTGATACTCTGTAATCAATTACTCTTGACGGAATCTTTACGGTAAATTCGGGGTAATAATCACTTTCGATATTATAAGGATAAAGAGCCTGCACCAGAGCAAAATACGCATCGGGATTGTATTTGCCGTTGTCTCTGTCGGGAAGCACGCTTCTTGCGGCATAGATCGCATCAATTCTTCTTCCCTTTTCATTAAGCTCCCCGGAGACCATGGCCATCGATGCCGCATAACGATCGCTTATGATCTTGTTCTGTTTGTTTATCCTTATTCCGAAGCCTAAGCATACGAGCGCAAAAAGACAGACAACCGCGATGATCGCTTCCAAAAGGATGATCCTTCGTCTAATTGCCTGTTCCCTGTGTCTTTGTTTTAAATCGTCGTAATTCAAGTTAAAAATCGCCGCACACAATTTTATTACGACATTATCCATCGCTTTTAAGCGTTCTTTGTTGTTCTTTCCGCGGCAGTCCGCAGCGAGAGGCTCCCTCTCCCTTCTTATCTTAACGTCGTTTCCGTTTAGATCCTTTTCGATAACATCTTCATATAAAAGGATCTCGGGGAAAGATTCGTCAGGTTCGCCTTCCGCAAGTACCAAAAGAACATGCTTCCTGTCTTTAATGGAAACAAAAGTCTCTATTTCTTTTTTACACCACGCCGACAAAGGAAGTCTGGGTGTGCAGATGACTATCAGAAACTCCGAATTGTAAAGCGCAGCCATGATCGGATCCGAAAGGTTATCCGAAAGAGGAAGCTCCGCCTCATCCCTAAATACTCTTTCGATCTTTGTTTTATCCGTTCCGATCTTCTTCTGAACGGATTTCGGAATTTTGAAATTTTCAAGTTTCTTATGTAAGTTTTCCGATACGAACGAATCGAGTTCGCAATGTCTGTAACTTATAAAAGCATCATATTTTACACTGTCAAGACCCATGTTCAAGTCTCCCGTTTTTCATTTAGGAATTGATCCGATATAGTTTTACGGCATTTTCAAAGGTCTGCCGGATGACCGTTTCTTCATCGACTTCTTTTAAATCTGCGATCGCTTTTACCACATAACTTAAATTAAGCGAAGAATTTCGCTTGCCCCTGAAAGGTTCGGGCGCAAGGTACGGACAGTCGGTTTCGAGGACTATTTTCTCCAAAGGGATCTTTTGAACCGTATCTTTTAATTTCTTCGCATTTTTAAAAGTAACTACTCCGCCGACTCCGATGAAAAGACCCATTTTCACCGCTTCCAAAGCTGTTTCTTCGGAATATGAAAAGCAATGAAGAACACCGCCGATCTCCCCTGCATTGTGATTGTTAAGAATATCCATAGTGTCCTTTGCCGCTTCTCTGGAGTGGATTATCACGGGGAGTTTTAATTCCCTTGCCAGTTCAAGCTGGCGTTCGAACGCTTCTTTCTGAGCATCCGCGTTTTCTTTATTCCAGTAATAATCAAGTCCGATCTCGCCTATCGCAACAACCTTTTTATTCTCTGCCAGATCGCGAAGAACTGCTATGCCTTCATCATTGATCTCTGCGGCATCATCGGGATGGACTCCGACGGCGGCATAGAAAAAATCATATTTATCCGCCAGATCAACACCTGCCCTGCTGCCCTTAAGATTTGCTCCCACATTGACAACATTTGCGATTCCGCTTTCCTTAAGTTTATGTATTAATTCTTCTCTGTCTTCATCAAAAGCTTCATCATCATAATGAGCATGAGTATCGAAAATCATCGGTAATCTCCCTGTTTCAAGGAATTATGTAAAGTTTTTTCAAAAAAAGTATTGCAAAACAAAAAAACATATACTATAATCGTTTTTGTTCGCGCGATTAGCTCAGTTGGTAGAGCACCTGACTCTTAATCAGGGTGTCCAGGGTTCGAGCCCCTGATCGCGCACTAAGTACTAATTTTGTGGACATTGAAGCCATGGGGTTGGTACTTTTTTTGTACCCTTTTATCTTGAGAACTTGCCCGAATCGAACTGTTCTTTGGCACTTTCCATGAGTTCGATAATGTTAAGGTGCTGCGGGCATACTCCCTCGCACTGACCGCATCCTATACAGTCCGAAGCTTTTCCTTTGCCCTGAGTTACTCCGTTATAGAACATCTGAGGACGGAATTCTTCATTATATAACTTAACCGTATTGAGAGCTCTGAAAATATCGGGAATGGGAATCGAACTCGGACATCCGTCGCAGCAGTATCTGCAGGATGTACATCCGATAAGCGCGATATCTCTCATGATTGCAACCGCTTTGTCGATTCCTTCCTGCTCTGAATCGGTGAGTTTCTTAAAATTCGTAAAAGTTGCGATATTCTCTCTCATCTGATCTTCGGATGACATTCCCGAAAGAATGGTCATCACACCGTCAAGCGATCCGACAAAACGAAGTGCTGCTTCCGCAGGTGTGGAATCGGGAATGCTTTCTTTTAATGCTTCCTTAATCTTGTCTGCTGGATTTGCAAGAGTACCGCCTTTGATAGGTTCCATAACAATAATGGGGATCTTTCGCTCAGCAAGAATATTGTAAAGTTCGCCGCTTCTGACGATAGGGTTGTTCCAGTCGGCATAATTAAGCTGGATCTGAACGAACTCTATTTCGGGATGTTTGTCGAGAACTTCTTTTAAAAGAGCGGGTGAGCCGTGGAAAGAGAATCCTAAATGTTTGATAAGACCCTCTTCTTTTTTCTTCATTCCCCATCTGAAACAGTCATACTTTTCGTATGTTTCATAATTCGAGCCGTCTTCGATACTGTGTAAAAGATACAGATCGAAATATCCGGCACCTGTTCTCTCAAGCTGCTCATTAAAAATCCTGTCTCTGTCCTCAGAACATTTTATCTCCCATGCAGGAAGCTTCGTGGCGAGCATGAATTTATCCCTGTCATAGCGTTTGCAGAGTGCATCCTTCACAACGCATTCCGATTTGCCCGAATGGTAAACATATGCGGTATCGAAATAATTCATACCGCTTTCCATATACATATCAACCATTCTGCATACATGTTCGAGATCGATCACGCCGTCATTCTCGGGTAATCTCATCAAACCAAACCCGAGTTTCGGCATTTTTGAAACGTCTATACTCATAATGTAACCCTCCTAAAAAACCCTAAACCTGCCTGATTATGCGACAAACTGGAATACGCAGAATGCTGCATACAAAAGAAGAAGTACCACACCCTGCCATCTGTAAAGCTTTCCTTTGATAAGTGCGGGAAGCGTAAGGAAGAGCATTACGAAAAGCATTAAAGGTATATCAAGAACGAGTGATGAATTAAGACCTGTATTTAAGAACAGTTTCTCACTCGGTACTTCAAAAGGTTTGATCGTGATCGCAAGTCCGCTTACAAGAACCAGATTAAAGATATTGGCTCCTATAACATTTCCCAAAGAAAGCGAACCGTGTCCTTTTACCAGGGATGTGATCGCGGTTACCAGTTCGGGAAGCGATGTTCCCAGTGCCACGAATGTAAGTGCGATAACCGAACTCGGCACGCCCAGTTTTGTGGCGATTATTATTCCGTTATCAACAAGGAGCGTTGCACCGAAAGCAATTATTGCAGCACCGAAGATCAAAAGAACGATTGCGGTAAGAACCGATGTTTCCTGCGATTTTTCTTCCGGTTCATCAGACGCCGGGGCGCTCTTTTGTTTCAAAGCGCTTATGACCGTTATCACCATGTAAACAACGAACATGCAAAGAAGAACGATACCCGTGGTTCTCGTAAAATTGCCGGTCACATAAGCTGTAAATGCATATAAACCTGCTGCCGAGAAAAAGAAAACTACAGGTATTATCATTGATTTTCTGTCTGCTTTTGCAGGCTTAACCGCAAGAGTAATAGCCGCTATCAGAGACACATTGCATATGATCGAGCCTATCGCGTTTCCGTATGAAATGGCTCCGTTTCCTTTGGCTGCCGCCTGTGCGGAAACCATGACTTCGGGAAGTGTCGTTCCGATGGAAACCACGGTTGCACCGATAAGCATCTCGGGAACTTTAAATTTCTCGGCTATCGAACTTGCTCCGTCCACGAACCAGTCACCGCCTTTTATAAGAAGGACCAGTCCCATTACAAACAGCGCTATAGCCGGTACGAGTGCGTTTATATCAGCTTTGGCATTTATTATGAAACAAGCAAGTCCCAGAATAAACAGCACTATCAAAAATATGATTCTCTTGTCTAAGCCTTTTTTCATTTCATCCTCCAAAAATAATCATAAAAGATTAAAAATGCTTCCGTTTTATTTGGAAGCATTGTTTTTATAATGTTTTTTTATTGCTTTAAAAGTCTCATCAGAAATAACATGTTCAATTCTGCATGCATCCTCCGATGCCGTTTTCGGCGAAACACCGAGTTCCGTGAGCAGCTGACTTAAAACAGTATGTCTTTCGTATATTTTCTTGGCTATCTTCTCGCCTTCATCGGTAAACTCAATCGTTCCGTTCGCATCAACGGTAACGTATCCTTCCTTCTTAAGGTTCGAAAGTGCAATGCTGACACTGGGTTTGGAATAATTCAGTTCCTTAACGATATCAATGGCTCTGACCTTTTCCATTCCTCTTTTATATAAAACGAGAATTGTCTCGAGATACATCTCTCCTGATTCATAAAGTGCCATGGCTGTCCCCCTTTTTTACCGCTTATTAGATTATACTATTATGGGTTGTTGTAGTCAATTAAATGAAGAGCGTCGGATACGTCTTTTACCACGGAACAAAGCCCCCTCCGATAACGCCTTTTGCGTTAACATCGGCCAGAATCGAATAACCTTCGGGATGTCTGTATTTATCTCCCATGATATCCCCGTTTCTGTGTGCTCGAAGCTGATCCAGATCAAGTTCTCCAACATAAACCCCCGCTTCACGGGGTGCCTCGAAAACGCACATGTCCCTTGTGCCCGATCCCCTGATCCAGGGAACACCGTCAAAAAGAGTTGAACGTCCGTTGCAGTCCGGCTGTCCTTCGGGATAATTGCAGGTAGCAACAGCCACCATATTTTCATATGCCCTGGTTCTTAATGCAGCAAGTCTGTTTATCTCCATCGGACACGCATTCGGAGCAAGAATAAGTTCAGCTCCCTTAAGCATAAGGATTCTCGCACTTTCGGGAAATTCCCTGTCAAAGCATATCATTGAGCCGAACTTTACCGAGCCTCTGCCGAAATCAAGATCAGCCACATAAAAATCTTCTCCTTCCGACAGTACCTTTTCATCCCAGAACGCACATGTATGGAATTTCGAATAATGAAGTATCTCTTTTCCCGTTCTGTCAAAGAAGATCACGGAATTCAAAGGCTTCGGATCATTCGCTTCCAGAAGCGTGATGCCGATCGCCATCTGAAGTTCAGATGCAAGAAGCTTAAATTCGTTAACAAAATCGCTGTTCTTTTCAACGGCCAGATTCTTTAATTCTTCCTCGTCCTGCGGCAGATAATACCCGTCGCTGAACATCTCGGGAAACAATGCCACATCGGCACCCATTTCTTTTGCCTTTATACAGGCTTCTTTTCCAAGCCTAAGATTCTCTTCGGTGTCTTTTCCGGGAAGTATCTGTATGAATCCTATTTTTAATTTCACTTCTGTATTCTCCTAAACAATATTCTCAATGGCACAGGTTAAAAAATTTTCATCAAACAATAATAAATGAACAATGCGAACCCCAAATAAATGGCCGGTATCACATTAAGAATCACTGATACAAGATTTAAAAGAAAGCCGACCAGCCATAACCGGACTTTTTTATCTTTTATGCAGAAAGGCAGTATTATCAGCGTATAAATAATGCCCACAACAGTTAAGATAATCGCCATAAACAAAAACACAACGGCTGCCCCTAATCCAAACGTCAGAGGTGCATCATCAATCAGTATATCATCCTGCATAAAGATTTTACCGGCAATAAAATAAATTGCCGTTGATATCAACGCGAAAGCGCCGATCACTATCGATATTATTGATAAAACTTTTCCCCTCATACGATGAAAGCTCCCAATACTTAAGTCTTCAATAATTATTGGTTTCTTACGAATATGATACACTATTTTAAACGTATTATTCAACTGCGCCCGAACGGGTGCTTGTTACTTTTAAGGCTGCGTGTTTGAATAATGACAACAAACGAAAAGAGGTGAACCCAACGAATTGGGTTCACCTCTTTTATCGGAGTGACGTGATTCGAACACGCGACCTCTGCGTCCCGAACGCAGCGCTCTACCATCTGAGCCACACCCCGAGGCCTCATAAATGATATATCATTTTACAAACCGTGTCAATAAAACGATACCACGTGAGTTACTTATTTCATTAAATAAAGAAATCAAAAAAGTTTAAGATAAATTAAAAAAAGTCATATATTATATAGTCGGTAACAGATAGGGGCATTTGACAGGAGGTTACTTATGAAGATCGCTTTACTTGCAGTTATATGTTACTTAATCGGCTGTCTTAATCCGGCCTACTTTCTCGGAAAGATCAAGGGGTATGACATCAGGGAACGCGGTTCTTTAAATGCCGGTGCTTCCAATGTTGTTATCAATATCGGGAAGGTCGCAGGCGTATTCACGGCGTTTTTTGATATTTTCAAATCGTTCTTTTGTTACAGATTAGGTGCATTCCTTTTACCCGACATTCCTTTTATCGGAGTAATGTGTGCCGCATTCTGTATTCTCGGTCATATCTTTCCCGTTTTTATGAAGTTTAAAGGTGGAAAGGGCTTCGCCAGCCTCGGCGGAATGGTCCTCGGTTTCAGTTATAAGATATTCTTAATAATGCTCATGTGTGCAGTTGTGATCGTTCTGATAGTCGATTATCTTTGCATCATCACATCTTTGACCGCAATAACTTTTCCGATAATCTACGGTTTCTCAACTCACGATCTTATCGGTGCTGCTATTGCACTTTGCATAGGACTTGTTATAATAAACAAGCACCTGTATAATTTTAAGCGAATAAAACTCGGAACCGAAGCACGATTTTCCGGAATATGGAATCGTGAAAAGGAAGAGGAAAGAATCCGACGGAATATAGAGAAAAACAATGATAAAAAATATAGTATTTGACATAGGAATGGTGCTTATCGATTTTGCCTGGGAAGCAGCCATGAAAGATCTCGGTTTTGATGAAGAATGTATCAGAGCCCTCGATGAAAACCTTATAAACGACCCAATCTGGGACCAGTTCGATCTGGGGATCCTTCCCGAAGAGAAAGTCGTGGACATGGTCGTTGAAAAAATACCTCAGTATGAAAAAGAAATAAGACTGTTCTGGGAGAACAATCTTTTAACGGTAAGACCGTACGATTACAGTGAGAAATGGATAAAAAGTCTTAAGTCACGTGGACTTAAGACTTATCTTTTGACAAATTATCCCGACACGTTGTTTGATAAAAGTGTCAGAACCTCTTTTCCGTTTTATCCGCTTGTTGACGGGGAAGTCGTTTCATCCAGAGTCAAGGTTATAAAACCGGATGAAAGAATCTATAAGATCCTCCTTGAAAGATATGATCTTATTCCCGAAGAATGTATCTTTTTCGATGACAGGATCAAGAATATAAACGCCGCAAAGAAGTTAGGCTTTAATGCTTTCGTATTCGAAGGTTACGAGAAAGCCTGCAGGCAGATCGAAGAAACTATAGAAGCCTTAAAATAAGGCTTCTTTTTTAATCCTCTTCCCTTTGCATCGGTATGGGTTTGTAATAGTTTCCGAACCCGAACTCCGGTTCTTTTCTGCATATTACTATGCATACGATCGGGAACATAAGAAATACAAAAAGCGATGCAACTCCCAGGAAAACAGACAGACCGCTGTTTTCTTTTTTTAAGTAAAGATCGATCAGATCTATATACATTATCGCTCTGGCAATATATCCCGCCACAACCGTCAGAAGACTTAATACCTGGAAGATCAGTCCGAAAATGATCGATAATAAAGGTATAAAGGAAAAAGGAATGGCGATCACCCAGAGTACTATCGGTGCAATGTAAGTCAGCGACAGATATACCCAGAATCCCTTATTTCTTTCATAAGTCTTGAACATTCCCAGAAAATTATATTCTTTCATGGGAAGAATATGAACAAGATAGTAATTCGCAAACGGGATAAATGCGATAAAAGGATAATCATATCCCGCTTTCTCAGCCATTATGCACAAAGGAACCGCAAGAATAAAATGGTTTAGCAAAAGAGCTGCGAAAAATACAACCCAAAAGAATGAAAATACGGCAAAGAATAACAGTAATAACGCCTCATCTTCCGTATAACTGTTTGCAAATTTTTCCAAAAAAGACATTTATCTATCCTCTGTTATCTTCTACGAATCAACATCAAGATGTTCGAGAAGAGATTTTTTTGAGCCCGTCACCACGTCACCGTGCTTGACATTGAGCATCGTGATCAAAGCAAATACCGCAAATACGACTCCGTAAGGGAACAGTGATCTGTATGAAACATACTGAAGGAATACGCCCGATAAAATGGGTGTTAAAACCTGTGCCGCCATGGAGAAAGTATAATAGTATCCGGTATATCTTCCTTCATCGCCGTCGGATGCAATTTCTACAGCCATCGGGAATGAGTTTACGTTGATCGCGCCCCATGAAATACCCACGGTCGCAAAGAGTATTCTTAAAAGCCATCCTCCGCCCGTAACGAATGTACATGCAAAGAAAGATGCCGCAAGTCCGATCACACCGGCAATGATAACTTTCTTTCTTCCTAACTTACTCGAAATGATACCTATGGGAAGATAACTGATAACTGCAGCGATCGTCGCAATAAGCATATATGACGCATAATCGCCGTTTTTAAGATTGAGCACCTGTGTCGAGTATCTTGAAAATGCGGAGTTGATCGCATTGTATGACATATACCAGAAGAATACCGATAAAAGAATAAAGATCAGACTCTTTAACTTATCTTTCGGAAGTTTCTTTCCGGCATTTTTGTTCTCCTCTTCTTCCTCAGTATCCTTATCCGCTTCCTTGGCTTCTTTGGCCCATTTGTTCTCGGGTACGGTAAGAACAAGAGCAACCGTACTTACTATCATGAAAATGATTATGGATAAGAAAAGAGGCATGTAATTGGGTGTACCGCCCTCAACATCTTTTACAAGAAGACGGATCACTACCATTGCGTATATGGCGCCGACCGTTCCCATAAGCATGATAACGGCATTACCTTTACTTCTTAATTCTCTCGGAGTAATATCCGGCATAAGAGCTACGGCCGGTGTTCTGTAGAATGACATCGCGAGTAAAACGATACCCGTGGAAACAAGGAACATCACGAGGTTCCTGGAATTATCGAAAAACGGCATAAAGAACATCGCAAAAGCCGCAATGAGAGTTCCTACCGCGATAAAAGGCATTCTTTTTCCGAATCTGGTATTTGTTCTGTCCGACCATATACCGAAAAGCGGAAGCAGGATCAGCGCAAAAACATTATCCATCGCCATTACCACACCGTTCCATACTTCATTCATATGAAATGAATTCTTAAGAATCAGAGGCTGAACGGCATCATACATGGACCAGAAACTTGTAATGGACATGAAAGCCAATCCGGTTAAAATCGTCCTTTTGTAATTTAATTTCATTTTGTTCCCCTTATAAGCGGATAGAACCTACCCGCAGTGATAATTCTAAAACAGTATACAACAATTATTTACCGATTGTAAAACCTTTTTACACGATTGATATTTTAACGAAAAAATTGTACTATATCATAGTGATGTTCATACACACTATATGATTTGTCCGGAGGCTTTAATGACCGTATATATCTTAGGTGCGATAATCGCTTACCTCGTAGGAAGTATTAATACCGCCTTTTTCCTGTCCAAAGCTCTTAAAAAAGATATCAGAACCGGCGGAAGCGGAAATCTCGGAGCTTCAAACGCCACACTCACTCTCGGATGGAAATGGGGTATATTTGTAGCCCTCGTTGATATTCTTAAAGGCGCGGCAGTCGTAATGATCTCAAGACTTGCTTTCCCCGATTATGAATTTCTTCCATATATTGCCGCATCATGTGCGATTGCAGGTCACATTTTTCCGTTCTATCTTAAATTTAAAGGAGGAAAAGGATTTGCCACACTCTGCGGATGCATTCTCGGTTACAGATGGTGGCTGTTTCTTATTGCGGCAGTTCTCATAGCGATCATCACTCTGGCTACCGATTATATAGTTCTTGCTACTCTTACAATGCTTATTTCATTTCCCGTTTATGTCGGTATCACCAATCATAATTTTATTTATCCTCTTATACTTGCTGTCGGCAGTTTGATAATTTTAATCAAACACCTTCCGAACTATAAAAGGATCATCAAAAAAGAAGAGATCGGCATCCGTTCTTCTTTTACAAAAAAACACAGGATCTGAAAATAAATCTGTTTGTTGGACAAACAATTATATGGTATAATTCGTTTACTACTAAAAATATAAACTTCAAGGAGGGTATAAATTATGAAATATGTATGTCAGGTTTGTGGTTACGTTCACGAAGGTGATCCCGTTTGTGAAAAATGTCCCGTTTGCGGCGCTCCCGCATCAAAATTCTCTCCCATGTCAGAAGAAATGTCATGGGCTGCAGAACATGTGGTAGGTGTTGCAAGTGATGCTCCCGAAGATATCAAAGAAGATCTTCGTGCCAACTTCAACGGAGAATGCTCTGAGGTCGGTATGTATCTTGCAATGTCAAGAGTTGCTTTCAGAGAAGGATATCCCGAGATCGGTCTTTACTGGGAGAAAGCTGCTTTCGAAGAAGCTGAGCATGCTGCAAAATTCGCAGAACTTCTCGGTGAGGTTCTTACAGATTCCACAAAGAAGAATCTTGAAATGAGAATCGAAGCCGAAAACGGTGCTACCGCAGGAAAGACTGCACTTGCTAAACGTGCTAAAGAGCTTAACCTTGATGCTATTCATGATACCGTTCATGAAATGGCAAGAGACGAAGCAAGACACGGCAAGGCATTCAAAGGTCTTCACGACAGATACTTCAAATAAGATATTTCAAAAACTGTGGGTTCGCCCACAGTTTTTTTATTGCTAATTTTTCCGGGCACTCTTATTATATGTTCTGAAGGTTTTATTTTGATCGGAGTTTTATTTTGAACAGCAATTGCAATCTTTGTCCGAGAAAATGTAATATCGACAGGTCCCAAAATAAGGGATTCTGCGGTGCAGGCAAAAAAGTCACGCTTGCCAGAGCCGCACTTCACTTTTATGAAGAGCCTTCGATCAGCGGAACCGCGGGAAGCGGAGCCGTGTTTTTCTGCGGCTGCAATTTAAAATGCGTATTCTGTCAGAATGAGAAGATCTCCCGCGGATTAACAGGCAAAGAAGTAAGCATCGAAAGGCTGGCGGAAATTTTCCTTGAACTCCAGAGTCAGGGTGCAAACAACATTAACCTTGTAACACCTTCTCATTATGTTCCCGAGATAAAAGAAGCCCTTATCCTTTCCAAAGAAAAGGGCCTTAGCATTCCCATTGTTTACAATACTTCGGCATATGAGTGCGCGGATACGCTTCGCAAGCTTGACGGACTTATAGATATATACCTTCCGGATCTTAAATATATGGACGATTCCCTTGCCGTTAGATATTCGGGTGCACCGGATTATTCAGGCATCGCAAAAGATGCAATTGCTGAGATGTACAGACAGGTCGGTGCAAATGAATTTGACGAAAACGGTCTTATGAAAAAAGGTGTGATCGTAAGGCATCTCCTGCTTCCTTTGGGCGTTAACAATGCCAAAGAGGTTGTATCCTATCTTTATGAAACATACGGCGATTCGATATATATTTCGCTCATGAACCAGTACACTCCCATGGAAAACGAAACGCTTAAAAAAGCAGGCGAAAAGTACCCCGAACTTTTAAGAAGAGTAACAAAAAGAGAGTACGAACGTCTCCTTGACTTTGTACTCTCTTTAGATATCAAAAACGCATATTTTCAGGAAGGCGAAACCGCCTTGGAAAGCTTCATTCCGGATTTTGATTATACGGGAATCTAAAACTTGCCCGTGGAACCGAATCCGCTCTCTCCTCTTTCGGTATTCTCCAGATCATCAGTTTCTTCGAATTCTGCTTTAAGATAAGGCACTATGGCTATCTGCGCTATTCTCTCGCCGTTTTCAACACATAAAGCTTCTCCCGAACCGTTATGATTGTGAAGTGCCACTTTTATCTCGCCCCTGTAGTCGCTGTCGATGACCCCGACTTTGTTTGCGGGAGCAAGACCTTTCTTGCATGCAAGTCCCGAGCGGGCGAATACCAGTCCGACATAACCTGTAGGTATTTCCAGTGCCACTCCCGTTCCGATCATTTTAGTCTCGCCACATCCGATCGACACTGTTTCGTCGATACAGGCATAAAGATCAGCGCCTGCCGCAAAATCGGTTCCGTATGAAGGAATGACCGCGTTGGGATTAAGTTTTTTGATTCTTAATTTCATGGTTGAAATCGGCATTTAACACCTCTTGAAACTTATAAATACTTTTTTAAAACTTCCGCTTTGTCAAGCTTCTCCCAGGGAAGATCGAGATCGTTTCTTCCGAAGTGGCCGTAAGCTGCAGTCTGCTTGTAGATAGGTCTTCTTAAATCAAGCATTTTGATGATTCCCGCAGGGCGAAGATCGAAGTTCTCTCTTACGATCTCAACGATCTTTTCATCTGCAATCTTTCCCGTAGAGAATGTATCAACATAAATTGATGTGGGCTTTGCAACACCGATAGCGTATGAAAGCTGGATCTCGCACTTGTCAGCAAGTCCTGCGGCAACGATATTCTTTGCAACATATCTTGCTGCGTATGCCGCACTTCTGTCTACCTTCGTGCAGTCTTTACCCGAGAATGCTCCGCCGCCGTGACGTGCATATCCGCCGTAAGTATCAACGATGATCTTACGTCCCGTAAGACCTGCATCACCATGAGGTCCGCCGATCACGAAACGTCCGGTGGGATTAATGAAGTACTTGGTGTTCTCATCAACCATGTTCTGAGGAAGAACCTCGTCAAATACATATTTCTTAATGTCAGCGTGAATCTGTTCCTGTGTGACATCTTCGTCATGCTGTGTGGAAAGTACAACGGCATCAAATCTTACGGGCCTGCCGTTTTCATCATATTCCACGGAAACCTGACTCTTTCCGTCGGGGCGAAGATACTTAAGTGTTCCGTCTTTACGAACCTTTGTGAGCTGACGGCAAAGCTTGTGTGCATAGTAGATAGGGTAAGGCATGTAATCATCGGTCTCGTTCGTTGCGTAACCGAACATCATACCCTGATCGCCGGCACCGATAGCTTCGATCTCGGCATCGCTCATTTCGTTATTTCGTGCTTCCAAAGCCTTATCAACTCCCATTGCGATATCTGCGGACTGTCCGTCCATGGCAACGAATACGGCACATGTATTGCCGTCAAAGCCTGTCTTTGCATCGTTATAACCGATCTCATTAACCGTTTCTCTGACGATCTTCTGATAATCAAGATGTGCTTTTGTAGTGATCTCACCCGTAACAAGCACGAAACCTGTACAAACTGCGGTTTCACAGGCAACACGGCTCATGGGATCTTCTTTCATGCAGGCGTCAAGAATCGCGTCGGATACGGCATCACAGACTTTGTCGGGATGTCCTTCCGTAACGGACTCCGAAGTAAACAGTCTTTTTTCCATGGTTTCCTCTTTCTGTGCAAATGCACTTATACAGCGTTTCCTCAGACGATCTTCATCTTAAAACGCGTAACGTCTTTTTCGCTTTCGACAAGCTCGATCTCCGCACCAAGCTTCTTGAGCTTAAGATGGAAATCCTCATATCCTCTTTGAATGTACTTGATCTCATCGATCGTTGAAAAACCGTCGGCCGCGAGCATGGCGAGCACAAGTGCGGCTCCCGCTCTTAAATCGGGCGCAGTGATGTCGGCTCCGGTATAGCGCTTTACGCCGTCTATGAT
>JAEEGK010017970.1_pt1 | contig 15346 bp, 16 predicted proteins | sample 8958771 | NCBI WGS metagenome assembly JAEEGK01 (sample SAMN16246547, study PRJNA631951) | gut metagenome | biome: gut microbiome; feature: rumen; material: SC-attached | host: Bos | place: Iran: Karaj | collected 2018-10 | reverse complement strand
GTCTCATGCGGCATGGGCATGTTCGATTCATCCATTGAGGGCACCTGGACCACAAAGACGGAAAGGCGCATCCTGAGATACTATTTCAATGATGACGGCACATTCAAATATACCTTGGAGGACCTGAAGACTCATGAAAAAATAACGGAGGTTTCCGGCACGTGGGAGATCACGCCGGAAGGTCTTCTGCACATGAATGCGCCTATTACCACTTATAGTCCCAGATATCCTGAGCCATTCGCCAGATATGCCTTGATCTATACCGAAGAGCCCAAAGTCATGTGCTTCAGCAGCGCAAGTGATCCCGATTACATTGACGAGTCATTCTACAAGCCATACACAGTTGATGCGGAGAACACATACACCAACAAAGACTCAAAAGAGAGCTTCCAGTACGGTGTCTTTATGACCAGCAAGTCCACCAATACATTCGAGTTCGATCCGGAGAACGGGAAGTGCGTCATGACTGTGACCGAGGAGATGGACTATGAGAACGGGACCTACTGCAAGAGCACCAAGAAGTACAATTTCACGGCCGAGAGGCTTACAATTCCGTCATTCATAGCCTACAAGCTCTATGACGACATGATGTTCTCTGAGGAGGAGATCCTGAACTACACCATTTCAGGGAAAACGCTCCTTCTGGGGAACCTGAACGTACTCCTGTACAAGGAATAAGCTATCTTGCGTCCGCGGGGGCCTCAAGTCCGACTCTCTCGTACTGGTCCCTGGGGGCATCGTTCTCATGCATCATCCTGATCATCTCTTTTCTCAGGCGCCTTCGGGCATCGGGGTTGTCCGTTGTCCTGTTCTGCGTCGGGTCCTCCTCAAGGTCAAAGAGGAGGTCGTTGTCAAAGAGCTCGTCCGGGGGACAGCCGGGGATCTGGACCATGCTTCCGCCACGGATTCTCATAAGCGGGACGCCTTTGGTGAAGCTGAAGGGCGGGTGAAGCGTGGCTGAGCATAGCATCTCGGAGCTGACGAGGTCCGGGTATGAGTTCGGGATGAGCATGTAGTTGTAGTCATCGTATTTCAGGGCCATCCTGGGGGCTTTCATGTAGACAAAGCGCCCGTCCGTGATGTTCACGTGAAGCCCGTGCTGGCCGAAGAGGGCGTAGTCCCTGATTTTGGCGTTGTCCTTCAGGATATGATAGAGGCTCTTGCCCTGCATGTCCTTGGGGGCCTGGATCCCGAAGAAATCAAGAATCGTCGGGGCTATGTCTATGGTCTGTGCTATCTGGCTGCGGCGCTCGCCCTTCAGGCCCAGGCGCGGGTCCCAGATGAAGAAGGGGATGTGGGCTATCTCGTTGTAGTAGGGCATCATGATCTTGCCCCACCAGTTGTGCTCGCTTAAGAGGAATCCGTGGTCAGTGTGCACGATCAGCATGGTGTCCTTCCACATGTCATGCCTGTCCATCAGATCCAGGATCTTTCCCAGGTATGTGTCGCACATGGAGAGCAGGGCGGCGTACTCGTACCTGCAGTGCTGCACTTGCTCCGGTGTCTCCCTCACCGGATGGTAGCCGGGCCAGTCGAAAAGAGGGCCGCTGTACTCGTGCGGGTAGAGATCCTCATATTTCTCAGTGGAGAAGAAGGGCTCGTGAGGGTCGTACTCATCGATCTGGAGCATCCAGTTGTCCTCCTGCCAGTTCTCCTCCAGAAACTGGATTCCGTTTATGAAGGTGACGGAGATCGGATGGTCCTCCTCGGCCTTCATGTACTCGCGGTTGATGTACTCCTGCCTTCCGCTGTTGTCCTTTCTGCCGTCCAGGGCCTTGGGGACATCGAAGCTGACCCTGCCTTTCCAGGGATCGCCTTCCTGGCCCCTGGCGATGTCATAGGAGTTGTATTTATTGAGGTAGTTGGCCCCGCCTTCCTCCCAGTAGTGCCAGTGGTCTGTCACCAGGTGGGTGTAAATGCCGTGTTCCCTGAGGATTCCGGGCATGGAGTCGTCATAGTTCTCCAACGGTCCCCAGGCTCGGTGAAGGAAGTTGTAGCGCCCTGTGTGAAGCTCCCTGCGCGCAGGCATGCAGGGAAGGGATCCGGCATAGAACTGGTCGAATGTGACGGTGTGCCTGCTGAGGCGCTGGAAGTTCGGTGTCTTGGTCCAGTCACAGCCATAGGGCTCAAGAAGGTGACGGTTCAGGGAATCAAAAAGGACCATAATTGCTTTCATAGCTGCCTCCGGTTATTTGATTATAATGGATTTCCCGTTTGATGGCATGGGGTTTTTGAAGTAAAATGCCGGTATGAGCATAGACAAGAGGACAATCGGTTATTACGACAGCCATGCAAAGGAGTTCGCCGAATATGCCAAGGGCGCAGACATGAGGCGCGATTATGAGCACTTTCTCAAATATGTCCCCAAGGGCGGCTCCATCGTGGACATGGGATGCGGCAGCGGAAGGGACCTGAGGTTCTTCCGCGAGTCAGGATACGTTGCCAGCGGGGTAGACGCCTCTGAAGGCATGTGCGAGGTGGCCCGTGAGTACTCCGGATGCCCCGTTGTCTGCTGCGATGCCCTGTCATGGGTACCTGAGTCAAAGACCGATGCCATCTGGGCCAACGGGTCGCTCCTTCATCTCAAGCTGGACGAGATAATCACGTTCCTCAGGACAAAGACAGAGTTCCTCAATCCCGGCGGGATCCTGTACTTCTCCATGAAGGCGGGCATTGAGGAGGGCTTTGACGAGAAGGGGCGCTTCTTCACTCCGTTCTCAGAGTCAATAGTTGACTCCGTCCTTGCTGACGGGAAGGTGAGGATAGCTGAGAGATGGACTGAGGGAGACAGCCTGGGCAGGGGAGGCTTCCACTGGGAGGCGGTGATCCTCAAAAGGGTCGATTAGTCGAATCTCTCCGTCACGAAATCAAGGAAATCCCTCTCCACGTCAGACATCTGATGCTTCTTGGACCAGTAGATCGCGAACCTGTCCTGTGAGAAATCCCTTACATCAGAGACCGGCACCCTGACAATTGTCTCATTGTTCAGGAATCCGGCTGATGCCACGAATGTCACACCGAGGCCTTTCTCTATGAATCTTGTCATGAGGAATGTGCTGCACTCTGCAACCACATCCGGCTCGAATCCGGCGTTCCTGCAGATGGCGTAGAAGCTCTTTGTTAGCGAAAGGTCCGCAGGCGGGAAGATGAATCTCTCGTATCTGAGATCCTTGAGCCTGACGGACTTGTGTCCTGCAAGCGGGTGGGTCTTTGGCATTCCGACATAGAAGACCTTGTTCTCAGGTCCTATCATCCTGGAGTTCAGCATCTTGTTGTCCATGACTCCGGCAAGGGATATGGCGAATCCGAAATGGCGCTCTGTGAGGTCTGTCTCAATGTTGGAGACATCGTTGTGCTTGTTGATCAGCCTCACGTCCGGGTGCGACTCAAGGTACTGGAACAGCAGCTCGCTGAGACGGAATGAGCTTACGGCAGTGGAGACCATCAGCGTCTTCTTGCCCAGAAGGCTGATGTTCCTGACATTGTTGCAGCTGGAATCCAGGACATTCAGGATGGTACTTGAGGATTCGAGGAAGACCTTTCCCATCTCGTTGAGGTAGAGCCTGCCCTTGATCCTGTCAAAGAGCTGGGCACCGAGCTCCTCCTCGAGCCTTGAGATGGAGATACTCAGAGTCGGCGGAGTGATGTGAAGTCTGTCCGCTGTCTTAGTGAGGTTTCCGGTTTCCGCCAGCGCCTTGAAATAGCGTATCTGCTGAAGCTCCATGGTCTCTCCTTGCTATTGCTTCATGATATTGCAAAACCGTTAGCTTGTATACTAATGATTAATTAAATTCCATTGCATTTCCATAAATGGCCAAAATCACTATCCTAAAGTCGGGAGCCAGATCTTGGACATCAGAGACAGCAGAGAGATTCATGCAATGTCCTCTTATGACGTGATTGTCGTTGGCGGCGGGATAGCCGGCATCAGCGCCGCGGTCGCAGCCGCCCGTGAAGGCTCCAGAACCCTGATAATCGAGAAAGGCATTGTATTCGGAGGCCTTGCAACAGTTGGTCTTATCAACTGGTATGAGCCCCTTTGCGACGGTCGCGGAACCCAGATGGTCGGCGGCATTGCAGAGGAGCTCATACGGCTCTCCGTCCGCTACGGCTTCCAGGACCTGCCTGAGAAGTGGGGCGGAAGAGAGACCTCCCGGCCTGACGGACGGTTCAGCACGCATTTCTCACCGACCATCTTCGCGATGGCCATTGACCAGTACCTAAGATCAAACAACGTGGATATCCTCCTTGACTGCCTCATGACGTTCCCCGTCATGGAGGACGGAAGGTGCGCAGGCATTGTGGCCGAGGCCAAGGAGGGGAGGCTCTTCTTCCCCGCAAAGGCCGTGATCGATGCCACAGGCGATGCCTCTGTCTTCGCCGCAGCCGGTGCGGAAACTGTCTGTGGTAAAAATTATCTGGGCTATTATGGCCATGTCTATGACAGGGACACCATTGAGGCATACCAGAAGACCGGCAACATGGTCAAAATGCGTAAGTGGGTGGTCGCGGGTATTAACCCGTTCGCCTGCAAGACCACAGAGGCCGACAGAAGGTATACCGGAACCACCGCCAGGGGAATCACGGACTTCGTGCTGGACGGCAGGAAGATGTTCTTCGACCTTGTCAGGGACCAGATGCCGGAGAGCCGCGATGTCTCCATGATTCCGTTCATGCCCCAGTTCAGGACAATCAGGAGGATAGTGGGGGATAAGACATTTGACGGCACCGACGGCAGGAGATACGACGATGCGGTGGGTTCCTTCGGTGATTTCAGGAAGGACCATCTGGGAGAGCATTATCAGATGCCGTTTGCCGCCATGTACAACAGCGCCTTCCCGAACCTTGTGGCCGCAGGACGCATCATAAGCGCCACGGACGAGGGATGGGAGGTCTCCAGGGTCATCCCCGTCTGCGCAATGACGGGTCAGGCCGCAGGAGTTGCCGCGTCAATGACACTGGATGGGAACATCCAGGATGTGGATATCAGAGGACTTCAGGAGAGGCTTGCCGGCTCAGGAGTCTTGTTTAAGTGAGTTATGCCGCCCGAAAGGCGGTATTTTATATTTTGAACCCTTGCAGCTTGCTGCAAACATAAGGAGTAAGAAATGAAGAAAGTCATTGCTGTTCTGATGATTCTCGCAGTCATCACCGCATCCGTCTTCGCCCAGGCCGCCACAGAGCAGGCAGAGGAGAAGGTCGTCACCATCATCCAGGATGCCAACTTCGCCAATCAGGAGTGGTTCGCAAAGATGAACGCTGATTTCGAGGCCGAGACAGGTATCAAGGTCGACTATCAGTTCTCCGCAAGCTCTGGAAACGATTTCAACCAGAAGATGCTCATTGACCTCATGGCAGGATCCGATGTCGACGTCATCCCGCTTCAGACATTCAGATACTACACCGCAGAGATGGAAGGCGAGTTCCTTGCGCCTCTCTCAAAGTACATCAAGGATGCCGACAAGATCTGGGGCGCCAACCTCATCCACGAGGCAGACGGTGAGTTCTATGCCGTTCCGACCAAGCAGGAGATCTATGTCGTGTTCTACAACAAGGACCTCTTCGATGCAGCAGGCATCCCTTATCCCCAGGCACCTTGGACATGGGATGACATGATCGCGACAGCTGAGAAGCTCTCGGATCCTGCAAACGGAATCTACGGTCTCTATCTCGACAGATACGGCTCACCGTGGGGATTCCTTCCTGCCCGCCAGAACGATGTCGCCATGTACAAGGCTGACGGAACAGCTAACTTCGATGATCCCAAGATGGTCGAGGCTGTCAAGCTGATCCTCGAGCTGGACCAGAAGAAGATCGCAATGCCTTATGAGGAAGTTCTCGCAGGCGGCGCATCATGGAACTACTATGCAATTATCGGCGGCAAGGTAGGTATGTACACATCCCTCAACTTCATGACCAGAGAGCTCAACAACGTCGAGAACTACAACAGGACATGGAGATACGGTGTCGTGGCAATGCCCACAGCAGGTGAGAAGATCGATCTTGCTAACATCTCCTATGCCGGAATGAACAAGAACGCAAAGCACCCGCAGTCAGCTGCCAAGTACCTCGAGTGGATCGGACAGAACCAGTGGAGATATGAGAAGGGTATCCCGGCTCTTGCAACTCTCTCAAAAGAGGACCAGGCAACAGCCCTTCAGTCTATCGCAGAAGGCTCACACGGCGCTGTCTCACTTGGGGAGCTCTACGAGGCTTACTTCAACACAGGCAACACAAGAAGCATTCCTGCTGAGTTCGCAGGTCCTGCGGCAGCAGCTTACTACAACATCATCACTGAGGAGCTCAGGGCACTGCACCTCGGCACAACAGCCACAGTCGAGGAGGCTTGCGCCAAGATCGTCTCAAGGGCAAACGAGGCAATCGCCAACGCCCAGTGATAGTTGAGGTTTCCGATGAAGACTTTAAGACGGCCCAGGAGCAAGCAGGATAATCTGGGATATCTCTTTATCCTCCCGTTCGTGGCGGTGTTCGCCATATTCAAGATCGTGCCGATCCTTTACGGCCTCTTCATAAGCTTCCTTGACAGGAACACCGTCAAGAAGGCCATGACCACGGTCTTCATCGGATTCAGGAACTTCCAGAAGGTCTTCTCCTCGGAGTCCTTCTGGAAGGCCTTTGCCAACTCACTGCTCTTTGCAGTGATCTACATTGTTCTGAGGATGGTGCTGGGATTCTTCATCGCCATCCTCCTGAACAGGAAATTCAAGGGCCGTACCGCTGTCAGGACCATGTTCTACATGCCGTACGTCACCAATGTCATTGCTATCGGAATCGTGTTCCAGTATCTACTGGACCCGTTCAACGGTCCGGTGAACGCGATCTTCAAGATGTTCGGCATGGAAGGGCCGAGGTGGCTTCTCAGTCCCAAGATGGCGCTTCCAATCACGGCGGTGGTTGCCGTCTGGATTGCGGTGACGTTCAATGTCATCACCATCCTTGCAGCCATGCAGGACATTCCCGACAGCCTCTATGAGGTTGCCGACATAGAAGGGGCTAACTGGTGGCAGAAGATCAGGTACATAACGTTCCCGCTTCTGATACCGACGCTCTTCACATTGCTCACCCTGGTGATCATAGCCTCATTCAAGAGCTACAACATCATCATGGCCCTTACGGAAGGGGGCCCGGGCGGAGCAAGCAGAACCCTGTCCTTCAAGATCTATGAGGATTCATTCATCTACGGGTTCTATTCAGTGGGGGCCGCGGAGAGCGTTTTCTTTGCGACTTTCATCATCATAATCAACAGGATTTTCAACAGGATCAGGTCATCATGGGAAAGAAAAAACTGACAAACGAGAAGACATCGGTGCTCTATGCCATCATCATGTGGGCTCTTGCGATTCTCTGCGTGTATCCCTTCATCATGATGGTCCTAATCTCATTCAGGAACCAGGGCGACATCTACATGCCGCTGTTCAGCAAGGCGCGCATGACAGTGGCCAACTACGGTCTGGTCCTTAATACAAGATATTTCGGAAACTGGTACTGGAACTCATTCAGGACAGTAGCAGTCTCAATCATCTTCAGGCTGCTGGTGACAATCCCTGCCTCCTATGCGTTCTCACGCATGAAGTTCAGGGGAAGATCACTGATCCTGGGCATTCTCGTGGCCACAATGATGGTGCCCGCGGAGGCTACCATGGTCTCCAGGTACCTGTACTTCAAGCAGCTGGGGATCCTCAACTCATCGCTCTCGATCGTGCTTCCTGAGATTGCGGAGGTCTTCTACCTGGTGATCCTGATCGAGTTCTTCAGGTCCATCCCGGAGTCCCTCCTTGAGGCTGCCAAGATTGACGGTGCATCGCATCTGTCGATCATAATCAGGGTCTTCATACCGCTCTCAGGTCCGGCTCTGGCCACTGTGGTGCTGTTCTCTTTCATCAACATCTGGAACAACTTCGTGGACCCGTTCCTGTTCATCAACAACACTTCCAGGCAGCTTCTGACACCGGCTCTGAGGTTCTTCCAGTCAAGCGGCGGAGCAAACGTGCCCATGCAGCTTGCAGGAGCATCGCTCTCAGTCGTGCCGATCATAGTGCTGTTCATCTTCACGCAGAAGTTCTTTGTCGCCGGAATCTCCTCATCGGGAATCAAGGGCTAATGTCAGATTCTGAGAAGATAATAGATTCCGCCAAAACCTATGTGTGCTCTCTTTTCCGCGGAAACTCCGGTGGCCATGACTATGGCCACACCATGAGGGTCTACAGCCTTGCCATGCAGATCGCAGGGACGGAGGAGGGCTGTGACAGGACCGTCGTTGCCCTGGCTGCGCTTCTTCATGACGCCGACGACTACAAGCTCTTCTCCACCACGGACAACGCCAATGCAAGGGACTTCCTGAAGGCCAACGGAGTGCCTGGCGATGTGACCGAACGTATCTGCAAGGCCATCAACAGCGTGTCATTCAGCAAGAACGGAACAAAGGCACCGTCCACCATAGAGGGGAAGATCGTACAGGACGCAGATAGGCTCGATGCCTTAGGGGCCGTGGGCATTGCTAGGACCTTCGCCTACGGAGGGGAGCACGGAAGGAGCCTTGAATCCACGATCCAGCATTTCCATGAGAAACTTCTGCTCCTGAAGGACGGGATGAACACGGAGGCGGCTAAAAAGATTGCAGAGACAAGGCATGCGTTCCTATTGGAGTTCCTTGAGCGTTTTCAGAGCGAGACAGTGCAATCTTTTTGATGTTTTGTCTTTTCTCTGACAGGTTTTAAGTGCTAGAATAAAGCAAGAAATTTAAAGGCTAGATAATAGGGAATAGGGAGAATACGAAAAATGACAGAACTCAGTTTCACTTCTTATGTTGAGGTCATAAGACCTTTTCTGATGAAGAACTCCTCTAAGGAGGATGCGGCAATGTTCCTGATGGACTCGATCGCCAAGCAGCTTGATGCGGATGAAGGCAAGAAGAAAAAGGACATCAGAAAGGACGGGACGCTGAAGAAGATCCTTCGCGGCATTGCGATGGTTCCGGAGGATATCCGCCTTGCCTCTGCAAAGAAAACCGTTGTGGAGGGAGTGCAGAAATACTTCCACACCGAGGTGCTCCAGGACCTGAACCCGCATCTCAGATCAGATGCCGTTGAGGCATGGCGCAAGTTCATCTCAGGGGATGACACAATCCCCGACTCAAGGAAGGAGAAGCTTCTGGCACTCCTGGACGGGGACGACTTTGCCGCCTTCCTTGCTGAGACATTCATCTATTCGATCAACAGGCCGTGCACCAAGACCATCGAGGACGGACGTCAGAGGATATCCATCCCGCATCTGATCTTCACCCTGATCTATGGCCTTGGTATTTATCTGAGCACATTGATCACAATCATCGTCACTGGAGAGTTCTCACAGTCACTGATGGCCTTTGCCTTCTTCTTCTCAATTGGTCTGTTCGTGTTCCTGGAAGGCTTCTATTTCTTCCTCTGGCGAAGAGATATCTGAGTACGTCCATAAATGAACAACGTCTTTGGTTATATCGACGATCAATCGGACTCTCTGTTCGGGGATCAGCCTCTATGCGAGGTTGATGCCCTCATATTCGCCTGGCTCTCATACTTTGAGATCGAGAAGCTGGACAATCTGGGTCTTGATTGCCGGAACCTGACGTTGAGCCAGGTCGTGGAGAAGGCTGAGCAGAACCTGGGTGAGTTCAAGAGGCCGGACAAGCTGGCAAAGCTCATCTCCACGATGACCGGGGCGTGGATGCTCAAGCAGGTCTCGGACAAAGTCCGTTTCAAGGATGTGAGGATAGGGGATTACAGGACCGTGACCGACCATGAGAACGGAATCCAGTTCTCTGCCACCTCATATGTGCTGGACAACGGCATTGAGGTCGTGTCCTTCAGGGGCACTGACACCTCAGTGGCCGGCTGGAAGGAGGACTGCATGACCACCTTCAGCCGCACCATCCCGTCACAGGACATGGCCCTTGACTTCGTGAATGCACGTGAGGCCTCACATCCGATCATCATCGCCGGGCACTCCAAGGGAGGGAACCTTGCCATCTATGCGGCATCGGAATGCCGTTCGGAGCTGGTTCCGGTGATCACGGACATCTACAACTTCGACGGGCCGGGTTTCTGCTATGACATAGGGACCACGGTCAATTTCAATGCCATCAGGGACCGCATACACTCATACGTCCCCGGGTCCTCCGTCTTCGGGATGCTGATGAAGCACATGGATGATTATGTGGTTGTCTCCAGCATGAACGCGGGGATAATGCAGCATTACGCCTTCTACTGGAAGATCGAGGGCCGGTCCTTCGTGCTCCAGAAGGGCAGGAACATGTCGAGCCGCTCCATGGATGCGGCGTTCAACCAGTGGCTGGACGAGTTCTCCTTCGAGGAGCGCAAGGCGTTCGTGGAGACGGTCTTCACCATAATCGAGGAGTCCGGGGTCAAGTACTTTGACGAGTTCACCTCCATTGGCTTTGCCAGGATGAGGGAGGTCTTCTCCAAGATGCGCAAGCTGGACCCTCAAAAGAAGAAGATGATCCGCACCTTCTTCGGCAAACTGATGCGTGCCAGCGAGAAGGAGATGATCAGCTCCGCCGCAGGTTTCTTCGGCAAGGTCAAGGGCACTGTGGCCACCAAGGTGCAGGGCATGCTGCCGAAATGGCAGCGTCATTGAAACACAGCTTTTCGGAGAATGCTGTTTATTCTTGTCTGATAGCCAGGGCCGCCTTTCTTTAATTCTTCAAGCACATCGACATCTATCTTGATGCTGATGGCCTTTTTCTTGGGAACAACCTTGAAGTACTGAGGATTAACCGGTGTGAACTGCCTCAGCTGCTCATCTGTGAATTCAGGTATGTCATCATCGAATGTGACATCAGAAGCAGCGATTTCCTTCAATCTGTCATCCGAGACTTTTTCCAATCCATTCATTATACAATGCCTCCAGTTTTTTCTCTGCTTTGCGGGCAGATATCAGTCTTATTCTTCCGTTTCGTTCTGTGTGGCTTGTCGCTATAACAACGATTCCCCTGATGCTGCCTACACAGAAGTAACGGTCTTCTTCCATTGATGAATGCTCAATGTCATACATTGTAAGCAGATAAGGATCATCATAAACTTCGAGGATCTCTGAAAAAGAAAAACCGTGCTTCCTTCGGTTGATAGCATCCTTCTCAGAGTCCCATTCAAATCTTCCATCTTCGGAAACGACAGTCATTCAGAAACCTCGTTTTAAGTATATTATCAGTAGTATATACCGTCAAGTATATATTCAATTTTTCGTTGATGGCGTTTAGTAAATGGCATAAGATATATTCATCACGGCATTTCCGGGAGGGTGATATGAAAAGAAAAACCCAGCTTTCATTTACCATGAGTAAGGTAGTTTTCCTTCTGGCGGTATTACTGTTATCTGTCTCGCTAGTCTTTGTCTCATGTGACCTTGAGCCGAAAGAGGGTGGTGGTACGAGTGGCAGCAGTGCTCCTGAGGATTCCGGAAGCGGCGGTGATGATGTGAGCCCTGACAGTCCTGGCGATCCTGATGGTCCGGGAGACCTGGTTGTACCAGATGAGCCTGGAGTGGTGATTCCAGACGAGCCTGGTGATTCCGGAGATGATGAGGGAGACGAAGAGGTCATAGCGGATGAGGATCTTTTCTATGTGGAGGAGGGTATCCTGAAACTGAAGAACTCTGTCGTCCTCCCTGACTCGTTCACTCTCCCAAGCCAGATTAGCGGGCAAAGCTACACTAAACTCAATAATTCCATCTTCTCGGGAATTGAGAACATCAAGAGCGTGACCATTCCTTCCGGTGTCTTGGAACTCGGAAAAGATGCCTTCTCCTGGTGTACCAATCTTGAGACCGTGGTTATCCCTGACACTGTCACTACGTTAGGGCAGAAGTGTTTCTTCAAATGCTATGCTTTGAAGGAAATCTCTGCTTCCAGTGTGACATCGGTTGGACTAAGTGCATTTGAGGACTGCAGAGCCCTTGAAAGTGCCTCTCTGCCATCAGTTGGAAGCCTCCCTTCGAAAGTCTTCTATGGATGTGAGGCCTTGGTGACAACAGTTCTCACTAATGTCGCTACCATTGGTGATGATGTATTCAGAAACTGCACATCACTTACCACTATTGATTTGCCTAAGATGACCGTGTTTGCCGGTAGTCCTAACCGTGCATTTAAGGGATGCTCTGGCCTAGAGTATGTTTATCTTGGAACTGCTGTAGATAATGAGTTGGCTTGCTCAATGCCGATGAACAGCGAGACATTTGATGGATGCACGGATCTTATCCATATCTACGTTCCTTCTGATAAAGTGACTTTGTACTCAGGCAGGTTCGAATGGTCACCATATGTTGACAAGATCGCATCGGTTCCTACGGTCTAATAATCATTCTGTCTTCAGTTTCTCATTTACATGAAGCGTAAAGAATTATCCATCAGGGAATTATTCTCAAAGCTGAGATCTGATTTTGAATTCAAGACAATCTCAATGGCGCTGATCTCTTTCGGCACAACAATGGCTTTTGCCCTGTTCAACGGTTATCTTGGAATCAGGCTGTCTTCCCTGTGGCATGGGTCAATCTGTGTGTATTACATTGTGCTTGTGTTTCTCCGAGGGTTGATTCTCCTAGCTGAGAGACGGAAGGCATCCCAAGGAAAGGCATCAGTTGTTGCTTCCGCTTTCCTTCTTCTGCTTAACGCAAGTCTTGCTGTCCCTGTCTCTGTCATGGTGTTTCAGCAGAGGCCTGTGAACATGACGCTTATTCCAGCAATCAGCATGGCGGCATACACCACGTTCAAGATAGTGATGGCCTCAATGAACCTCAGACGGATGAGAAAGACACCTGACAGCCTTGTCAGGATTCTGAGGACAATCAGCTTTATCGATGCCCTGGTGTCTATCCTGACGCTTCAGAACACCCTTATCTCTGTCAACTCAATTGAGTTTGACAGATCTATGTTTGTTCTTGCTGCAGCCACCAGTGCAGTGATATTCATTGCCATCATGGTGATTTCTGTCATAAGCTTGAGAAAAAGCATATTACGTTATTCGGCGAATAATGCTGATCAGCTTAATTGATTTCCTCGGTTGGCTGATGTGAATCTGTTTGGGGAGGACTCGGTAATGGCATTTGATTTCAAGAAAGAATACAAGGAACTCTATCAGCCCAAGGACATGCCTGCAATAGTGGATGTTCCAGCTACCAATTACATCGCCGTCAGAGGGAAGGGAGACCCGAACGAGGAGGGCGGTGCATATCAGAATGCCATCAGCGTGCTTTATTCGGTTGCCTATACGCTGAAGATGAGCTATAAGACCGACCATCGAATCGATGGCTTTGTGGAATATGTCGTTCCTCCGCTTGAGGGCTTCTGGTGGCAGGACGGGATTGCAGGAGTCGATTACTCCGACAAATCCTCATTCAACTGGATATCAGTCATCCGACTGCCGGATTTCATCACACGTGATGATTTTGACTGGGCAGTCAGCACAGCGACCAAGAAGAAAAAGATCGATTGCTCCGTTGCAGAGTTCCTTACCGTCACTGAGGGACTGTGCGTGCAGATGATGCATAACGGAGCCTATGATGATGAGCCTGCGACTGTTGCTCTGATGGACAGATACCTTGCAGAGAACGGTTATGAGAATGATTTCTCGGATTCCCGCATGCATCATGAGATTTATCTCTCCGATCCCAGGAAAACGGCTCCTGAGAAGTGGAAGACCGTTATCCGCCATCCTGTCAGGAGAAAGTGATTTATTCTCCATAAGCAACCATCAGCATTTCCTGTTACCTCTTGGCCAGAATTGGTGTATAATTTAGTAAAAGATTCAAAAACCTGGAGGTAAACAGTGAGAAAGATTACCATTTTGGTTCTTGTGGCATTATTGGCATTGGGCTCAGTCCTGATCTCATGTAAGCAGGATCCGGCATCACCCGGAGATGATCCTGTAAAACCTGTTGTAACAGAGTATAAGATCTCCTTCGATGCAAACGGCGGAGAGGGTACTATGGCCTCCCTGGTTGTTAAGGTCGGTGACAATGTTACGCTTTCACGTGGATTATTCACAAAGGGCGAGGAGCAGTTCACCGGATGGAACACAAAGGCTGATTACACCGGTGACATCTATACAGATGAGGATTCCTTCACTCCCGAATCAGACCTCACACTCTATGCCCAGTGGGTCCCTGCAAATACATTTGCAGTGGAAGAGGGCGGAGTGCTCAAGAAAGGGACCGGATTCAAGGATTATAAGCTTCCGCTCAAACTTGCATTTCCGAAATATGTCGGAGACGTGAAAGTGACATCCATCAAGGACGGGTCCCATGAGCACGCTGAGTTCCGGCTCCAAAGTGTAAAGGAAATAGCCCTTCCGGATTCAATGACAAGACTTGGAGATTATGCCTTCGAGTATAGCAATATATCGAAAGTCGTTCTGCCTGACTCTCTGACTGAAATCAGCACCGGAGTATTTTACTGCTGCTACCAGTTATCCGGTATTTCATTCCCGGACACACTTGAAACCATAGGATCCAGTGTATTCTACGGATGTAATGCCATAGAGAAGATTGAGCTTCCTTCATCTGTCAAGTCTATCGGAGGAAATGCTTTCGCCAATTGTCATTTTCTTGAACACATTTCAATCCCCGAGTCTGTGAATTCAATCGGAACTTATGCTTTTTCATGTTGTTACCGACTGACTGAAGTGGTGATTCCTTCTTCAATCACTGCAGTGCCGAATTGTCTTTTCCAAAGTTGCTACAACATTGAGACCATAGAGTTCAAAGGCCAGATAACGGGAATCGGGAACAGTGCTTTCAGTAATTGTGCATCGTTGAAGACTCTTATACTTAATGGGGATGTGACAAGCATAGGGTCAAATGCTTTCTATGGATGTTCGTCCTTGCCTTCATTGACATTTACTACAACGACACCTCCAACTCTTGTCAGCTGGAATGCTTTCGACAATACTGCATTCCCGATTTATGTTCCTGCAGCTTCCGTCGAAGACTACAAGGCAGCGGAGAATTGGAGCGAATACGCAGGCAGGATCCAGGCTACAACCTGACTTTTTTTGATTGTCAATGACTGAGATTCGTAAGAGGCTGTCGCATAGCGATGGCCTCTTTTCTTGAGAGTACAGTTGCCCTGGAAAAATAATATTCTTGTCGGAAACGGATAGATAAGCGCATAAAAGAATCAGTGGCAGACATGGTCCTTGTTTTTTCATTTCCTATCCAATATAGTTGTGCGTAATCCGGTCAGGGTTACTGAATGCTTGAGGAGAGGAGGATTTCACGATGGTCAAAGAATATGCAAGCGGCATCGGTTTCTATGAGGAGAATAAGGCGATCCTCC
>JAEEGK010017964.1_pt1 | contig 15350 bp, 5 predicted proteins | sample 8958771 | NCBI WGS metagenome assembly JAEEGK01 (sample SAMN16246547, study PRJNA631951) | gut metagenome | biome: gut microbiome; feature: rumen; material: SC-attached | host: Bos | place: Iran: Karaj | collected 2018-10 | reverse complement strand
ATTTTCTGCAAGTTCCAGAATAAGACGCTCGGATTTTTCCCAGCCGAGGCAGGCGTCGGTAATGGATTTGCCATATACTCCGCCGTTTACGGGCTGGTTGCCGTCTTCGATGTAGCTCTCCACCATGAAGCCCTTAACAAGCTTTCTGACATCGTCGTTGTGGCGCATGGAATTGATAACGTCGTTGATGATGCGGGCCTGCTCGAAAGGATTCTTGCCGGAATTGGCATGGTTGGTGTCTATTATGACTCCGGGGTTTTGAAGGTTCTTCGCCGAATACTGGTTAAGAAGCCTTACAAGGTCCTCGTAGTGATAGTTGGGGTTGGATTCGCCGTGTTTGTTGGTATAGCCTCGTAAAATAGCGTGGGCGTAAGGGTTACCCGTGGACTTAACTTCCCAGCCTCTGTAGATGAAGGCATGGGGATGCTGAGCCGCCATAATAGCGTTTAACATTACGCCGTAGTCACCGCTGGTAGGGTTCTTCATACCTACGGGGGCGCAGATTCCGCTGGCTGTAAGTCTGTGCTGCTGGTCCTCGACGCTTCTTGCGCCAACGGCTACGTATACCAAAAGGTCGTCAAGATACTGGTAATTCTCGGGATACAGCATCTCGTCGGCGCAGGCAAAACCGGTTTCTTCCACCGCTCTCATGTGAAGGTGTCTGGTAGCAATAATGCCCTTGAAAAGATCGGACTTCTCGTTGGGATTGGGCTGATGAAGCATACCCTTGTAGCCGTCGCCGGTGGTACGGGGCTTATTGGTGTAAATTCTCGGCACAATAATAATCTTGTCCTTAACCTTCTCCTGTACCGGCACAAGTCTTGAAATATAGTCGATGACACTGTCCTCGTTGTCTGCGGAACAGGGTCCGATTATCAGTATGAGTTTGTCGCTCTTTCCCGAAAAAACGGCTTCCAATGCGGCTTTTTTGGCCTCCACAATCTCCTCGGCCTTGGCGGAAAGGGGACACATATCCTTTATTTCTGCGGGAAGAGCAAGTCTTCTCACAAACTCGAAATTCATGTTCATTCTTTGTTAAACCTCGCTCTTCTCCTGGTGGAAAGTCTCATTTTTTCTTTGAGGGCTTCCTCGTCTTCTTCTTCAATCATGCGCTTCAAATCACCGAGCTCGTCCATAAACTCGTTCATGCGCTTCAAAAGTGCGTCCTTGTTTAAAAAGAAAAGCTCGGACCACATATTCTCGTTGATATTGGCAATTCTCGTAAGGTCTCTGAAGGAGTCGCCGGTGTAGTTGACCAGGTTCTCGTCATCGTCGCAGGTCATAAGGGCAACCGCGATGCAGTGAGTGAGCTGGGACACGTACGCAATCATGCTGTCGTGCTCCTCCGGCGAAAGAATGGATACTCTGTTAAAGCCTAACAGTCCGCCGAGATTCTCGCACCACCTGATGGCTCCGCCCGTGTTTTTGTCGGTAGGCACCACAATGAAGTTGGCATCCCTGAAGATTTTGTCATCGCTGTTTTTAACACCGTATACCTCGCGGCCCGCCATGGGATGCGCCGCAATAAACTCCGCATCGGGTCTTAAAATCTTCTGAACATCGTACACCACAGGACTCTTAACACCTGTCACGTCGGTAATCATGACGCCGCTCTTAAAATTCTTTTGATTGTCCTCAATCCACTTAACAACCTTTGTGGGATACAGCGCCATAATGATGCAGTCTGCCGCGCCGATGAGCTCGGGGTCGTCAAAAGAAGCTCCCTTGCTGATAATTCCCTTAGAAAGTCCAAACTCAATGCTCTCGGGATTGGCATCGATTGCATGCACATGATAGCCGATACGCTTAAGGGCTCTTGCGTAGCTTCCGCCCATAAGTCCGAGACCCACTATTAATATGTTTTTCTCATTAATCCATTCCATGTCAGATTTTTTCCACCTTTATTCCAAGTTTTTGTATGTCTTCAAAGAAATCCGGATAGCTCTTGGCCACCGCTTCAGCCCCCTCAATCTCCCCTCCTGTCAAGGTCAAAAGAAGGGTCATGGCCATCACTATTCTGTGGTCGTTGTGGCCGCTAACAGGCTCCGTGGGGGCTTTTAAGTCGCCTCTGCATACCTCAATTTCGTTGTCGTAAACGTTAGTCTTAATCGAGAGTTTTGCAAGTTCTTCGGACATTGCGGCTCCGCGGTCGCTTTCTTTGACCTTCAGACGGGCAGTACCGGTGAAGTATGCGCCTTCTTTGGCCGCTGCCAGTGCCATAAGTACCGGTGCCAGGTCGGGGCAGTCTGAAAGGTCGAAGTTGCCGGGACCGTGCTTAAGTTCCTCATAAAACTCACGGTAGACTCTGTCGCCCTGAAGGCTGTCGTCGTCAAGCCCCTCAACTCCCACGTCACCGCCTAACAGGTTGAAGGCATCCAGGAACGCCGCATTGGAGTAGTCCCCTTCCACCGTAATATCGCCGGCGGTGTAAGTGCTTCCGCCCTTTATGAACAGCGTATTGTCGTCCTGCCAGACCACATTCACGCCAAAGTCCCTTAAAGCCTTAACCGTCAGATTTATGTACGACCTGCTCTCCACCGGCGGCAAAAGAAGGATTACGCTGTCCCCCTCAAGCACCGGCAGCACGAACAAAAGTCCCGTAATAAACTGACTGCTCACATCTCCGGGAATCTTGAAAACTCCCGATTGCAGGCTTCCTTCCGTCTCAATTCTGTCCTCAAATCTCTTAAAAGAAATGTTATTGGCCTTGCAGATATCCTCGTAAATTCCGAGAGGTCTGCTGAGAAGCTTCTCACTTCCGTAAAAAGCATTCCTGCCCCCAAGCCCAATGGCTATGCCCATGAAAAACCTGAGTGTGCTGCCGCTTTCTCTGCAGTAAAACTTACGAACTCCCTCGCTCTTATACGGGAAGGCTCCCGTAACGGTTACGCTGTCATCCGCAGTAACCACCGTGGCGCCCAGTTCCCTTGCGCAGTCTATGGTAGCCTTGATATCCTCCGAATACGCCACATTGGATATCTTGGAAGTGCCCTGCGCCAGCGCTGCAGCTATTATATCTCTGTGAGCCATGCTCTTGGACGGAGGCGCCGTCGCTGTGCCCTCGGCCCTTGATCTGTAAATCTTAACTTTCACTTTTATCTCCTACTTAAGCACCACACCGGGCTTGTAAGTTCCCAGCACCTTAACGCTCTTGCATTCACCCTTTAAAATCTTAAGCATCTTCTCGCAGTTTAACGTGTCCGACTTGCCCTCGATTTCCGTGTAGAAATAATACTGCCAGTTCTTTTTCTTTAGCGAACGGCTCCTGATAACTCTCATGTTGTACCCAAACACCGCCAGGACTCCGATGGCTCTCGCAAGTGCGCCCGCCTCATGCTTAACCGTAAAAAGAAGAATGAAGGAATCATGGTCCTCACGGTCTTTTTGAACGTCTTCTTTTCTCTTTAATACCGCAAAACGGGTGGTGTTGTCTTTGCTGTCATTGATAGCCTTTTTAAGCACCTTGAGGCCGTAAAGTTTCGCAGTCTCTTCACTGGCTATGGCAGCAATGGTCTTGTCCTTAAGGCCCGCAACCTCTCTCGCCGCTCTAGCCGTATTCTCAAAAGTAGTCTTAAGAAGCTTTCTCGCTTCAATAAACTTCTCGCACTGCTCAAGAGCCTGGGGATGGCTGATAACCTGCTTAATATCCTCAAGTTTGCTGCCCTTGACACCCAAAAGACAATGTGTCACCGGAAGCTCATAAATTCCTTCCACAAGGAGCGTCCCCGTAAAAAGCATATCCATTACCTGTCCCACTTCGCCCGCCATGCTGTTCTCTATAGGAAGCACAGTCAAATCCGCCTCCCCCGAAACCGTAGCATTATACGCATCCGCAAAGTTCTTGTAATGTAACGTCTCCGCCTCCGGCGCAATCTTCTGCGTCGCCATATGCGCAAAAGAACCTTCTATTCCGCTGTAAGCTGCTTTAATCATAATAGTTCCCTTTCAAATTTTATATCCCGATTTCTGATGACCGTTGCCTGTTACTCGAGAAGTCTGCCTCATGGTTTGCTGGCGGACCTTTTCGACGCGTCGGCACTTAGCGGGTGTCCCCCAAGCCGCTTACGTGTCCGTTACGCCAAAGAACAGAGTGCGAACGTGTCCGCAAGTAAACCATGAGGCAGGCTTCGGGGATAGTCGGGAATAAAAAAGCGCCGGCCCTCAAGGACCGACGCATAAGATTCAAAATACTTTAGGCTCCCGAGGGACAATGTTTATTCTTTATGAAAAGCACGGTAATAAAGGCTTGTAAAGACACAAGCCTCAGTAAAGTAATAATAGTACTGTACCGACTGCAAATTCTTCATAAATGTCCTCTCGAAGTGGCTGCGATTTTATCACTTTAAACCGCTAAACAATGAGTAATGTAACACATTTATCATAACAAGTCAATAGAAAAGTTATTTATGCCCAAAACAGCCGGGGATTCATAAGTGACTTTCTTTGAGCCCGCTAAGTTTTCTTTTCCGGTATTACATTCCGGAGGTTCAAAAAGAAAAGGTCAGCAGAGAACAACTGTCCCGGCAGACCTTTAATTAAACATTATTCAACGGTTACGCTCTTGGCGAGGTTACGAGGCTTGTCTACGTCAAGGCCCTTGGAGACGCTGATGTAGTAGCCGAGGAGCTGGAGGGGAATGATTGCAAGGCTTCCGGCGAAATGCTCGTCAACCTTGGGTACGTAAACGGAGAAGTTTACGCTGTCCTCCATGTCGTATTTGCCGTAGGCGGTAATGCCCATAAGGTATGCGCCTCGGGATTTGCATTCCATCATGTTGCTTAAGGTTTTCTCGTATAAGTCGCTCTGGGTGAGAACGCCGATTACGAGGGTGCCGTCCTCAATAAGGGAGATGGTACCGTGCTTGAGCTCGCCTGCTGCGTAGGCTTCGGAGTGGATGTAGCTTATCTCCTTCATCTTGAGGGAGCCTTCAAGGCAGATGGAGTAGTCGATGCCTCGGCCGATAAAGAAAACGTCGGTGGCATTGGCGTATTTGGCCGCAAACCACTGGATGCGTTCTTTGTCCTCAAGGACTTTCTCAATCTTATCGGGGATGGAGAAAAGTTCTTCCATGTAGGAGCTGTAGGATTCAAGATGTCCGCGGTCGTGGCCAAACTCAAGAGCCAGTAAGTATGCGCACATAAGCTGGCAGCTGTAGGCCTTGGTGGTGGCTACGGAAATCTCGGGACCGGCAACGGTGTACATTACATGGTCCGCTTCTCTTGCGATGGAGCTGCCTACCACGTTGACGATGGCGAGGGTTTTGATGCCTCTTTCTTTGGCAATTCTTAAGGCAGCCAAAGAATCCGCAGTCTCACCGGACTGAGAAATAATGACTACGAGGGCGTCCTTGTTGACAACGGCCTTCGAGTATCTGAACTCGGATGCAAGCTCCACTCTTACGGGAATCTTGGCAAGGTCTTCAAATACGTATTTGGCCTGAACGCCTACATGCCAGGCGGAACCGCAGGCTACAAAATAAACTTCGGAGAAATTCTTAATCTCTTCGACGGTAAGGCCTACTTCGGAGAGATTGATGGTGCCCTTTTCATCCACGTATTTGTGAAGGGTATCGGAAACAACTGTGGGCTGTTCGTGAATCTCCTTCATCATGAAGTGCTCGTAGCCGCCCTTCTGAGCTGCTTCGGCATCCCACTTAATCTCTGTGAGGTCCTTCTCTATCGTGTCGCCGTCGAGGTTGTAAAATACAGCGGAACCTGCTGAAAGTTCAGCCATTTCAAGGTTGCCTATGTAGTAAACGTTTCTGGTGTAATTAAGAATTGCGGGAACGTCGGATGCGAGGAATACTTCGCGATCGTTAACGCCGATAATCATGGGAGAATCTTTTCTCGCCACATAAATCTTGCCGGGGCAGTCCTTGAACATAACGGCCAAAGCATAAGAACCGCGCACACGCACGATGGTCTTGGCAAGGGCGTCGATGGGACCTACCTTGTATTTTTTGTAATAATAATCAACAAGTTTAATTAAAACCTCGGTATCCGTCTGTGAATAGAACTGATAGCCGTGGCGCTCAAGCTTGACCTTAAGCTCCTGATAGTTCTCGATAATACCGTTGTGAACGCCCACTACTTCGGACTCTACCACGCCTGAGCCCGAGTTACTGCAGTTACCCGAAACATGGGGGTGTGCATTGACACGGCTGGGTGCTCCGTGGGTAGCCCATCTGGTGTGGCCGATACCGCAGGTGCCTTTGATGGCATTGCCGTTGTCGGTCTTCTCCACGAGGTTCTTTATTTTGCCCATGGTCTTAACGACCTCGGCAGGTGAGTCTCCGTCTCTTACGGCAATACCCGCAGAGTCGTAGCCTCTGTATTCAAGTTTGGAAAGGCCTTCAAGAAGTACATGAGAAGCCTGTTTGTCACCTATATATCCAACAATTCCGCACATAAAGTGTTCCTTTCAGTTTTAATACTACTTAAAAATGATACCACCCGAGGACATAATTGAAAAGTTTTTTATTCTTAGAAACATCTTAAGTATAATTAAAATATAGTCTTTCCCAATTTGTTAATACAGTATTATTATAATGGTATAAATAAAACCTACAGGGGTGTTGGGACAGAACTATATAAGGGGTTTAACAAATGTATACAAAAGCAGCATATGTGATGGTTGATTTTCTGGCCGTTATCGTATTGTTTCTTACGATCTACGCAATGGATCGCATTAAAGATACCTATGGGAAATGGTTAAAACGGGCGCTTGTGGCGGGTTCTTTTGCCGTTGTGGCCAATATTTTCGTTGCCGTTTCGGTCAATTCTGAAATGGCAGCTGTGGCGTACTGTGCCTATTTTTCAGCCATTGACTTTATTCTTTATTTTCTCTACGGTTTCTGTATGCTCTACACCGAGCATGTGGACATTTTCAAAAAGACCCATAAAATCATCTGTGCCCTGATGATTATCGATACCGTTTCTATCTATGCCAATTTCATCTTCGGCCATCTTTTTTACATCTACGAAGATACGGACAATGCCGGCGTGACCTTCTTTCTTACGGGCTTCCGCTCCTATTACTATGTTCACCTTGCCCTGGACTATATGGTAATGGCTCTTGCGCTTGTATTTATCGTGTACCGTATTGTCAAAAGCTACAGCCTTTACAGAGTTAAGTATATTCTTATTTTGTCCGTTCTTTTGCTGGTGGTGGCTTTAAACGTGGTATACATGGCACTTTCTCTGGTGCTTGATATATCCGTTGTATTCTATGCGGTAGCGGGTGCGCTGATATATGGTTCCATTACGGTATTTGTGCCGAGGAGCCTTATGAACGTGTCGATTTTAAGGGCTACGGACGATATGAATGAAGGCCTTATTCTTTTTGACATATCCGACTCCTGCATCTATGCCAACGCATTTGCCAAGACCCGCTTCGACATTGACGAAAGCACTTACAATTTCAGTTGTGAGCCCGTATCCACAGTGATAAAAGAAATCATCATGACCGGCGAAACTTCCGGGGATATCCCTTATATAAAGAACGCTATCCGAAACGGCGTTGCCAAAACCGAGCACTATCGCATTAAATTCAACAAACTTACGGACAAAAACAACAGAGTTTTGGGCTCTTATTTTCTTTTAAGAGATGTAACCGAGGAAATTTACTACCTTGCGGCCATTAACGAAGCAAAGGTCAATGCGGACAACGCAAACCGCGCCAAGAGTGCATTCCTGGCCAACATGTCCCACGAAATCCGCACACCGCTTAACTCCATTATCGGTTTAAACGAAATGGTGCTTCGTACCGAAAAGGACCTGGAGATTCGCGGATACGCCGAAGAAATCAAGCAGTCCGGCGCCGTGCTGTTAAGCCTTATTAACGACATTCTGGACTTTTCAAAGATTGAAGCCAACAAAATGGAACTGGTACAATCGGATTACAATCCCCATGAGCTTCTGCGGGATATCAAGCAGTTCTTTGAACAGATGGCGGCCGAGAAAGACCTGTTTATCCACATCACCTGCGACCCCGGCATACCTTCGGTGCTTAACGGTGATATCAAAAGAATACGGCAGGTTCTTTCAAACCTTGTTTCAAACGCTGTCAAATACACAAAAGAAGGCGGCATCACCATTAATGTGAACTGCAACTTCTTATCACACAAAACCATGGAGCTCTATGTGGAAATCTCCGACACCGGCATAGGTATTTCGGAAGCGGACCTCTCTCACATTTTTGACTCCTTCAGGCGTGTCAACGAAGGCCAGAATGCCACGGTTCAGGGCACCGGTCTGGGCCTCACCATTACCAGAGAACTGGTGGAACTCATGCAGGGCCACATTACCGTAGACAGTTCTCCCGGCAAGGGCACATCCTTCAAGGTAACCCTTCCCCAGGCCATCGTGGACAGAACGCCTCTCGGACCCTTTACCGAGACCCCCGTTCCCGCCACAGCCGAGTACCACGAAAGCTTCCGTGCTCCCACCGCCAATATCCTTGTGGTGGACGATGTCATGGTCAACTTAAAGGTTGTCGAAGCTCTCCTTAAGCGCACTCAGGTTAAAGTGGACAAAGCAACCGGCGGCGCCCAGGCCATAGAGATGTGCGACGACAAAAAGTACGACTGCATCTTCCTTGACCACCGCATGCCCGCTCCGGACGGCATCGAAACCTTTAAGGCCATCTCCGTCAGCGGCTTAAATACCGATACCCCCATCATCGTCCTAACAGCCAATGCCTTAAGTGGCGCGGATATCGAATACCGTGAAATCGGCTTCGCGGATTACCTCTCCAAGCCCATCAAGAGCGACGAGCTTGAGGCCATGCTTATAAAGTATCTCCCGCCCGATAAAGTAACGCTGGTTTAACTTACCGGCTCCCCCATAGGCCTACATTTATTTGCCCTCCGGACACGTTCGCACTCTGTTCTTTGGCGTAACGGACACGTAAGCGGCTTGAGGGACACCCGCTAAGTGCCGACGCGTCGAAAAGGTCCGGCGGCCAACTATCTGCACCCGGGGGCGTGGGGATTCTGTATAATGACCAATTCAGTCAAACAATTATGTGAACCAAAATTCGAAATATAACGAAAATGTTAGACTTGGGTAGACATAACTGCATTGTTTAAAAGGGGCTTTTATGGTAGTATTTTTTTACGGTGAAATGGAATGGTATAGGGGATATTTTTTCTTTATTTTCTGAAAATCTCAATAATTTCTTTCCACACACTACAAACGTTAATCATCCGCATGAAGCGGAAAAATATATGATTAAGGGAGAAAAAGATGAAAAAAGCAAGGAAGAAAAGACTGGCATTGTTAATGGCGGCTTTTATGCTTTTTACGAGCGTTTTCGGTAACGTAAGTTTAAATGCATACGCTGACGATGCCCCGGCGAGAGAGGTCATTGCGTCCTTTACTGCGACTGCAGACACTGCTCCTGCCGAAAGCCCCGTTGGTTTTTCCGAAGTAGGATTAACTCTAAACGGTGCCAATTACAAAGGCTTTTCAGCCGGACACATCTCAGCTGACAACATTCAGCCGGGAGTATCATATTGGGAGTTTAACATCAATGCTTCCGAATATGAGAGCATCGGCTTGAGCTTCAGCAACCGTGTTACTCAGACCGGTCCCCGTGACTTCGTGTTCGAGTATGCGCTTGATGGCTCAGAAGAGTTTGCTCCTCTTAAATATGTGAGCACAAATCTTCCCGAAAAGGCCAAAAACGTAACCGAAACATTTACCCTGGATCCTTCGGAGACCTCCGTTTTAAGCGGACACAGCTTTAAGTTAAGATTAAGAGTTACCGAAGACTCTCTTTCCGCAAGAGGCGATGCTATCGCAGGCGGCGGTACCATGGGTATCAACAACATCGTATTTGACGGTGTTAAAACCGGCGGAGTAATCGTTCCTCCCACACCCGTATGCTCAGACGTATACGTGGTTGACGGTGTTACAACCGTTAAGGCCGGTGAGACTGTTTCTTTGGCATGTGATACCGAAGGCGCAGTTATTTACTATAACGTTAACGATACAGACAATTTCTCTGTATACGAGGCTCCTATCGTAATCAACGAAGATACCGTTATCAAGGCTTTCGCTCAGGCAGAAGGCTATACCGACAGCGCTGTTTCTTCTTTTGAGATTAAGGTTGAAGCTGAGGTTATTGATATTTCCGGTAACGACGATGTATCCGGCAATGAGCAGGAAGAAGTTCTTCCTTTCAAGGACGGCGACGTAGTAGCTATCGTAGTTGCAGACACAGCCCTTAACGCTACGGTTGTATCTGACAAATATCTCGGCGGCACACCCGTTATCAAGGACGGCGACACTGTCGTTCTTCCTTCCGACGCAACAGCGCTCAAAGTTGTTGTGACCCAAGAAGGCGTTGCTTTCGTTGATGTTGCTACTAATAAGTACCTTGCAACCACTGAAAAGGGCAATACCCTTTTCTATCAGGATGAATTAAATTCAGGTGCACTCTGGATTCTTGAACAGGCTGAAGGCGGCTGGCTTATTAAGAGTGTAGCTTCCAAGGATGCCTCAAAACCTCAGTACATTGAGTGGTATTCCAGCAAAAAAGACTTTACCACATACGGATATAACGAGAAGTACAAAGATGCTTATCTTGCAAACTTCTACCCTGTAACAGGCACAGACCCCATCGATCCCATTGACGACACCCTTCCTTTCAAGGACGGTGACACAGTGGCAATCGTTACCGCTGATACTGCTCTTAATGCAACCGTTGTTTCGAGCAAATACCTGGGCGGCACCCCTGTTACCAAGGACGGAGACAAGGTAGTAATTCCTTCCGATGCTGCAGTTCACAAGGTTGTTATTACCGAGGACGGCGTAGCATTCCTTAATGTTGACAATAATAAGTACCTCGCATCCACCGATAAGGGCGGTACCCTTTTCTATCAGGATGCTCTTGACGCAGGCGCTACCTGGATTCTTGAAAAAGAAGAAGGCGGCTGGCTCGTTAAGGTTGCAGCTTCCACAGCAGAAGGCTTAAGACATCAGTACATCGAGTGGAACTCCAAATATAAAGATTTCACCACATACGGCTACAACGAGAAGTATAAGAGCGATTATCTTACCAACTTCTACTCCGTAGATACAACCTATAAGGTTGATACAGATACAGTATTAAAGGTTGCTCAGTGGGGCGGCGGCGGTCCTTATGACAATGATCAGAAGCTGGTTTATGCCGACCTTATCGAAAGCAATGACTTCCTTGATACTGAAAAAGAATTCGTTGCAGTTGTAAACGGTGCTGCAATAACTCCTTTCACTACCGGAACCACCCAGAACGGTACAAACTACTACATGGGCGGCAAAGGCATTGGTTCAGGCAGCAATGATTACATGCAGTTTAAGCTTTCTTCTTTCGGATATGGAAAGATGAACTTATCATTCAGACTTCGCGGAAGCGGAACAACTCCCGGAGCATATACACTTAAGTATTCCGTAAATGGTGTGGACTTCAATGATTTCACAACAGGAACAGCTAAGTACACAAATAAGAACTACAATACCGGAGAAGAGTTTAAATACGATTATACTTTGACTGACGGCGTTGCCAAGGTTTATGAGTCCGGATTATACATCGAGTATTCTTTTGATGTGCCTGAAGGCGCAGAGAATGCTAAAGATTTATATGTGAGATTAGTTCCTTCGGACACAGCTATCAACGGCAAAGCAGTTCAGAGCGGCGGAAACACAAGAATTGATTCTGTAGTATTTACCGGATCTCCGATAGTTTCTACCGATCTTTGCGGATATGTAAAAGTGGCTCCTAAGGCAGGCAGTGTTGCTTTGAACACAGAGCTTTCCATGACAACCGCAACAGCCGATGCCAAGATCCTCTACAGCATCAACGGCAGCGAGTACTCAGAGTACAATGCAGACGCTAAGCCTGTACTTGACACTCTTCCCGCAGTTGTTAAGACATATTCTTCCAACGGTACTCTTACAGACAGTATTGTTACCGTTAATTACTACACCCAGCTTAAGTGCGAAGGTGTTACCGCCAAGCCCAACGGCGGCGCAATCGTATTAAACGAAAAGGTAAGACTTACCGCTCTTACCGAAGGCGCAGATATTCTTTACAGATTCTCCGACAGTGAAGTCTGGATTAAGTATACCGAGCCCGTTAAGATTACAGAGCTTCCTTGCCAGATGTACGTTAAGTCTGTCAAAGAAGGATGTCTCGACAGCGAAGTTAAGACTCTTAACTTTACCGAAAAGACCAATGAAAAGTACAACATTTACTTTGGACAGCTTCACTCACACACCCAGTTCTCCGACGGTGCCGGAAGCTGTGAAGAAGCATTTGCTCATGCTACACAGGTTGCTAACCTCGATTTCCTTGCGGTTACCGACCACTCCAACTCTCTCGACCACGAATCCGAGAGTAAGATTGATACAAACGTGGATACTTCCGAAACAGACGAATGGACACTCGGACATTCCCTCGCCAAGAAGTACTCCTCAGAGACATTTACCTGTCTCTACGGATATGAGATGACCTGGTCCAACGGTCTCGGCCACATGAATACCTACAACACACCCGGTTTCCAGAGCCGTACCCAGAAGCAGTTCACCACATATTCAACAGCACTCAGCAATTACTATTCAGCTCTTGAGACTGTGCCCGATTCCATCAGTATGTTCAACCACCCCGGTACCACCTTCGGTGATTTCCAGGATTTTGCATACTACACACCCGCAAGAGATGAACTTATTAACTTAATCGAAGTAGGTAACGGCGAAGGCGCCATCGGCTCCAGCGGTTACTTCCCTTCATACGAGTACTACACCCGTGCCCTTGATAAAGGCTGGCACATCGCACCCACCAACAACCAGGACAACCACAAAGGTCTCTGGGGTGATGCCAACACCGCAAGAAGCGTAGTCCTTGCAAGTGCCAATACCGAAGAAGAAATCTATCAGGCCATGAAGGACCGCAGAATGTATGCTACCGAGGATAATAACTTAAGCATTTATTACACCCTCGACGGCCACATAGTAGGTACCATTCTTGACAAAGAAGACGTAGGCGAAGAAGTAGAACTTAAAGTAGAAGTAAGCGACCCCGACAAAGAAAGCATCGGTACCGTTGAAGTTATCGTAAACGGTGGTCTTTCCGTAGCTTCCAAGACAGTTAGCGGCTCGGAAGACACTGTTACATTTAAGCTTCCTTCCACTTACTCTTACTACTACATCAAGATTACAGAAGGCGACAAAGATATCGCAGTTACCGCACCCGTATGGGTAGGCGAAGTGGAAGCATGCGGCATTAACTCCGTATCCACAGAGACCACTCTTCCCGTTAAGGGCGAGAACATCGACATCAACATCGATTTCTTTAACAACGAAACATCAGACCTTGAAGTATCCGAGATTACCATTGATATTCTCGATGCTGAAGGAACACTTACCAGAGTAGGAACACTTACAGGCGAAGCACTTGCATCCGTAGCAGCCGTTAAGTCCAACTCCACAGCATCCGTAACATTCAATTACGTACACGGCAATGCAGGTAAGATTACCTACATCGTAAACGCAACTGCTAAGCTCGCAGGAGCAGACAAGCTCTATACCGGCAAGCTTACTGTTAACTATGCGGCACCCGAGATGGTAGGCGAAGTTCTTATCGACGCTTCCCACTCCAATGACTACGTTGCAGGTTACTACATGAACAACGTTAACAACCTTATCTCCATGTGTGCTAAGCACAACCTTCGTGCAAGCCTCATTAAGGATTCCGTTAGCGCATCAGACTTAGCCGGAGCGAAGCTTCTTGTTATTTCTTCACCCGGACTTAAGGATACCAAGAACAATCCTCCTCTTTACGACCACAAGACCTTCGAGCCTGAGTTTATCGAGTCGGTAAAAGAATTCGTTGCAAACGGCGGAAGCGTAATCATCTGCGGTATCGCCGATTACAACAACTACCAGGCAGGCGTACAGACCAATGCACTCCTTGAGGGCATCGGCTCCACCATCCGTATCAATTCCGACGAAGTAATGGATGATACACACAACGGCGGACAGACTTACAGACTCTACCCTGAAAACTTCAACATGGAATCTCCTTTCCTTAAGGGTGTTTACTCCAAGGATGCAGATCCCGACAAGTTCCAGGTATACAGCCAGTACTCAGGCTGCTCCATCGATGTAAGCGGCGCAGTAGAGAACGACGTTGTTTATGCGGCTGAGAAGCTCGTTTGGGGCTTTGACACCACATACTCCGTAGACTGCAAGGACGACAACGGCAACAAGCTTTACAATGCAGACGGAACTGCCAACATCAGGAATGACAACATGGGTGATGTAACCTTCCTTGCACACCAGAAGACCAAAGCAGGCGGCGACATCTTCGTGGCAGGCGGCGTATTCTGTTCAGACTTTGAAGTTAAGGCAGAAATCGACAACAACGATTCACTTCCTTACGCAAACGCAACAATAGTTGAAAATATCCTCGAAGGCAGCGAAGTTTCGCTTGAAGTAAGTACCATCGCCGCAGCAAGACAGGGTAACACCGGCGACGTATTCTGCGTAGAAGGCTATGTAACCGCAGGAACAGCCAATGAATACAACACTTTCTTTGACACCATTTACATTCAGGACGAAACCGCAGGTATCGATATCTTCCCTTACGCTGAGGCAGGTCTTGAACTTGGTACCAAGGTTCGCATCGTAGGCTTCGTTTCATCCTACCAGGGCGACCTTGAATTAAAGGTTATTTCCGCTAAGGTTCTTCCCGATGAGAAGAAGCTTGTGGATCCTACGGTTCTTTCTACAGAAGAAGCCATGAACTACGACGTTCACGGCGGTAAGCTTGTTAAGACCGAAGGTAAGGTTACAAGAGTACTTGTGGAGAACGGCGCATTAAGCGAGTTCTGGCTCATGGATTCAACCGGCAAAGAAGCTGCAATCTTCATCGACGGTTACATCTACAGCGGCACCACAGGTGAGAACAATCTGGCAGAAACGGTTAAAGAAGGCGCAACAGTAAGCGCAGTCGGCGTGCTTTACATGCATCCCGAAGGAAGCTCCGATGTTTCCGTGCCCGTTTTGAGAGTAAGAAACTGTGACGAAATTACAGTTACTGAAGTACAGCCCAAGGAACTTAAGATAGTTAAACAGCCTGCAGACGTTATCGGCGAAAAACCCGGCAAACGTTTTGAAATCAAGGTTGAGGCAGAAGGCGACGGACTTACCTACAGCTGGTACTACAAGAAACCTGACGGAGACGGCAAGTTCCATAAAGCAGGTATGTATACCGACACATTTATGAGACACACCGCCGATTCAACCGACGGACTTCAGGCATACTGTCTCATTACCGATGCTTACGGCAATAAGGTTAAGTCAGACGTT
>JAEEGK010017963.1_pt1 | contig 15350 bp, 7 predicted proteins | sample 8958771 | NCBI WGS metagenome assembly JAEEGK01 (sample SAMN16246547, study PRJNA631951) | gut metagenome | biome: gut microbiome; feature: rumen; material: SC-attached | host: Bos | place: Iran: Karaj | collected 2018-10 | reverse complement strand
AAATTATATAACAAAATTAAATTATTCAATTTATTTTTTCACTAGATATTGTGTACAGGAAATTCCTAAAAATTATGAAGAATTATTTAATTCTTTTTTTGGACAATTATTTAAAGAATTATTAAAAATAAATATTTCAAAAATTGATAATATTCAAGAAATACAATATTACAATGAAATTAAAAATAAATTGCTTAAAAATAAAAAAAATATAGAGTTTATAGAATTTAAGAATTTTATTAATAATAAATTACCATTTGATATTTTTTATAAACCAAATATAAAAAACAAAAAAAATATAACTTTTGAAATAAATGACAATGAATATAAAGAAGATAAATCTATTTTGAAGAATAATTTTCAAAATCTTCCAGATAATGTAAATAAGAAAAGTGTTCAATTTATGAATTCTTTAAAAATAACTCTAAATAATAATCAAATATTGAAATTAAGATTATTTGATGAAGAAAATAAAAATAAATCAATTGAAGATTTAAATGATCATATTTTATTAAATCCAAAAAATGAACTTCTTTTAAAAAATTATTCTCTTTATTTTAAAAATATTTATTTTAATGATGAAAATTTTAAGTATTTAAAAACATATTTTAAAAGTCATTATGATTGTCAAAAAGAAACAAAATTATTGAATTTTCCTTCAAAAATTAAAAATTTTTCTAATATATATGAACCTCCTTTATTTTTAAAAAAAAATTTTAATTTCTTTGATAGTATTTATTTTTCAATAAGTCATAAATATTTTGTTCCTTATCTTAAAAAATTAAATTTTAAAAATATTAAATTCTATAAAAAACCAATTAGAATTTTAGATAAAAAAAATAAATTTGATTGTGAATTTATAAATATTAGATATATTATTGAAGGAATAATTTATTTAGAAAATGATTTTGTGTTATTTGAAAATATAGATCTTTCAAGTAAAAATTATATTTTTGCTTCAGAAAAAATTGATAAAATTTATAAAAATAAAAGAATACTTTTTTATTATTCAAATATCAAAACATATTCAAAAAGGCAATTTTTATTTAATATGCAAGGAATAGAATTTTTTTTAAAAAATGGAAAAAGTTATTTTTTTAATTTATTTTTAGAAAAGAATTTACAAGATTTAATAATAATATTAGAAAAGAAAACAAAAATAAATATAAAAAATGAAACAATAACATCATATACAAAAAAATGGGAAAAATCTGAAATTTCAACATATGAATATTTAAATTATATAAACTATTTTTCATTAAGAACATATAATGATCCTTCACAGTATCCAATTTTTCCTTGGGTAACAAAAAATATTAGTAAAATATTTGAAGACAATCAACAATTTGAAAAAATTATATCAGATTTTACCAAAGATCAATTATATAATAAATTAATTGAAGAAGAAAAAACTGGATTTAGAACTTTTCAATACCCAATATCAGTTCAAATCTATGATAAAAGGGAATTAATTTTAGAAAAATATATAAATTCATATGAACACAAATTTCATCATTTTACTCATTGTTCAACATCTCCATATATATTTTACTATTTAATGAGATTAAATCCTTTTACAAATTGTTTAATTAAATTACAGAATTATTCACAAGAAAATGTTAATAGAATGTTTATTTCTAATGAATATGCACAAAAAATCCTTTTAATTGGAAATGATAATAGAGAATTAATTCCTGAATTTTTTTGTAAAATTGAACATTTTATTAATTTAAATTGTTGTAATTTTGGTGAAAGGGAAAATAATCAAGTAGTAGATGATTTACAACCAAATGATTATATTAATAAAAAAAATGTTTCTGAAAATACAAAATTGAATAATATAATATGTCAATTTATTGAATTCATTAGATTAAATAGAATAATTTTAAATAGTAATTATGTAAATAATTCAAAAATGGATTCAATTTCTAATTGGATTGATAATATTTATGGTAAATTTCAATATATTGAAAATGAATCAATTGCTAGAGATAAATATAATACATATTCTTTTACATGTTATAAACAAACTTGTAAATTAAATGACTTAGTTAAAGAATATGAAAATTCTAAAAATAAAAGTGATAACGAGAAAAAAGATTTATTAAGTGAAATATATAATAGAATTAATTCAATAATAAATTTTGGAATGATGCCACTTAAAATATTTAATGATATACATCCTAGAAAATATATTATAGAAGATGATTATCATGAAAAAAATTATATATTTGAAAATTATCCAGATTATCCAAAAAGTTATAAATTTTTATTTTATTCTAATAATGATTTTTTTATAGTAAATGGAAATAAAGATATTATTATTTATAATAAACATAAAAAAGATAAAGTAGATAAATTATTGATTTCACCCTTTGAATTTGATGAAAAGAAATTATATGAAAATTTAAGGTATACAATTAATTTTTCAATTCCAAATTTTGTTATTACATGTAAATATAAAGATAATAGTTTTAGAATTAAAAATATTACCAATAATGAAGAAATGAAAATTCTTTGTGAAGATTATGTTAATGCTATTAATGTTTATTCTGAAGAAAATTATATTTTTATTGGTTTGAAAAATGGTAAAATTGAGAAATATTTATTTGAAAATAATACACTTACATTTATAAATTCAATAATTGCACATTTTTATCCTGTTGAAATTATTGAAATAAATTTAAATTTAAATATTATTATTTCAAATGCAAAAGATAATTTAATTTTAATAAGAAAACTTTATGATTTTGAGTTACTTACAATAATTAAAATACCAAAAGGATATGAAATAAAATTAATAAAATTTTCTCCTTTACATTTTATATATATTTTATGTGATTATGTAAATAAAGAAAATCAAACTAAATCAATTATTTTTGGTTATACTGTTTCAGGTATTAAATTTATTGATTCTAAATTTGATGTAATTAATAATATTTGCTTTACAAATGATGGTGATTTAATATTAGGATTTTATAATATACCATATTTATATATATGCAAAGGCTCAAATCTTTCTGTTATATATAAAAGATTTATTTCCTTTGAAAACAATATAATAAATAAGATATATTGGTTTGAAAAATATGATTTAGATAAAAAGTTGAAAATATTAATGACAATTAAAGAAACAAAAAATCTCTTATATTATATTAGAAATGAAAAAAATTTTTGGACAGATATAAATTATAATGAATAATTTTAATGATTTTTGGATATTATATCTCATTACAATTAAAATAATATAATATAACTTTAATTTATTAATATTATTATTCAAATAATAAAAAAAAATATTTTAATTTAATTTCTTTTTAATATTTATGGAAGGTAATGAATTTTTAAATAAATTCAAAGAAAAATTCATAAATAAAAAAGAATCAACTACTTCAAACACAAATAGTGTTGTTAAAGAGCCAAGATTAAGTGTAAAAGACATATTAAAATTAAATGAAGATAGAATAAGAAATTTAAAAGAAGAAAGAGATAAATATAATGAAAGAAATTCAATATATGAAAAAAATAGAGCAGCATGGAGATTAAAAATGAAAAAATTATCAGAATTTATTAAAAATGAAAAAGAAGAAGGACAAACAAACGAAGAATTCTTTAATGAAAATGAGGATTATTTAAAAGACTTTGGAATTACTAATGTAAATGATTTTGAAAGTGTTCAAAATATGATTGAAAGTTCAAATGATAATTTTGATGATGAAAAACATAGAAATAGTTGTTTTTTTCCTTCAAATCCTTATAAAAATCAATTAAAAGTTATTAATGAAGAATTTGATAAGAAAAAAAGTAATGATTTAATTCAAGAAAATGATAATATTTCATTTAATAAAAGTAATAATATGAAAAGATATAATTTAACTAATGAAATTGTTAAAGGAATTGATGATAATATTAAAGAAAGTGTTTCTTTTATTGGAAAACCAAAAAAAGTTAATTATGAAACAAGTCATATTGAAAATGATTATATTTCTCAGAAAAGTAAAAAAAATAAATATACTAATTTAAATACTAATATGCAAATTAATAATAATAACTTTAATATTGAACAAATACCTAAAGTAAATAAATTTAATGAAGAATATTTATCAAAAGAAGAATTTAATCCAATTTTTATTTCAAATACTAAAAATCCAAAATTAGTTTTTAGAAAATGTGAAAGTAATGTTGAAATAAATTATTCTCCAATAAAAAAAATAAATGAAATACAAAATGAAATTTCAATTGATATTGATAAATCATATTCAAAAAATTTAAATTTCCTAATTGATAATAATCAAAGTGAAGAAATTGAATTTATTGGAAAACAACCTTTAAAAAAATATCAAAATGAAAATATTTCTATTGAAAAGCCTTCTTTTATTAAGTTAAATTCAATATCAAAAATTCCAAAATATGAAATTTCATACCAAAATAATGAAAGTTTAATTATAAATAAAGACCCAAAATATTCTAATATTGATTTATCAATTTGTCAAAATGTCAATAAAATCCAATATGATAATATACCAAAAAAAAACAAATTAGTTATAAAAAAACAAGTTTCTCAAGGTAATATTGAAGGAAAACCTAAATTTTTAAATACTATATCAAAAGAAATTACTGATTTATCATATACTTCTGATATAAAAATAAATAATAATAAAAATGATTTAAAAATAACTAATGAAGGAACAAATTCAGTATATGGAACATTAAATTATCAAGATGTTCAAATTTCAAATGATGATAATCAAGAAATAAAATATAAAGCAAAAGTTCTTCCAAATAAAGTAACAAGTCATAAATATGATGATATAAATTATGATAATATAAATGATTCAAATAATATTAAAAATAATAATAATATTAATAATAATTTAGAAATTCAAAAAGATTTAGAAACAAAAGATATAAAAAACAAATATCAAAAAAATATTATTACATCACTTGATAATATTACAGTAATGAAATATCAAATTAATGATTCTGCAATTCCATTAGATCCTTCATTTTTAGATGTTTTATGTATTAATTGTTATGAATGTATTAAATATGAAGATATGGATTTACATAGTCAAAAATGTGTAATTAAATTAGATGGTTTTAAAGATAATGCTTATGATGAAGATTATAATACAAGAATATTTAAATTACATGAATCATTAAAAAGTAAAAAAAACGAGATAGAAAATAATAAAGATAAAAATTTAGTTAATTTTTATAATAGATTAGTAAAAATTGTATATCAAATATTAATAAATAATAATTCAATAGAAGAATTAGATTCTTCAATATCAGAAATAAACAAAATGATAACAAATGATATAGAAAAAGGTAATTTTACTCAAAATTACAAATTTTACTTTTTACTATTTTGTCAAAGAATATCTCAATTAGTATATATGAAATTAAAAGATATGGAAAAATTAATGATATCAATAAATCATAATTCTTCAAAAGATTCAATAGATTCATTAGAAGAAGAAGAATATAATTTGAATAATAAATTAGAAGATGATCAACATATAAAATATATGAAAGAACAATTAACTTCAATAGAAGATAAAACAAATAAAGCAAAACAAGAATTAAAACAATGGAAAAAAGAAGCTAAATTATTAGAAAATACTTTAAGAAGACCTCAAGTTCAAAGAAATGAACAATTAAGTGATATTGCAAGTGATATTAATAGTAAAAATGAAAATTATGATATTTTAACTACTTTTACTGGACAAATGAGTGATTTTGGTGATGAAAATATTAATGATGAAGATTTTGATAATTTTAGTGAAGATGATCAAAAAAAATACTTTTTAAGTATTGGATTGGGAATAAAATTTAAATACTCAGAACAAATTGAAGAAGATGTTTCTATTGCAGATTTATTTGAAAAAGCTAAAAATAAAGGAATTAAACCACAAAATTATCATGATTTTCTTATTAGGGAATTAAATATTCATGAATAATTTTTTTATTAATGAGTATTTAATTAAGTATTTATTATTAATTCGATAATTTTTTTTTAAATTTTTTTAATAAAATATTTTTATTTTTATAATAATTTTTTTATAATTTATAAAAACTCAAAGTAAATAAATATTTTATTTATATATTTTTTTATTTTTTAATAATCTTTTATAAGTTGCATCATCAATTTTAGGAATATATTTATAATTTGAATAATTGTTATTATATCTTTTCCCATTTGAATAATTTTTACCATTTAATAACCTTTTATAAGCGGCATCAGTAATTTGAATTACAATTCCTTTTCTTGGATAATAATCATCATCATAATAAATATTTTTTCTACTTATTTCTTCATATAAATCATCATCAATTTGTTCTACATTTTTTGCAATTAGATTACTTTTTTCATTTACTAATTTATTGTACTCTTTCTTATCATCTTTATTAATTCTTTCGTATTGTTTTATTAATGATTTGTTATTATTTCTACAAAAATTTTCTAAATATTCTAAATCTTTAATTCTAATTCCATTTGATAGAAATCTATTTTTTAAATCTGATGGAATATTATTATTTGTATTTATTTTTGCTAATAATATTAATAATCTTTTTATTTACTGTTATAATATTCTGACATTAATTTAAATTATTTTACTATTATCAATTTTAATAAAAAAAAATTAAATAAAAATATAAAATAATGTAGTATTTATTTATTGTGTATTCAAAATATTTTGAATATCCATTTTTTTATATTCTTCATTATTACATTCAATTTCATTTATTCTATTTTTTAAATCATATAATTTATTTTTAAAAGAATTAATATCACTTTCTCTGCTATATAAATTATTTTTTAATTCATAAATATTATTTAAATATTCTTTTTCCTTATTATTATATTCATATTCTCTCTTTTTAAAATGGCAAACCTGATTTTCTAAATCACAATATTTTTGCTTTAATTTATGATTTTCACGTTGTAAATTTTGAATTTCTTTTTTTAAATTGTAATTTTGTTGTTCAAAACTTTGAAAATAATGTAAATATTCTTTTATTTTTTGAATAAAATCACAATCAAGTGAAATATTAAAAATTTTTCCTATTTCTTCTATTTGAGCATATAAAACATCAACTCTTTGCTTAATCATATTATCTAATTGTTTAAATTTATTATTTGCCTCTCCTGCCATATTTTCAAATTGAGATATTATTTTATTTTTTTCTATTAATTCCTTTTTTAATCTTTCATTTTCTATTTTTAAATTTAGATTTGCATCATGAATTATACTAAAATAATTAGAGGATGAAGAAATATCAGTATTATATATTGAATTATTTGTATTATTAATGTTTTCAAATATTAGATTATTATTAGAATTTGAATTTCCTTTGTTTTCAAGATTATAGGTTTCAATTAAATTTCTTGGGTTAAAATGAGTTTTTCCATCATATGGATTATTTAACATTATTATTTATAATATATTAAATTAAATTATTACTTTTTTTATATAAATAAAAAAAATATCATTTATCAAATTATATATTATTTTATAAAAAGAGAAAAATTTTAATAATAATCATATTATAAAATAATATTGTTTTATATTAACAAAAATATAATAAATTCATTTAATTATAAGAATATAAAAATCAGTTTTAAATGAATTGTAAATAAAAAATTTCTTTTGATGAAATTTTTTAAAAAATAAATATGTATTATAATTTTAATAATTATCTAATTTTAAATTATATTTATGCTTTGATTTTCTATTTTTAAGGTCAATTTGAAATAATAAATTATAATTTTTTTATTATTTTTTGAAATAATTTAATGATTTTTAAAATCTTTTATTATGTTTTCAAATTAATGACACTAATCTTATTTCTTAAGAAAAGTGTGTATCTTTTTGAATTTTTAATATTAACTATGTATCTGAATATTATTTTTTCTTTAAATAAAATCCTCAGCCATAGTTTTTTAATTATTTAGAATAATTTTCAATTAAATAAATTTAATATTATTATTCATATTGATATAAAAAGAATATATTTTTTAAATAAAGAAGAACTTACATATTTTTATTTATTATTTACAAATTATTCTTTTGAATTAAAAAAATTTATAATTTATATTTTGAAAAATAATTATTTTATTATTGACAACCTTCTTTTAAATGCGGAAAAAATATTAAAAAGATTTTTCAGTTTGTATAGAAATTGGAATTGAATTAAAACAATTTTAAATATACCTCAAATATTTAATTTTTTATAATTTTTTATAATTTAATATTACGTAATATCTAAATAAATGATACTTAATTCAAATATTTCCCAAACATCAATTCAAGCATTTAAAGATGAAAATTTTGAATTTAATAAAGAAAATGATGATGAATTATTTTTCAATGCATTTAATATGCAAAGTAGTGAATTTTTCAATAAACATCATTTATCATCTAAATCAAATGATTATGAAAAATATGCCAAAAATAAAAAAGATTATGATATAAATTATGATTATCTTTTGAACAATTCACAAAATAATTTAAAAGTTATTAAAAATGAAAATGAAAATAACTTAAATCACTCATTTGATTTTTCACTTCAGAAAAAAAATTTAATAATTAAAGAAAAGATAGGAATAAATGACTCATTTTCTTACTTAAAAAATCAAAATAGAGCAAATTCTGCAAAAATTACTCATAAAAACAAATATTTAATTTTAAAAGAAGAATTGAAATTATTTAATAATGGCAACGGTTATATATTAAATTTTAATTACAAAAATAATAATAGTAATAACATATTTATTTGTTATGCAAATAATCAAAAAGATTTAAATAATGGAGATAATCAAAGAGAAAAATATATTTTAGATATTGTAGATGACGAAAGTGATTGTGATTATAAAGAAGAAATCAATAATTCTAATGAAGATAAAGATTTTGATGGAGGAAAAAATTTATTTTTTAATAATGAAAATAATAAAAATTATGATGATAATGAAGAAGAAAACGTATATTTTTCAAATAAAAATAATTTTAAATTAAATTATTTAAATAAAAATTTTAATTTATCAAATAACAATATATTACATCAAAATATAAATTCATCAAATAATGTAAATTATTATAATAATAATAATAATTTAAACATTTTAGAAGATAATAATAACTTAATCGATTATAATGAAATAAAAATTCTAAATAATATAAATCCGATAAAACAAAATTTAGAAGAAGAAAAAATAAATTTAGAAATAATATTACATGCCCCTTCATTTATAAGAGACCAAACAGGATGTAGATTAATCCAAAAAAAAATTGATGAAAATCCAAAAATATCTGATGACATTTTTAATTCATTATATTATGAATTAATGTCAATGAGTACAGATTTATTTGGAAATTATGTTATTCAGAAATTATTAGATAATATATCAATTGAAAATTTAGAAAAATTTATTGATTTAATATCAATTAAATTTAATTATATAGCAACATCTACTTATGGAACAAGAGTTATTCAAAAGTTATTAGAAATATTATCAAAAGAAAATGAAAATAAGGAATCTAGAGAAATATATGATAATTTATTTTATTCATTAAATAAAATGATAATAAAAAATATTGTTCAATTATCAAGTGATAGTAATAGTAGTCATATCATTATTAAATATGTTAATGTTATTAAATATCCAAAAAATTGTGAAATGTTTGATAGTGTTTTTAATAATTTTATTCCTTTATGTAAAGATAAACATGGATGTTGTGTAATTCAAAAATGTATTGAAGCAGGAATAAATGAACAAAAAGAAAAATTATTTTCATTATCAAATCAATATTGTAGTCAATTAATTAGTGATCAATTTGGAAATTATGTTATACAATATGTTGTTGGTTTAAATAATGAAATTATTAATAAAAATATTGTAAAAGTTATTGTAGATGATTTAATTAAATTATGTAAAGAAAAATATGCTTCAAATGTTATAGAAAAATTTTTATTTATTAAAAGTTTAGAAAGTCAAGAAGTAATTCAATGTATTATTAATCAAGAGAAAAATTTACACGAACTAATAATTGATCAATATGGAAATTATATTATTCAAAGAATATTATCAATTGTTTCCCCTGAGATAAGATTAAATTTAATAACATTTATAGTTTCATGGTATGAAGAAATTAAAAATTTAAGTTTTGGAAATAGATTAATAACAAAATTAAATGAAAGATATCCTGAATTTACTTCAATGATACAAAAATTACATGGAATTAATCAAAATAATATTAATATTAATAACAAATTTAAAAATAATAATCCAATAGGAAATATAAATTTTTTTCAAACGAACAATTATATGATTTCAAATAATAAATTTATTGATACTAATAATATTTTTCAACATAATTTATATAATAGCTTTTATAAATTTAATTATCCTAAAATTAATAATCAAGAAAATTTTGGAGAAAATAATTCATCATTAAATTTTAACTATCAACAAATTCAATATCAATATATGATGATGAATTATATATATAATTTAAATAACAAATATGACTCTAATAAAAATTAATTACAATTTAAATATTTAACTTGTAAAATTATTTTAATTTAAATGTCAACTTTAAATGAATCATTTCTATTTTTTATTTTTAAATTTTGTAATTTAAATTAGAAACTTTAATTTATAATCAAAAATCTGATTGAGATTTGAAATATAATTTGAGTTATTAATTATAATATATATGTTTATTTTTTTGTAATAAGAATATTATATAATAAATTTTTTTTAATTGTTATATAAATATTAAAATTTGTAATGTTAAATTTTTTTTTTAATTATTTTTAATAATATCAATAACAAATTATATTATAATTTATAAATAATTATTTCTTTAAATAATTAGAATATTTTTACAAATTTAATTAATTATTTAAAAATAATGATTAAAACATATTAAAAATGTCGAAACATAATTTTTATCAAAAATTTAAAAAATCAGATATATTCAATATATATCCAACAAAAGAACCCTTATCACCATCTAGAAAAAATATGCAACCAACATTAGAAAAAACTTCAAATGATATTTTTCCAACTGAATCAAATAATTCAAAAAAAACATTATATAAACATAAAAATAAATATATGAATAAATCTCAAAGTGATATATTTAATAAAAAACCACAAAATTTAAAAATAAAAATAAGAGAAACTCCAACTACACGTTCTCAAATAAATCAAGTTAATTTAGATTTAAATAATAAAGATTATATTGTAAAGAAACCAATAAAAAAAAAATATAATCCAGATCCATATAAAAATAATAAATCACCTTTGGATAGATTTTATGAAGAAATTTATGGTGAAGAAAATATACATAAAAATATTATTTCAAAGAGAAATTATTTAGAAATTGATTTTAAAAATAAAAATAATGAAGAAATAGTTAAAAATGATCCAATAAAAAAAAATGTTAATTGGACAAATGAAACAAGTGCAAATATAAATTCAAAAAATTTATCTCCAAAAATGAAAAAATTAAATGCTCAAATTTCAAATATTTTTAATATTCCTGATAAATATTATAATAATATAGAAATAAATAGAAAAAAAGAAGAAGAAAAAGAAAAAAAAAGATTAAATAAATTAGAAGAAGAAAGAATAAGAGAAAAAGAAAAAGAAATGAAAATTTTATCAGAAAGAACAAAAGAAGATAAATATGAATTTGGTTCTTTAAAATCAAAATGGAAACAAAGTAATATTGATTGGAAAAAACCAGAAATTTCAGTAATGTTAATGAAACAAAATGATAAAGAAAATGAAAAATTAAATGCATTTCAAAGAAAACAAAAAGAATTTAATTTAAGCGAAAAATACAATAAATATTCTAGTCCAAATAAATTAAGATTTAATCCTTTTGATAATTCAAATCAAATAAGTAAAATTAGAAAATTAATGGATTTAAATTCTCCTTTATTTAATGAAAGTAGAAAAATAAAAATGATACAAAATGCTTCAACAAATAATTTTTTTGAGAATAATTTTTATGAAAAGATATTAAAAACTGATAAAAATTTTATTAATGAAAATGAAGAATATGTTGCTTTAAATAAAGGAAATAATAGAAATGATGAAAAAAGTTTAAAAAGAATTTTTTCTAATGAAGGAATTCATATTTATGATGTTCAATTAAGTTCTAATAAACTATTTGGAGAAAGAAATGATTCTGAAATAACTTTTAAAATTAGAGATAATAAAGATAATAATAATAAAATTAATGAAGTTTTTGAAAAGATTAATAAAGAAAAAAATATTGAAATTAAACCAAAGACAAAAATTTATGTTAATAAAAAAAAGTATGATAATAATAATGATAAACAAAATATTAAATTAATAGATAAAATTAATTTTACTAGTCCTAAATTTTCAAAGGATAAATTATCCGAACAATATTATAAAATTAATGTACAATATAAGAATAATAATATAAAACAAGATAAAAATAATTGAAATTGTAATATTATTACTTTTGAATTATTTAATTTAAATAAATATTTATTTTTTAGTATTTAAATTTAAAATTAAAAAAATATTTAATGATGTTAATTATATTTTTAAAAAATTAATAATCCGACAAAACCATAATAATATAATTTTTTTTATAAAAAAATATGTCTGAAAATTTTTTAATACAATTAATGTAATAATAAAAAAATATAATATTATAGAAATTTAAGATATAATATTAACCAAAATTTCCAAAATTATATCGAACAATGTCAAAAATTTATATCCTCACTATCTCAAAACATATTAAATTTAAACAATGAAATAATCCTTTTGAACCAAAAAAGAATATTAAGTGATTCAAATCCAATAATAAATTATAATACTGAAAATATAAACATATTACAAAATCAAGATTATATTTTACCAAATTTAATACAATCAAAAGATAATAATCAATATCCTCCAGAAAAAATAATAAGAACAATAAAAAATAAAAAAAAAGTTTATTGTATGAGTAATAATTTCCAACCAATAAATAAAAATAATATAATATCTTCGAATTTAAATAATCGAAATTTAGAAAATAACAATTCTCAAAATGAAAAAAATTCAAATATTGATTTAGAAGAAAATACAAAAAATAAAAAAAAAGGATTAAGAGGAAGTAAATATAGAGGAGTTTCAAAAAATGGAAATCAATGGCAAGTTTTAATAATGATAAATAAAAAAAAAAGATATATTGGAAATTATAGAAATGAAGAAGAAGCAGCAACATCTTATGATATTGTTGCTATTCAAAATCATGGTTCAAAAGCAAAAACTAATTTTTATTATACTCCAGAAGAAATTCAAAGAATTAAATTTATGAAATATTTATATGATGGTTAGGTATAAATTTATTATTTGTGATTTTTGTTATTTTATTGATTTTTTTTTATAATTTCTATAAATAATAATGATAAAATATTATTACTAGTAAATTTTTAATAATAAGTAACATTGCCATTAGTTTTATATATTAATTGGAAAAATATATATATATTGATATTATAGAAACTTTATAAATAATTGTTTTCGAACAATATTCAATACAAAAAACTATTTATTATATAATATTTAAATTTAATTAGAATATTAATATATTTTAGTAATAAAGTATTATTTTTTACTATAAATTATTAATAATTCTTTTATTTAATTATGAAAAATTTAAAAAAATTATTTTTAAAAAAAAAGAACTTAAAAAAAAGTAAAAAAGTAAAAAAACAAAAAAAAAATAAAAAAAAATTAAAACAAATTTAATATTACTTTTTCTGCCTTTTAGAAACAGCAAAACCAACTCTATCATTATCCCTATCAAAAACAGTATAATATTTCCTCATAAAAACAACACCAAAAATCCAAATAGGTCCATGTGGTTCTTCAATATCCATAGGCATCATAAGAGTACTACATTCATGTTTACCATCAATTTCTTCCTTCAAAATATATTCATTACCATCAATACTATATTTATCACCATTTAAAACAAAAGTAATTTTTGGAGCTTTTTCATATCCATTACAATTAATATCAACTCCAATTTTTTGTAATAAAATTTTTAAATCTTGACTTGGTCCAGTAAATAATGTTGTTCCAGTATCAATAACAGCTTTACAATATTTTTCATTATTTTTATCACATAAATTAACACTTTTATCATCTAATAAAATATCATCTAATTTAATAGTCCAATAATATTTATCAATAACATTATAATATTTAATATCACCTACATATTTACTTTCATCAGTATAACCAAAAGTAATTTCTCCATCATCTTCATCATCTAAAGTATAATAAAAACTCATAATATTTTTTTTAAGTAAATCATATTTCATTACATTATCTAAAATACATGTTTTTTCATCTGCACTTAATGATGGATATGCCAAACCTAAAATACCAGAAAATTCATTTGAATTAAAAACATTACCTTCTTGTTTAATAATTTCCCCAAAATTTTGATTTGGAATTTCAATATCACCTAAATTAAATTTATCTGAATTTATTTCTCCTTTTACTATTCCAGTTCCAAATTCGACTTCTAAACCAGTTCCTATTTTTTCATATGAAGATGATAAATTTGAATCAAAAGATTTTTTTATTTTACATGATGATGAATCACATCTACTTGAAGTTACCCATAAATTTCCACTTCCAGTATCAAAAATTACTGGAAGAGATTGAATTGGATTTCCTATTCCTATTGTTGCTACATATAAGGAATTGTCATAGTTTCTCATTGGGATTATTTTACTTTCTTTTTTAAGTTTTGTTTTTACTTTTGTTTGAACGAAACTTACTTTTAAATTTGAGGAGAGTAATTTTTGTTGGATTTTTGTTATGAATGAATGAAGGAAATGAGGTGGTTTTTTTATTTTGTGTAAAGAGATTTTTCCTGTTTGTAATTTGTGGAGTTTTAATTTCATACGAGAACTTGTTTTAGATTTTGAGGTTTGGATTTGGGATGTTAATATTAAGAAATATAGAAAAAATAGTGATTGAATTTTTTTCATTTTTTTTTCTTGCTTTTTTTTAATTGTTTTTTTATTTAATTAATTCGTTTTTTTAGTAAAATTTCAAATTTTGAATAAAAAAAATTATAAAATAAACAATCAACAACAAAAAAAAAATAAAAAAAAAATAATAATAATAATAATAATAATAATAATTAGAAAAGTATATTATAAAATATACAATTCAATATAAAAATAAATAAAAAAACAAAAAAAAAACAAAAACAAACACCTACAAAAATAAAAAAAAAAACAAAATTTTTGCAAAAAAAATTAAAAAAATATCTTAACTCATATTCCCA
>JAEEGK010017958.1_pt1 | contig 15352 bp, 10 predicted proteins | sample 8958771 | NCBI WGS metagenome assembly JAEEGK01 (sample SAMN16246547, study PRJNA631951) | gut metagenome | biome: gut microbiome; feature: rumen; material: SC-attached | host: Bos | place: Iran: Karaj | collected 2018-10 | reverse complement strand
GACCTGTTTATGACAATTATGCATTGCGTCAGGACGGACATTTTATACAAATCCACAATCCATACAAACAGAATGTTGCATTGGTTTCTAACACAAAGACTTTTGATCCGGAAAGTGATATAGTAGGAGTTGATTATGAGTAATGAGTTTCCACCGTTTATAGGCAAGTACAAAGTTTCAGGAATTATAGCAAAAGGCGGAATGGGTGTTGTTTATAAAGCCCTTCATCCGTCTTTAAAAAGATATGTTGTAATTAAAAAAATGCTTTCGCGCGGAAACTCCACTAATGCCGAACGTTTTAAAAAAGAAGCTCAGATTCTTCTGGATTTACAAAGCCCGTACATTGTTCATCTTTACGATTATTTTACCGAAGGCGGCTACCGTTACATGGTCGAAGAACTTGTAGACGGAACTGCGCTGGATAAACTTATTCAAAAACAGACAATGCTTCCACCTCCTGTGGCAATGCTTATTTTGCAGGATGCCTGTTACGCACTAAAATATGCCCATTCAAAGGATATAGTTCATAGAGATATAAAACCCGGCAATATTCTTATTTCAAGACGTGGAGAAATTAAGCTTGCTGATTTTGGAATTGCCAGCGAACTTTCAGACCAGAAGCAAAACATTACAGAATCAGGTGTCGCATTGGGAACTCCTGCCTACATGCCTCCAGAACAGTTTGAAGACAGCGCAAAGGTTGACTGCCGCGCTGATATTTATGCGCTTGGAATTACTCTTTACGAAATGCTTACCGGTACAAAACCTTATCCCGGCAATTTTTCAATGGACACTCTCAAGGTTATAAAGAAGGGAAAATACGTTCCGCCAAGAAAAATAGACAAAAAAATCCCGGCAGATATTTCTGACCTCATTCACAGAATGATTCGACCGCTTGCAAAAAAGCGTTTTCAGTCGATTGACGGGGTTATCCGTGCTTTAAAAAAATATCTTCGCCATTATGATACGCACGAAATCCGCTTGCAGCTGGCCCGTTCTGTTGTTACACCAGGACAATTTACTTTTCCTTTTTTCAAACAGAAGGATAGAAAATCTCGCATTGCAAAAAGAATCATTTTCTGGACTGCCGCAGCCTCTGCCTTGTTTTACTGCTTCTGGAAGGGTGGGCTGATTCACCGTACAATTTTACGAAAGATTTATACACCTGTATCCATAGAAATGGAAATGCCTCGTGCTCTTTCTGCAAATCTAGATCTTCCTGTCCGTGCATTTTTCTTTGAAGATGATGGTGATAGTATTCCCGAAGTAAAAGGAACAACTCAATCTCTGGCAGTAAAGGGAAAATGGCGCTTCCAGAATCTCTTTAAGTTTAATTTGACAGAAATTGAATACGAGCGCTTGACTGCAAAAAATAAAACTTATGATTCTGCCGATGTATTTTTAAAAAAAGGAAATTACCGCGTAAAGGTTGTTGTCGGTCCTTATGTCTGGTGGAAATCTTTTAGTGTCGATGATAAGCCTCTTGTCCTTGACTGTAGCTTCCTCAAAAATAGTTCCAGAAATCTTTTGGTTACTACTTTTGTTTATGATGATGAAACAGGGGAAAATATTACTACTTCTTCTAAGGTTTCAATTCTCTACAATGGCAACTGGATTCCGGTAAATACAGTCCCAGAAGAAGAATTAAAATCGGGCTCGGTATGGAAGTTTAAGTTTCAGGCAGAAGGTTATAAAACAGAAATCTTTTCACTTTTGATAGACTGGTATCAGGACAGATTGTTTATTTCTGCCTCGCTTAAAAAGGAATAATGAAAAAGTTTTGGAAAGCAAAATGATAAAAGCAATAATTTTTGATATGGACGGAGTGATTCTTGACTCCGAGACAATTTGTAATCAGGTTTGGCGCCTTGTTGCAAAAGACTTTGGTCTTGATGATATAGAAGAAGGAATAAAAAAATGCCTTGGAACCAACATAAATGATACTTGCCGTATTTTACATGAACTGTATGGACAGGATTTCCCTACAGATGATTTTGTAAAGCGTGTGACAGACGGGTTTAGGGATGTTGAGTTTTCAAGTGGAATCCCGCTTATGCCTTATGCAAAAGAATGTCTTGAAAAATTAAAGCAGAGTAACAAGTATAAAATAGCTCTTGCCTCTTCTACAAAAGGAAGTACTGTAGAACGTCAACTTACAAGGGCAGGGGTAATTCAGTATTTTGAAACCCGTACAACCGGCGAAATGGTAAAACACAGTAAGCCCGACCCTCAGATTTATCTGCTTGCTTGTAAGTCACTTGGACTTGCTCCTGAAGAGTGTATTGCTGTTGAAGACAGTCCAAACGGTATTAAATCTGCCTATGCTGCCGGAATGAAGGCGGTAATGGTTCCAGATAAAATACAGCCTAACGAAGAAATTAAAGCCTTATGCTGGAAGATTTTTTCTTCGCTCAAAGACTTTTCTGAATGTGATTTTAGTAGAGAGTAATTTCAGAGAGTGACTTTCCCGTTGCTTACGGTTGTAAGATAAGCTTTTAAGTTTTCAAACTCATCTTCCTTTATGCGGCCTTTCAAAGTTACGTCGGTTTCAAAAACTTCCTGTAAATCCCAGATTTGATAGTTCTGCATTGTCAACTTTACCGGCTTTAATATTGAATAGGGGATTGTAAAAGAAAAGTCTTTTTTAGGAATAATCAATTCAAGTGCATTTTCTGCTGCTGCTTTATCCAGAACAGCTTTTGCACCACCCGAATAAGCTTTTACAAGTCCGCCTGTTCCAAGTAGAGTTCCTCCAAACCACCTTGTTACAGTGAGCATAAGGTTTGTACAATTTCTGCCTTTTAATACATCAAGTACGGGGCGACCAGCGGTTCCAGGTGGTTCGCCGTCGTCGCTCATTCCCATAATTTCGGCATTTGGACCGGTTATAAAGGCATGAACTACATGTGTCGCATCTGAATATTTGTTTTTCTGTTCCTTAAGAAGCTCTCTTGCCTGGTTCTGACTCTTGCAAATCAAAAGCTCAGACAGAAAGCGGGAACCTTTTATTGTTTCTTCATATACAACAGTTTTGACTAATTCATGCATAAGTCTTTTATTTGCCAGTCTTTATTCAGCAGATTTTTTATCTTCCGCCTTTTTATCTTCTGCAATTGTAATTGTCTGGACTTCTTTAGCTGCAACTCTAACGCCCTTGGCTTTAAGAGATTTTTCTTCGTAATCAGCTGACTTGAACTTTTCGGCAGTAACCTTCATCTTTGGCTTTTTAACATAATTCAACTGGAAGGTAAAGTTTTTGCGAGTGTCTATATGCAGAACTTCCATTCCGTCTGGTGCAAAGAAATAATCGCGGTTCATAATATATGCTTCAATCTTACAGCGTTTGATATAAACATACTGAGTTTCAGGATCGCGATACAAAACAGTAAATAAAACTTTAGCAAGAGAATCTTTATCTGCAAAGCCGCAGTATCTCATAGCAGGTCCAACAAATAATTTATCCGGTGTTTGTGAAACTGAGAAAATACCGCTCTTTCTTACATAAAGAATCTTGTCGTAAGGGGTAACTCTGAAAAGTTCATTTCCGCCGGAAACACCAATTCCCAGGTAACCGGATTTTTCATCGTATTTAAGCGGTGTATCTCTCTTTACAACAGCCTTAACGTCGACTGTATGGATTTTTGTAAGCTTTGTTCTTCGCTTTGAAGCAACCGGATCAAGCTTCTTTTCAATATCATCAAGATAAGAAATTGCGTAATCAATAAGGTGTTTTAAAAGCTTGTTGATTTCTTTAATTCTGTCATTGATTGCTTTTACTTCCTGCTTGTTCTTGCTCATATCATAAAGGGAAATACGGCGGATAGGAATCTTAAGCAGGTGGTCAATATCTTCATCTGTAATAGGACGAATAAGTTCAGCGGCAAAAGGTTTAAAACCAAGCTTTACGGCCTTGTAAACGCCTTCTTCGGTTTTCTGGGTCTCAATCTTTTTATAAATGCGTTCTTCAACGAAAATGCGTTCCAGAGTTCTAAGATGCAGTTTTTCCATTAAGTCGGCTTTTTCAAGCTCCAGCTCGCTTTTAAGAATGCCTGTCAGCTGTTTTGCGTGATACTCAATCACCTGAGTACAAGTCATCTGGACCGGCATATTGTCTTTAATTACAAGAAGATTGCAGTAAATTGTCTGTTCGCAGTCAGTGAAGGCATAAAGGGCATCTACAACATCTTTTGTATAAACTCCACGCTGCAATCTTACTTCGATATTTACTTTATCAGATGTATAATCCTGAATTGAAGTTGCCTTGATTTTTCCCGCTTTTACAGCTTTTTCAATTGAATCACAAAGAGATTCTGTAGTTGAACCATAAGGAAGTTCTGTAATTACGATTTTTTTGTCATCACTGGTATCCATTTTTGCCCGGGTAATGATTTTTCCTAATCCGTCCTGATAATCAGATACGTCAATCAAACCACCGGTTGGAAAATCCGGATAAAGCTGGAACTTTTCGCCTCTAAGGCATTTTCTTTCTGCATCTATTACTTCGTGGATATTGTGGCTTAGAATATAAGTGCTCATACCAACGGCAATACCTTCAGCCCCCATTATGAGAACTAAAGGCAATTTTGCCTGAAAAGCAATTGGTTCTACATCACGGCCATCGTAAGTATCAACATAGGATGTAATTTTTGGATTTGTATTTAATATTTCTTTTGTAATTGGTCTAAGGCGACATTCAATGTATCGGGGAGCAGAGGCATTGTCGCCTGTGTACATGTTACCAAAGTTTCCCTGTTTGTCTATGAATAAATCTTTGTTTGCAAGATTTACAAGAGCCGTATAGATAGAGGCATCTCCGTGAGGATGATAAGCCATAACCTTTCCGACTACGTTTGCGACTTTTGTAAAGCGTCCGTCATCATTTTTTATAAGAGTATGAATGATTCGTCTTTGAACTGGTTTTAATCCATCTATAATTTCTGGAATTGCCCTGTCTCGGATAACATAACTTGCGTATTGGATGAAGTTTTGATCAAATAAATTTTTTACGTATGCCATTTTCCCACCACTTATAAATTATCTGTACAATTATATAGGAAAAAAGAAAAATCTGCAATGTTTCTTCATCTCTTCTGAAGGGCGTATTCAGGGCTTATGTATTATTCAATCCTGATATTGGTGATGACACAAAATTCCTATTAAGACCAGCATTATATTGAGCTGATGCTGTCGCAAAAAATCCATTATCGCAACCGTCCTTATTAGAATTATATCACATCAGGAACGATAAACAAATTTTTTTAAGTTATTGGATTTTTCCGCTTATTTTTGCCATACACTTAATTTGCTTCCAGTAATAAGAAGCCGAAATCCCAAAAGAAAATGCTGTTTTATCGGAGATTCCATTTTTTTGTGACAAGGTCATTCCAAGGTTTCCTGCTAAATAAGGATTTTTAGGGAAAATCCAGGTTAATGAAAACTTTTGGCTTGCAGCGTTTTTTTCTTTTTGGGGAGAAGGCGAAAAATTAAAGGTCTGAGTCAAAGTCGGCTTAAAATCTTTAAAAAGAAAGATTTCTTTTGTCTGAATTGTCCAGGCAGAGACTGTAAATGTATTTTTTTCTGAACTGATATTTTTATGCAGATAATCGCCTGTAAAAGAAGCGCTTACAGAAATTGTGAAGGTATCAGAAGTACAACGAAGTCCAAAAGCAGATTTTATGCTTATGCTGTCTGAAAAATCATTCTGGAGATAAGAATTAAAGCCTGTATTTATAAAGAGGGGAATTATTTTATCTGCCTGGCTGATGCATTTTATAAAAGTGTGATGAAGTCCCGCCTTTGCCTGCAGCTGACTCTTGATATTCTTTTGATTTCCAGAAAGAAAATCTTCTGCTGCATAAAATCCTGCAAAATTAATTGAGGTTTTATTAAGTTTTATCAGATTTTCACTTCTTGCACATAAGTCAAGCTTCCCAAAAGGCGACTGATAGACTGAGAAAATTGAAGTATTGGAATAGGCAGGAGATAAAAAGCCAAGCTGTAAGTTCTGACAAAAAAGTTGTTCTTCATGATAATACCTGTCATTTTTTTCATTGAAAAACCATGCAGTTTTAATATTTTCTTCAAGAAAAAATAAACCTGCTGTATATGCGGCTGTCAGATTTGTTTTTTTTGAGGTTTTAATTTTTGCCAAAATTGATGCAGCTGCATTTTCGAATATATTATTTGGAGAATCAAACGAAGGAAGAAGAAAAGTATTTATCTTAATTTTTTCCATCTTAATGTTCTGAATAAATCCTTTTTTGTCAGTTCTGTTTTCTTGTGGTGACTTCTTTTTCCTGTATTCATATTCGCAAAAAACAGACAGTGGTTTTGAAAAAGAGCTTGAAGCAGGCAAACTGACTGTTATTCCGCTGGCTGAGCTTACAGAACTTGAGAATGCACTTACAGAGGAGGAAAGGGCAGGAGAGTTTAATTTTGAATATCCCCCCGCAGCAGAAAGCTTCCCAATTTTGAAGGTCATGTTCAAGGAAGGGAAAAGTTCTTTTGTAAATAAAGAAAGACCATAAGTAAAAGAATCTTCTTTTACATAGAATACGCCTTCCGCAAAATCAAATCCTGCCTTCAAGCCGAATACAGGTGGTGTTAAATCCATTGCCGGCAGAAAGAAAGCCAGCATGTTAAAAATAAAAGCAATTAACCATATCTTTTTCATATATAGTTAATTGCTTTAATATCAAAAAAAAGGAAGTCTTTTGGAACTTTTTTTAAATTTTTCTTATAATTTTTTGTTTTAATCTGTTGTACTGGCTACATAAGATTTTGAATCTTTGAAATCATCAATCTTTGCAATTTTTGCCTGCCAGTATTCAGCTTCGCTTTTTGTTGTATAAGGACCAACACGAACGCGATAGAAAAGTCTATTTTTTGCATCCTGATATGTGAAGATATCAGAAGTAATTTTGTTTGATGTAAGAACTTCTCTTGCATTTTCTGCGGTCTTTTTATTTGTATAAGCTGCAACCTGAACCCAGTATCTTGTAACTGCTTTTGGAGTTTGTGTTGCAGTTTTTGTTTCACTTGCTTTAGCTGGAGCTGTTTCTTTTTTAGGTGTTGTTTTTGCAGCACTTGTGTTTGAAGTTGTTGCTTTTTGTGCTTCCTGTTTCTGAACTTCCTGCTTATTTGGACGAACTGCTACAGGAGCTTCTTGTTTGTCACTTTTTTCAGCTTTCACAGTATTTTTGCTTGAATTGTCTGAATAATCAGGTGAAACAATTACAGCCTGCTGTTGTGTATCTGAAGGCATTGTTACTGTGATATTTATATTCTGTGGCTGTTGATTCTGATTTGCTGTAGCGGCTGCAACTTCTGCTGTCAATTCTTTTTTGAGAGCATTTAAATCAATTGTTGTTGAAGTTGGAGTTGATGTAACCCCCTGATTCTGAACTTCTTCTGCTGCCGGTGCATTTTTATTCAAATCATAAACTGTTGTGTTTTCAGAAACAACAAACATATCATTTACTTTATTATAATCAAAACCAGGTCTCTGAATCTCATTTGTATTGGCTTGAGCTACCGGTTGATTTGTCCATCCCTGCTGTGGTTTTTCTGTGTTTTTTGAAGTCAACATGATTGGGCTGTCTTTTGTAGATGAGCGGTAAACTATAGCAGCTCCTCCCAAAACAACCAATAAAAAAATACCTACAGCGGCAATAATCCATAAAGTTTTTTTCTGTTCCATAAAATCCTCTTTTCACCGAAAATAATCGGCCACCTTGTTTCAAATATCGGAAAGAGAAAAAAATACTTTAGTTTTTTATTTTTATAATTGGGACTCCACATTTTTTATATTCATTGAGCAGATTTCTCTGGGCATAAAAGCGCTTGAGTATTTGTTTGGTAGAAAGCTTATCTCTTTTTTTGCAGCGGATAAATCTTTTTACAAAGGATGCATTTACATACAAAATAGTCTGGCATATTTTTAGCAGCTCAGGAGTTTTATATAAAACCGTCGCGTTAATCAGGCTTTTTTCATTTTGATTTATAAAGTCCCTGATCATCTCTGTAATAAGGGGATAAACAATTTCTTCCTGTTTTTTCAGTAATTCAGGATCAGCAAATAAAAGCTTTCCTAATTCACGGCGGTTAATTTTGTTATTCTCAGTAAGAATGTGAAGATTTTTCTTTTCGGCTTCATCCTTAAAAGTCTGATAAATAATTTCACTAGAGTCATCAATTGCTTTATGAACCAGAAGATCCGCGTCTATGCACTTCCAGCCCTCTTTTTCCAGTAGAGAAGAGATATAATTTTTTCCAGAAGCCATTTTTCCGGTGACTGCAATAATTTTCAAATCTGGCGGAAGCTTTCTGAGTTTTTTCGGATTCATTAATGGAATTCTCCCCAGTTTTTGCCGTGTTCAATTGAAACCTTGAGTGGAACAGACAGCTTCACTGCATTTTCCATTTTGAATTTAATCATTTCAATTGTCTGATTTATACTTTCCTGGTCATCAGGGCATTCAAAAATAAGTTCATCGTGTACCTGAAGTAAAAGCTTTACCCGAGAATTACTTTTCTGCAGTTCCTGACCAATATCCAGCATGGCTTTTTTAACTATATCTGCGGCACTTCCCTGAACAGGTGTGTTTACTGCAATTCTTTCTGCGGCTGATTTTTCAATTTTATTTCGGCTGTTTATATTCAGAATAGGGCGGCGGCGTCCAAAAATTGTCTGCACATAACCTTTTTCTTCTGCAAATTGAATTGTATTGTTTATAAAATCCTTAATTGCAGAATAAGTCCTAAAATAATTATCAATAAACATTGTTGCCTGAGTTCTGGAAATCCCTAAATCCTGGGCAAGTCTGAAGGCTGACATTCCGTAAATCACACCAAAATTGATTGTTTTTGCTGTACGTCTCATCTGAGGAGTAACTTCTTCTGGCTTTACACCAAAAATTAAGGAAGCAGTCGCTTTATGAATGTCCGTCCCTTTTATAAAGGACTCAGACATATTTTTGTCGGCAGAAAGGTGAGCCAGTACAACCAGTTCAATCTGTGAATAATCAGCAGAAATAAGAACTTTTCCCTGAGGCGCAGTAAAGGCTGAACGAATTTTTCTACCTTCTTCATTTCTGACAGGAATATTCTGAAGATTTGGTTCGCGGCAGGAAAGTCGTCCGGTCGCGGTTCCAGTCTGTACAAAATCTGTGTGAATTCTTCCCTTGCTGTCTGTCATTTTTGGCAGAGTTTCCACATAAGTTGACTGAAGCTTTGCCAGCTCTCGATATTCCAGAATCATTCTTGGAACTTCATCTTTATCTGCCAGCTCTTCCAGAACCGAGGTGTCAGTTGAGTAGCCGGTCTTAGTTTTTTTGCCGGTTTGTAAGCCGCGCTCTTCGAAAAGGACGGTCTGCAATTGTTTTGGTGAAGCAATGTTAAATTCGTGACCAACTTCCTTATAAATATTCTGTTCAATAAGGGCAATGCTTCTTGTTAATTCCTGATTGTAATTATTGAGTTGTACAGAATCCAGATGAATGCCATCCAATTCCATTTTAGTAAGAATAGGAAGCAGCTTCATTTCAAGCTCAAAAAGTGAATAATTTTTATCTTCTCCTGGAATAACGTTTTCTATTAAATAAGATTTTTTTTCTTTCATTTGGACATAAAACTTATTCCAAAGTTTAAGGGTAAAATCTGCATCTTCTGCGGCATATTTATAGGCAGTTTCCAGAGGAATGTCACTGAAGGTCTGACCTTTTTTTACAATATCAGTGAACTCAATTCCCTTTAAGCCAAGAATCGTTTCACCAAGATATTCAAGAGAATAGCCGCTTTTACTTGTACGCTCAGGATTACTAAGCCAGGCAGTTACCATTGTGTCGAGAATCTTTGATTTCAAAACCTGATATTTCAGCGTAAAAAGTGGTGATGAAGAAGCTGGATTTAAGCGCTCAGCATTTTTTATAAGAACTTTAAGGTCAAACTTAGCGTTGTGCATGATTATGCAGGAATCTGGAGAATTAAAAATGCGCAGAAGTTGTATGAGAGCATCTTCCAGTTCAATATAATCTGTCTGGGCAAATAAATCGTCACTATTTTTTTGAATTGGAACGTAAACGGCTTTTGTTTCTTCAAAACAAAGACTAAAGCCAAGAAGATTGCAGTTAATTGTATCAAGTCCGTCAGTTTCTGAATCATAAGCAATCGGGATTTTTTTTGCCTTTGCTTTTTCAAGATAGTCGGTTATATAGGAATCCAAATCCTTAAGCTTTGTGATTGCCCGGTATTTTGAAGTATCATTTTGTACAATTTCGATTGCCGGCTTTTCCTGTTCCGCTTCGATTTCTGATTGAACTGATTGGTTTTGTGCAGTTTTTTCTTCTGCAGGCTGATTTGAGCCTTCAAACTTCTGATTCACTGAAAGTTCAGCGTACGATTTTGCTACATTAAAAGCTTCATATTTTTTAAGGATTTCAGCAGCTTTTGCGTAATCAAAAGTATAAGGTTCAGCATTTATTGCGCTTTCAATTTCTGGACATGGAACACTATCAAAAAGTTTTACCAGCTTTTGACTGAAATAGGCGTTTTCTTTACCGTCAATCAGTTTTTGTTTTAAAGCCCCCTTTAAATCTTCAATATGGGAATAAATGCCATCAAGATTCTGATAATCATTCAAAAGCTTGGAAGCCGTTTTTACGCCAACTCCAGCAACTCCAGGAATATTATCAGCTGAATCTCCGTAAAGAGAAAGTAAATCCAAAAGCTGGGCGGGTTCAACACCCCATTCTGCTTTTACACCGGCAGCGTCAGTGATTTTCCAGGTACTGGCTCCAGTTTCAGGCTTTAAGATTTGTGTCTTCTCTGTGACAAGCTGCATCAAATCTTTATCACCGCTAAGAATGCGGCAGTTTCTTCCTTCTTCTTCACATTTTTTAGCAACTGTAGCAATGATATCATCCGCTTCGTAGCCGTCACACTGTAAAACCGGGATTCCCATGGCTGTAAGAACTTCTTCTATCCAGGGAATCTGGGCGTGTAAATCATCGGGAGTTTTGTTTCGGGTAGCTTTATATTGCTCGTACATTTCATGACGGAAGGTTTTTGTCTTGCTGTCCATTGCCGCAAAAATGTAATTAGGTTTGTAATGCTGCAAAATCCAGTGCATGTTTCTGAAAAATCCAAAAAGGGCAGAGACATTTTCACCTTTTGAATTAGTAAGAGGCCGTGAAATGAAAGCAAAATAACAACGGAAAATTAATCCGTAACTATCAAGAATATAAACGGTATTATCATTTTTATCATCTGAATTGCTCATGCTTACATTATAGTCAATTCTCTTGCCCGTGCCAACGCGTCATTTATGTTGTCAAAAATATTTTTGCGGTCGAGCTTGTCTGCCATGCCGGTTTTTTCAAGAAGCATGTAAGGCTGTGTGTGGATTCCTGAAATTACAATTGTAATGCCTTTTCTGTCACAATCGGCTTTACACTGCTCAAGGGCTCGGATTCCGCCAGCATCAAGATAGAGGGTGTTTCTCATCCTAAGGATAATAACCTTACAGTTTGTCTGGGCCCGTTCTGTAGCAAGTTCAAACTTTCGAACTGTACCAAAGAACAAAGGGCCTTCGATTTCAAAAACAAGAGTATCCTTAGGAATATCAAGATTTTCTTCCGGCTGATCTGTTTTAATTCCGCCTGTGAGGTTGGCACGTTTATCCTGAACTTCTGACAAATCAATCATTTTCTTGATAAAGAAGAAGGCTGCAAAGCCCAGACCAACTTCGATGGCAACAGTTAAATCAACAAAAACAGTGATTAAGAAGGTTACTAAAAATACACAAATATCTGATTTCTGACCTTTCATTAAAGCCTTGATTGCAGGAAAGCCTGCCATATTCCAGGCTACGTTTATTAAAACTGCCGAGAGTGCTGCCATAGGAATGAAGGTTGCATATTTTCCTGCAAAAAGAAGAATGATAAGAAGAGTCAGGGCATGAATGATTCCTGCAACTGGTGTTTTTCCACCGTTTTTAATATTTGTTGCGGTTCTTGCAATTGCACCTGTAGCCGGGATTCCTCCAAAAATTGGAGAAGCAATATTTGCAATTCCCTGGGCAATCAATTCTGTATTTGAATCATGTTTTGAACCAATCATACCGTCTGCAACTACAGCCGAAAGCAAAGATTCAATTGCCGCCAGAACTGCAATGGAAATAGCAGTTGGGAATAGAGTTGTAATTGTTTTTATGCTGAAGTCAGGCAGCTGTGGTTTTGGAAGGGTAGTTGGAATTATAAAATGTTCCCGGCCGTCTGCAAAAAATCCGATTGTATCTGTTTTTAATCCGCAGCATTTATCAAGAATAATTGTGATTACAGTTGCTGCAATGATTACAACAAAGCTTCCCGGAATCTTTTTGATAAACTTTGACCAGATAAAAATAAAGGCAAGACAGATTGCAGAAATTGCAAAGGAATACCAGTTTACTGTGGCGGCAGATTTTACGTAAACAATCATCTTTGGTAAAAAGTCCCCAGGCATTTTTGAATATTCTTCTCCAAGGATTGTCATTGGCACTGAAAAATCAGGAGACAGTCCAAAAAAGTCACCAATCTGACCTGCTGCAATTGTTACTGCAATGCCTGCAGTAAAGCCTGTTACAATTGTGTATGGAATGAACTTAACAAGACCTCCCATCTTAAAAACGCCCAGCAGAATTAAAAGAATGCCTGCCATTACAGTTGCTGTTGCAAGGCCGCTTAATCCGTATTGAGAGACAACGCCGTAAACTATTACCGCAAAAGCTCCTGTAGGACCGCCAATCTGAACGCGGCTGCCACCAAAGGCGCTGATACAAAAGCCTGCAATGATTGCCGTAAAAATACCGGCAGCAGGGTTTACGCCAGAAGCAATTGCAAAAGCGATTGCCAGAGGAAGTGCGATAATTCCTACAATAATTCCAGCAATTAAATCGCTGAAAAAGCTTTTAGCATTGTAATTTTTAAGTGAGTTTATAAGTTCCGGTTTAAACATAAAATATTCCTGTCTTCCAAAAAAATAGATTTATTATGAAAATGATAGAAAATTATGCTGTTTTTTAATCTTTTATGCAATATGGAGGAAAAATGAATAAATAAAACAATATAAATGGAAGGGAATTGCCTTTTTAAGACCCTGTAATTGGTTCTGTTTTTTTATATAAGATAATATTCCAATTCTTTTTGTATTTTCTGGTATACAGCGAGTTGTGGAGGTGTGGTTTGGTGGGCAGATAAATATTTCTGTGATGGTTTTCCTAAATGGATTATTTCGTAGAGAGGATTTTCTCTGAGTTGCTTATTTATCTGGTCAAGTTCTGCAAAAAGATTTGTACTATTTATAATGCATTTTTCTACGGCTTTGTTTATAAGTGCCTGCAATTTGTTAAGATTTGTTTGGTATGATTTTATCGCATCAGACAAAGCCACACGCATTGACTTCATATCTCCCTGTTTGACTAATTTTACTGCCTTATTAGCGCAATTGTTTTTAAATCCAGCAACAAGTTCTTCTATGGAAACTGGTATAACTCCCGGAATCTTAAGGCTTTGCTCAGACAGAGAGAAGGTTTTTGTTTCTGGACTTGCAGCAATTTTACTTTCAAACCACCAGGCAAACATTTTCATTCTGGAATCTGTGAGGACTTTTTCTCCCTTGTAGTCCAAGCCGTATTCTGGATTTGCACCGTACATTACACGGCAAAGGGATTTTTCAGCAGCATTTATTTTGCTTGAATTAGTAAAAAATGCCTGTTCTCCGCTGCTGCCTTTTATGTGGCTTTGTTTGTTAGGAAAAGCCAAATCTAAACCGGCAAGATAAATGTTTTTTGCTCCCAAAAGCCGGCACAGTGTCCAGGCTGAACTTGCCACCGAACCTCCGGCTCCTAAATCCCCAAAAGTTCCGAGCAGCTTTTCAAAATAGCGACTTATTGGGAATAAATCAGAGCAGAGAATTATTTCCCTGCATTTAAATCTGAATACATCAGGATAAACGCTGATTGGACAGACTAAAGTACTTTTAGGAGCCTGCAAACCTGCTATGTGTTTATAAGCCCAGAACTGTGGATCAGTCAAAACAATATAATCCGGTTCAAGCCTGGCTTTTAGAAGAGCGTGAAGGGCTGTTTCAACGCAGACAAAAGTCATTCGTTCTTTTAGCTGAGGCAAATATGGAAGGATTTTTTCGAGAGAAGGTCCTGCTGCAATCAAAAGAAAGTTTTTTTCTTTTGAGAAATCCTTGTCCTTTAAACTTTCCTTTTCAGCACAGTTTGTTTTTTCAGCAATGACTTCATTTATAGTTCTGCATTTTTCTATCTGATAAATATTTTTTATGCTGTTTTTTGCCCAAAGCTTTACAAACTTTTCGTAAGTTGCAGCGTTTATTTCATTTTTTGATTTATTGCGTTCTATCAAAGTGAGAACAGAATTAAAATATTCCTGATTATGGGCGATAAAAGGTGGATTTGTAAAAAATATGGAAGAGGAAATGCCTTGGCCCCCAAGGTTCAGTTTTTCCTGATTTTCCAAAAGAGGAATTATTGAATCGACAGGACAACCGATTGCAAGAATCAGCTCTTGGATTTCAAAAACTTTGGTCCAGTCCAGAATGTTTAGTGTTGCAAAAAAATGAGCGGGCTCCGGTTCAATAAGAATAATCTTTATTTTATTTTCTAATCCTTCTTCCTTAATTTTTTCTGATAGCTCACAGATTTGATAACCTAATCCAAAGCCTAAAAAAACAATTGATGCTTTTGTATTCCCGTCGGCATTATTCTGGAGCAGTTTTTTTGCATCATTCAAAAGTTTTTCAGAAGTTTGCTGGGCTTCTCTTTGGGGATTGTAAGAGGAATGAAGTCTGATTTTATTTTCAAGGGCAGTAAGATTTCCGTTTTTAGCTGGAATGATTTCCCAGTCTGGAATAATTTTTTCTACAAGAACGGGCAACTTTTCTTCCTGAGTTTGAAGCATTTGAATATGTTGAATCAATTGTCCGTAAATATCTGCGAGAGAAGGAAAACGTTTTTTGAAGGCAAGAATATTTTTATTCCAGATAGAGTTCAATTATCATATCCTTTGTGACAGGAGAATTTGGTTCTGGTGTTTGATTTACAACCCAGCCGCTTCCGTTTATGTTCAATTTAACTTCTGCATGTTCAATCAGAGGTAATAAATCTTTTTTTGACAAGCCTCTGAAATCTGGCATTAAATCACCTATTTTAACTTCCTTTGTGTTTGGAATAGTAATTACACCGTTATGTTCCAAAGAAGAAGCACCGCCACGGCTCATTCCCATGTAATCTATGATTGTATCTGCGGCTTCTGCAATAACAGGTGCAACAATTCGACCGCCATAG
>JAEEGK010017957.1_pt1 | contig 15352 bp, 11 predicted proteins | sample 8958771 | NCBI WGS metagenome assembly JAEEGK01 (sample SAMN16246547, study PRJNA631951) | gut metagenome | biome: gut microbiome; feature: rumen; material: SC-attached | host: Bos | place: Iran: Karaj | collected 2018-10 | reverse complement strand
CTACAGTGAAACAAAACAACGGACTTTTTAGGGCAAACGGCGCCAACTATTTGGTGCCGTTTGTATTGATTACAACTCTCTTTTTCTTGTGGGGATTTGCCCGTGCCATTCTCGATGTGCTTAACAAACACTTCCAGAACGAGATGCACATCAGCATCACCCAGTCGAGCCTCATCCAGGTAACCACCTATATGGGCTACTTCCTGATGGCTATCCCTGCAGGTTTGTTTATTAACCGCTTCGGCTATCGTCGTGGCGTAGTATTCGGATTGCTACTGTTTGGTCTGGGCTCATGGTTGTTTGTGCCTTGTACCGAGGCGGGCACACTGGATGCCTACCTGTTTGCGCTGTTCATCATCAGCGTGGGCCTGGTTTTCCTCGAGACTGCTGCCAACCCTTACGTCACAGAACTAGGCGGCAAGGAAACGGCCTCCAGCAGATTAAACCTCTCGCAGTCGTTCAATGGTCTGGGTTGCCTGTTTGCCACCTTTGCCGTGGGCCAGTTCCTGTTCAGCAATGGTGGCGGAAACATTGCTATACCCTATGTCATCTTAGGTGCAGTGGTGTTAGTGATAGCCTGCATTTTTGCGCGTGTAAAACTGCCTGAAATCAAGCACAACGACGGATTGGAAGAGAAAGCCAAGTATGGTCGCGAGCCATTGAAGCGCATCTGGAGTCATAAGTATTTTGTCTATGGTCTCATCGCCTTACTGTCTTACGAGGTAGCCGAGATTTCTATCAACAGCTATTTCATCAACTATGTTACGGGCATGGGGTGGATGGACGACCGCACGGCCTCGATGGTGCTGACGGGTGCCCTGGCATTCTTCATGGTGGGCCGTTTTGTAGGCAGTTTTATCATGCGCTGGCTGCCAGCCGAGCACATGCTGCTCATCTGCGGTTGCGGTTGCGTACTGTGTACCATGGTGGTACTGATGAACTTTGGTAAGCTGTCGATGATTGGCCTGTTAGGCAACTATCTGTTCGAGGCTATCATGTTCCCCACCATTTTCTCGCTGGCCGTTCGTGGATTAGGCTCACTCACCAAGAGTGCCTCCAGCATTCTGATGATGACCCCTGTAGGCGGATGCGGTTTCCTGTTGGTAGGTATCATAGCCGATGCTACCGACATGGTAGTGCCCTTCATCATCCCCCTACTCTGTTATATCGTGGTAGCTCTCTACGGCTTCGGCCTCAGCGTCCACCGCGAAGAAAAAGGCTTGCTCGATTAACTCGAGCAAGCCTTTTACTTTCCTGTGCGGACAAAGTTCATAAAGCGGTCGATGAGCTTGATACGCTGTTGATTGGGTACGGAGATGAGCGCAGCACCGTTGTTAAACTGCATAACGGTTGCCTTATCGGCCTCAAATTGCGGCCATTGTGGCAAGCCTGGGGCATTGGGGTTGCCCCCCGTCTTAGCAAAATTCGCCCAGTATTGTTGCATCAGGTCGCTCACCTTCTTCTCTTGTGGATACTTATCGGCCTTACCATCGAAAGCCCCTTTTAGATACATCAAATCATCGGCATGAGCCGCACCACGACGATTGCCTTTGGCATAAACGGTGGTATCCGACTTTTGGGCAAGATAAGCCACATAAATAGGACTCTTACCCGTTTGTTTCTGCATGGTGGCCCAAGCATAGGCAGGCCAGCCGAAACCAATATCGCGGGTTATGTCACGCAGACTGAAAAGGCGTTCCTCGGCAGTAGCGCCAGGATACAGTGCCTTGGCACTATCGGCCCACTGGGCAGGCAGCTGACGGAAAAACTGCTCGTATTGCTCAACGCTAACACTATCGTAATCTACCGCTCCCTCATCGCTATTATGCATAATGAGTACGGGCACGTCGTTATAGTTACCCTTCTCATAGAGATCGTAAATGGGTTCAGGAATCACATAGCCATCAACGATAGGCATGCATAACTGGAAAGCATTATCGTTACCTGTCAGCTCCTTGGCATCCATCTGGCGCATCTCAGCTATCGACGTCTTCTTCATCTGGTTCATGAACAACCCACCATACATCTGGGCCACTTGCTGATTAACCACATTAGTAGGCGACATCATGGCACCACTCTCACTGATGCAGGCACGGAACAAGCCCTTGGCCAGCGGCGAGGCACAGAGCACATGGCAACTCATGGCTCCTGCCGACTCGCCGAAGATAGTAACCTTCGAAGGGTCGCCACCAAAGTTCTTGATGTTGCGCTGTACCCACTGCAGGGCAAATATCTGGTCTAGAATACCGTAGTTGCCCGAGTGGCCGTCGGCCTCCTTAGCCAAGTCGCCATGCGCCATGAATCCCAACGCTCCCGCACGATACTCGATAGACACAACAACCACACCTTTTCGGGCGAGATTCTGCCAAAGGTCGCCACCATAATGTTCTGTACGGAAGGCGCCACCATGGATAAACACCATCACTGGCAGAGCCTCGTTAACGTTCTTAGCTGGTGTAGCAACGCTCAGATACAAGCAGTCTTCGCTCATCATGTCGTACTTCACGTAGCTCTTTTCTGGCTGCGGGGGCCATTTAGCCACATTCTCAGCCTTCAGTACCCCCTTCCAGGGCAGGACTGGCTGCGGTGCTTTCCATCGCAAATCGCCTACAGGAGCTGTCGCATAAGGAATGGCCTTATACACAGCAACGGAGCCTTCAAGAACACCTGCTACAGCACCTGACTCAATCTGGGTTTTCAGCAAGGGCTGAGCCTGCCCCACCACAGCACCCATCACCAACAACATGGTGGATAATAGTTTCTTCATCATCTTATAAGCTTTACAGTTAATTCGCTGCAAAGATAATGTTTTATTTTAAAAACCATTGCATAATATGATTTATTTAACTAAATTACCTTTCTTGTGCGGACATGATGGCAACCATATTATATTTTGTTGTTGGTGCATAAGATTATTGCAAGAAATAATAAAGCATAAAAATAAATATGCTTTGTTAATATATGATATAGTTGTGTAATCTTTTTTACGGCGCTCGTCAGCATGATCCAATTCTCGCAAGGTGGGATAGGATTGATCCATTGTGCGAGAAGTAAGACAAGGATGGATCAATTCAGTATAATTCTGGTGTGCATTCGCAAGATGATTTGAGTAAAGGGCTGACTTATTTGTGGGTAGCAAAGAATGATAAAAAGGCTTGCTCGATTAACTCGAGCAAGCTTCTTTTTTTAGAGACTAATACTTCGTATCACAAACACATCCTCGCCATCGCCCTCCCTGAAATCAAAGGAAGCAGGCTTGGTATCAAACGGCTCGAAAGTGAGGGTAAAATCGCTATAATAGATGTTAGCCAAGGTACCCTCTGTGGCAGTGTGGGCTTTTACCTTAACAAAGGTGCGTTCGTCGAGCGTGATGCCATCGGCAGCTGTCACCTTATATCTCTTGCCATTAGCCGCAAGGTAGGATTGCCTGGCCACAGCAAAAGGATACTCCTTCAATGTGTAATAACGGAAACTAACCTTGGTGGCGTTGGCATCGGCTTCCACCTTCGTCACAACGAGTGCCAGATTAGAAGTATTGTCTTGTGGCAGACCGTTAAGCGCATCATACATGCCCATGAAATAGCCTGGAACATACCCCATGGCCTTCCAAACAATACGCTTATCGGGCGAAAGCAATACATAATAAGGCATAGCATGAACATCGCAGTAACTGCTCACGATATTAAGACCCTTCATGCCATCGTTCCAGTTTTTCCAAGCGATGCGCTTACTGAATTCGTGATCTTTCCATTGTGAGAAATCATCTGCGCTGATACCTACTATCTCAAGCTTATCCTTAATCTTCTCGTAGAAATCGTTCATCTCAGCCTCAGCCATTCTACATGGGCCACAACCAATGCCCCAGAAATCGAGCAACACATAGCGACCACCAGCAAAAGCGTCTGACAGATGATGCTTATTGCCCTGCAAATCGAAGAGTTCGTAATCAACGACTTGATCGCCTACCTGCAAGAGTCGTGGTGGATAGAGGTTAGCATGAATCTCGTCCATTTGGGTTTTAAGTGCTTGGGGCACATGGGCTGCAAAACGCTTCTCGAGAGCCCTTGCCTGCTCCAGATAAGGGAAGTCCTTAGTAACCTTTGCCGATATGGAAATCTCGTAAAGCTTTTCTATCGAGGCTGCATCTATGGGCAGCAATGGTAGGATATCGAGCTCGCGTTTGGTTATCTCTAAACGTATTGGCTCTGTCTCCTTCCAGGCACCAGCCAACTCCAGCTTCATACATTTTTCCAGCAGATCACGACAATGGTCAACAAGACGGTTCTGAGTCTGCTGTTCAGGCACATCACTTTCTACTTTCCATAACGGGTAGAGGCAATCGGTGCCAGAAACCTTAACATGAGCGCCAGGTCTCAGTATGATATTAAATGTACGGCTGGGGCAGCCTTCGCCCAAAAAGTCAAGATTAACCAAGGTAACATCTTCAACTGGAACGGATACCGAGAAGCGTCCGTTCTGAACTGTTCCTACATCTTTCCCAATAGAACCTGTGGCAAGGCCTATTACGGTGCCATCTTTAACTGCTGGTACTTCGCCTGTGATTGTTGCGTTTTGTGGTTGCGCCTGTCCCATCATTGCGATGAGGGCGAGCATTGCGGTAATAATAGTTTTCTTTTTCATAATGATACAAAATTTGGTTGAATCCGACAGCAAAGATATGAAATAAAAGGTGAATGACGCAAGTGTTTTTCAAGAAAACTGCAATAGGGGGTGTTGCAAGCGTTTTTCAGCTAAACATCTGATAACATGCCATTTAAGTAAAACAGCAATATCAAAAAAGTGGCTGAGAGGGACGGGCTGACAAACAAAAAAATACCGAAATTTCTTGGTCATATTGCGAAAAGACTGTATTTTTGCACACAAATATTAATCAATATGAAGAAACCGTTAATCATACTAACCATCATGCTTGTCGTGACAGGTTGCACAGGGTGGCAGAACCCGCTCATCAAGCAGGCTTGGCAGGAGATAGACGACAAGCCCGAAGCAGCCAGAACCATTCTGGCCAAGGTGCATTACAACTCTTTGTCGGAGAGCGACAAGGCCGAGTACGGACTGCTGAGTGCAATCGTTGACTATGAAACCAGCAGAAAACCTGAAAACGACTCGCTGATATCGGCCAGCATTACCTATTATAATCAGCATGGCGACGATTGGCATCGCGGTCGTGCCTATTTCTATCGTGGAGCCGTCAGAATGTTTAAGTTCGGTAATATCCCCGAGGCCGTGGGCGACTTTAAAGTGGCAGAAACGATCGCAGAGAAATCCAACGACGAAGAGCTGAAAAGCCGGGTGTACGAACGACTGTTTTATGCCAACTTCTATATCGGTAGCAACACCTCGGTCATTAAGTATGCACGAAAGCTGTTGAACAGCAGCACCCACCTTAACGATAGCACCATGATGCTGAAAAGCATGCTGATGTGCGCCACCGCCCATGCCGACATGGACAGGATGGACAGCGCATACGCCTATATAAAGAAAGGTATAAAGCTGAAGAAGGATGTAGACTGGTTCCAGCTGGTCGATGTAGACGCCAACGGTATCAGATGGTATCTCACGATGGCCTACATCCGTAAAGCCCAAGGGCAATACGATAGCGCCATAGAGCTTGCGAAGGTTGGGCTGACCGATATAGACCAGAAGACACGCATGAAAAGCATGCAGCTGCTGGCCGAACTATACGAACAGACAGGCGACAAGAAGCAGGCAGAAGAGACCAAAATGCAGCTAAAAGAGTACGAAGACTCTATGAAATACGTCAAGCTGGGCATGCAAATGATAGACTGGCAAAACACATTTGATGAGCGCCAGCAAACTCAGGAGTTCTACAGGCAAACGGCATGGATGCAAGGGGTGATAACCATGATAGTCATACTGGCAGCACTGGCCATAGGCATCGGCTTGTGGCTACACCGCCGAAAGGTGCGCCGACTGAGCCACCAGTTGGACGAAGATGCACAAAGCACCAACGAGCTGCGTTCAAAGATGGGACTACTTGAGAACCGCATGGAGCGCATATCCAATACACTGCTGATTGGCACACAGATGTACAACCAGTTGCAGCAGCGCCAATGTATAGCCGAGGCTACAGCCAAAGAACAGCAAAGTCTGGTTGACTACTTTACCCAGCTGCGCCCCAAGCGCTGGCAGGAGTGGCAACGCAAATACAACAGTCTGTCGACAGCACAATACATTTTTCTGATTATGCAAGACGACCTTCACTACGACGACGAGGCCATTGCTAATGCCCTGAATGTAAAGCGTACATCGGTAAGAAGCATGCGTTCGAGGATTAAGAGCCGAGAGAGGTAAGAATAAACTTTTTTGGCAAATTACTTGGTCTTTATAATAAAAATAGGTATATTTGCAGCCGAAACAATTAACTAAAAGATGAGGAAAGAACTACTTCTATGCTTATTGCTGGCTATTACCAACACGATGCTGGCCGATGAGAAACTGGATCTGGAGGCTTACTGCCAGCAGATTGACCATGCTATAGCCCACTCTGCCGACTATGTGGCAGCACACGAGAAGAAAATTAGCGAGACCAAAAGGGCACTGGCATTCGAAACAACACCCAAGAACAAATATCAGATAAACTTTCAGCTTTACGAGCTGTACCGTGCTTTTGTAAGCGACTCGGCCATGTATCACCTGACGGAGTGTATAAAACTGGCCGACCAGTTGGGCGATGCATCGGGTGCCGTAAAATGCCGTGCGCTGATGGCTATCAGATGCTCGAACATCGGTATGTATGATGAAGCACTAAACACACTCGACTCGATACATCCCGTGGGTATCGACACACTCTCGCTGGGTATTTACTACGAGGCATATAATAATGTATATAGCGAGCTGGCCTACTACACCCGTTTGGAGCACATGCGACAGACGTACCAGGCCAAAGCCGACCATTACAAACAATTGATGATGGACATTCTGCCCCCCACCTACGAAACCCGTTTTCTGAGATTGGAACAGGCTGCGCAGGGCGAAGGCCGACTGGACGATGCGATGAAGATTAACGATGCATGGCTAAAAACCGTTGAGCCAGGCAGTCACCCCTACGCGTTGGTAGCCCTGTATCGCTATATAGAATACAAACTGAGAGGCGACAAGCCCCAGATGATGCACTGGCTGGTTGAATCGGTGTTAGCCGATATACGTAATGCCGCCATGGACCAGGGATCGATGTGGGAACTGGCCAACGAACTGATGCTGAACGGTGATATCGACAAGGCATCGAGCTACATCAGCTTCACCAGCGATTGTGCCAACCGCTACGGATCGCGCCAACGCAACTGGCAGATAGCCCCGCTCCTGACTACGATTGCCAAGAACTACAAAACCAAGAGCGAGCATACCACCAACCAGCTACGCATGCTGTTGGTTGCCATCAGCCTGTTGCTGTTACTGCTGTTAGGCGTACTGTTCTTCCTGCGTCGCCGCAACCTGCAGTTGGATGCTGCCCGTATGGCTCTGAAAGGCAAGAACGACGAACTGGCCACAGCCAACAGTCAGTTAGCCACACAAACCGAAGAGTTGTCAACGCTTAACTCTCAATTATCATCTCTCAACTCTCAATTATCCGAGAGTAACCGCGTAAAAGAGGAGTATATCGGCCGATTCATGAGTCTGTGTTCGCAGTATATCGACAAATTGGACGACTATCGAAAGATGGTGAACAAGAAGATGAAGAACAAGGAGTTGGAGGATCTGTTCCGTATGTCGAAATCTACCGAACTCAAGGAGAAAGAGCTGGAAGAGCTGTATCAGAACTTCGACTCGGTATTTCTGCACCTGTTCCCCAATTTCGTGAACGACTTTAACGCCCTGCTACAGGACGATATGCAGGTACACCCCAAGGAGGAGAACCGACTGACCACAGAAATAAGAATTTTCGCCCTGATACGACTGGGAATCGAAGACTCGTCGAAGATTGCCGAATTCCTGCATTACAGTGTAAATACCATATATAATTATCGTGCGCGTATCAAGAACGGTGCATTAGACAATCGCGAGAGTTTCGAACGGCGTATCAAGCAGTTAGGTAACATTCAATAGTTAACAAAATATTATAAAAATATTGAAATAATCCACTAATTGACGGCTAAATTCTATTAACCGTCAATTTTTTGTCTATTTTATTTGGAAGTTATCGATAAACTTATTACCTTTGCCGACGAAATCAAATATGATTGGGATGAAAAAAAGATTAGTTGTATTAAGTATGTTGATGCTGACGCTGACGATATCAGCTCAGAAGAAATGGACTATGCAGGAGTGTATCGACTATGCTATGGCCAACAACATAACTCTGCAGAAGTCAAAACTGCAGAAGCAGAGTGCAACCGAAGACCTGAAGGGTTCGAAGGCTGCATTGCTGCCTACTCTTAACGCATCTACCAACCAGAGCGTGGGTTACCAGCCCTGGAAGGATTCAGGTGTATCTACTGTTACCAATGGCATGGTAAACACCAAGGTTGACAAGACGTATTATAATGGTTCGTATGCCGTTAACGCCCAATGGACAGTTTGGAACGGCAACCGGAATACCAATACCATCAAGTTAAACAAGATAACCGAAGACGAAGCTGAACTGCAAAGCAAGGAAACAGCCAACAGCATTCAGGAGCGTATTGCCCAACTCTACACCCAGATTCTGTATCTGGACGAGAACGTGAAGGTGAACGAGCAGATGCTGGAAACCGCTAAGAAAAATGAGGAGCGCGGACAGGAGATGGTAAACGTGGGTAAGATGAGCAAGGCCGACCTGGCCCAGCTGAGTGCCCAGCGAGCCACCGACGAGTATAACATTGTAGAAACTCGCAGTCAGCTATTGAACTATAAACTGCAGCTGAAGCAGTTGTTGGAGATTACCGACGAGACTGAGTTTGACGTGGCTATCCCTGAGATTACCGACACGATGGTACTGAAAGAGGTGCCCACCCTGCAGGGTGTTTACGAACAGGCATTGCTGAACCGTCCTGAGATTGAGCGCTCTAAGTTAGCCATCAAGAGCAGCGACGTAAACCTCTCGGTAGCAAAAGCCGGTTGGCTACCCACCGTTAGTATGACAGGTAGCTTTGGCACCAGCACCAACTCGCTGAGTTCGAACGGCTGGGGCAAGCAGATGAAGACCAACTTTGATGCGATGGCAGGTGTTTCGGTAAGTGTCCCCATCTATGATGGCAGATCTACCAAGACATCGGTAAACAAGGCTAAGATACAGCAGTTGTCGGCACAGCTCGACCTGTTGGACCAGCAGAAGACCCTCTACTCTACTATTCAAGAGTACTGGCTAAATGCCCTGACCAACCAGCAGAAGTACAAGGCTGCCTGCGCTACCGTTGAGAGCGAGCAGCAGAGCTTCGATCTGCTACAGGAGCAGTTCCGTCTGGGACTGAAGAACATCGTGGAACTGATGACTGGTAAGGACAACCTGCTCTCGGCTCAGCAGAACCAGTTGCAGTCGAAGTATCAGACTATCTACAACCAGCAGATGCTGAAGTTCTACGAAACGGGAGAGATGTAATAATTGACAATTTACAATTGAGAATTGAGAATTTTAGAGATATGAAAAAGATCGGTAAGAAAGGATGGATTGGTATCGGCGTTGTGGCCGTTATCGTAATTTTTGCCCTGGTAAAATGCACAGGCGGCAAGAAAGAAGAGAAGATTAGCTTTGATACCGCAAAGGTAGAGAAAACAAATATCCAGACCAGCATTACAGCTACTGGAACCATCGAGCCAGTAACCAGCGTAACCGTTGGTACCCAGGTGAGTGGTATTGTAAGTCATCTGTATGTAGATTACAACAGCGTGGTAAAGAAGGGACAGGTGATTGCCGAACTGGACCGCACCAACCTGATTAGCGAACTGAACACAGCCAAGGCTAACCTGAGCAGTGCCCAGAGCTCGCTGAACTACCAGTTGAGTAATTATAATAGGTATAAGGAACTGTACAACAAGGGACTGGTAAGCGCCGATGAGTATGAAAGCGCCCGTTTGCAGTATCTGCAGGCCAAGGAGCAGGTAAACACCTCGAAGGAGAGCGTGCAGAAGGCTCAGACCAACCTGGGCTATGCCACTATCACATCGCCTATCGATGGTGTCATCCTGTCGAAATCGGTTGAAGAGGGTCAGACCGTAGCCGCCTCGTTCAACACCCCAGAGCTGTTTGTGATTGCTCAGGACCTGACCGACATGCGTGTGATTGCCGATATCGACGAGGCCGACATAGGTGGTGTTAAGGAGGGACAGCGTGTAAGCTTTACCGTAGATGCTTTCCCCGATGATCAGTTCGAGGGTCGCGTAACACAGGTTCGCCAGCAGGCAACCACCGAGAGCAATGTGGTAACCTACGAGGTAGTAATTTCGGCTCCTAACAACGACCTGAAGCTGAAGCCTGGCTTGACAGCCAACGTAACCATTTTTACCTTAGAGAAGAACGACGTACTGGCCGTTCCTTCAAAGGCATTGCGATTCCACCCCAACGAGGCACTGTTGCAGAAGGATGAGACCATCGAGGATTGCGAGGGCGACCACAAGTTGTGGACCAAGGAAGGAACTGTATTCAAGGCTCATAAGGTTGAGGTTGGTACCAGCAACGGTATCATGACCGAGATTACCGGCGGCATGAAGGTTGGCACAGAGATTCTTACCGACTTTAACATCAGTGGCGGAGCAGGCGAGGCTGAACAGCAGCAGGCCGGCAACCCATTCATGCCACGTCCAGGTGGAAACAGAAATAACAACAATAACAAGCAAGGCGGACAAGCTGGCGGTGGTGCACCACAAAGATAAGCATTATGGAAGAAGAGAAGAAAGTAGTTATTGAACTGCAGAACGTAAAGCGCTACTTCCAGGTGGGCAGTGAGACGGTGAAAGCCTTGCGAGGTGTCTCGTTCAAGATTTACGAGGGCGAGTTTGTTACCATCCAAGGTACATCGGGCTCAGGTAAGAGTACGCTGCTTAACCAGTTGGGCTGTCTCGACACGCCTACCAGCGGCGAGTATCTGCTGGATGGCATTGCCGTGCGCACCATGTCGAAGACCCAGCGCGCCAAACTGCGCAACCGCAAGATTGGCTTTGTGTTCCAGAATTACAATCTGCTGGCCAAGACCACAGCTTTGGAGAATGTGGAACTGCCATTGATGTACAACTCTGAGATTTCGGCCTCAGAGCGTCGTCGCAAAGCCATGGAAGCCCTGAAGGCTGTTGGACTTGAAGACCGTATGTATCACAAGTCGAACCAGATGTCGGGCGGTCAGATGCAGCGTGTAGCCATCGCCCGTGCGCTGGTTAACGATCCCGCTGTGCTATTGGCCGACGAGGCAACAGGTAACCTTGATACACGAACATCGTTCGAGATGCTGGTACTGTTCCAGGAACTCTATAAGCAGGGGCACACTATTATCTTTGTGACCCACAACCCTGAGATTGCCGAGTATTCGAGTCGAAATATCAACCTGCGCGATGGTAAGATTCGCGAGGATACCATCAATACCAATATCAAGTCGGCAGCCGAGGCACTGGCACAGTTGCCTGCTCCGCAGGATGATTGATAATTGAAAATTGATAATTGAAAATTAAGTATTAATGAATATACTGAATCTGTTTAAAGTAAGTCTGAAGGCCGTAGCGAATAATAAGATGCGCTCGTTCCTGTCGATGCTGGGTATCATCATCGGCGTAGCAGCGGTGATTATTATGATGAGCATCGGTCAGGGCTCGAAAGAGAGCATCCGTGCCGAACTCTCGACAATGGGTACCAATCTGCTGACAATACGTCCAGGTGCCGATATGCGAGGTGGCGTACGACAGGATCCGTCGAGCATGCAGACACTGAAGATGGCCGACTACGAGCGTATTGTTCGTGAGAAGCGTTTTGTTACCAAGGTATCGCCCGAGGTAACAGCCAGCGGTCAGGCCATCTATGGCAGCAAGAACACCAACGCCTCGATGTATGGCGAATCGATAGATTATCTGGACATCCGACTGTGGACCATCGAAGAGGGCGAGTGCTTTACCGAGGAGGACATCAAAAAAGCCTCGAAGGTGTGCGTGGTTGGTGCTACCATCGTTAAGGAGCTGTTTGGCGAAGGTGCCGAGTGTATCGGTAAGACCATCCGCTTCAAGAGTATCCCCATGCGTATTGTGGGCGTACTGAAATCTAAGGGCTACAACTCGTGGGGTATGGACCAGGACAACGTGATTATCGCTCCCTACACCACAGTGATGAAGCGTATTGCTGCCCAGACCTATTTCTCAAGTATTGTCTGCTCGGCTGTAACCGAGGAGCTGAGTGATGCTGCCATCGAGGAGCTCACACAGATACTACGCGACAACCACAAGCTGAAGGAGGATGCCGACGACGACTTTACCATCCGTTCGCAGGCCGAGATGATGGAGACCATGTCGAGTACGATGGACACCGTTACCATCATTCTGGTAGTGGCTGCAGCCTTCTCGCTGTTGGTAGCTGGTATTGGTATTATGAACATTATGCTGGTAAGTGTAACCGAGCGCACCAAGGAGATTGGACTGCGCATGGCGGTAGGTGCTACCGGACCCGTTATATCGCTACAGTTCCTGATAGAGAGTGTGCTGATATCCTTTACAGGCGGACTGATAGGCGTGATAGTGGGCGTTGGCGCCAGCACGTTCTTAGCATCGTTCGGCATGCCATCAAGCGTACCCGCCTGGAGTATCTACGTATCGTTCCTGGTATGCGTGTTTATCGGTGTACTATTCGGTTACATTCCTGCACAGAAAGCAGCAAATATGGATCCTATAGAAGCTATAAGACATGAATAAACATTTAGCAGGCCTATGCCACGTGGCCCTTTGGGCATTTATGTTCCTGTCGCCTCTTACATTCTGGCGAGGCACAGGAATCAAGTTTATGCAGTACCTGATGTACTGCATGGAGCCAGCAATGCTGATGGTGGTGTTCTATCTCAATTATCTGTATCTGGCTCCCAAGTTCTTCGTGGCAGGTAAGCATCGCTACGACCTGCTCATCAACTTGGCAATGATTTCGGTATTCAGTATCACCCTTCACTACTGGACCGATTTTACCAACGATCTCTTCGGTGTACGCCAGCGTTTCGACGACACGATTAACGACGTAACCAACATTCTGCGCGAGGGACTGAACTTCTGCATTTTCGCAGGCGGTTCTACCGCTTTAGCCCTGGCACGCAAATGGGTAACTGCCGAACAGAAGCTGAGAGAATCTGAGACTGCACGCATCCAGAGCGAGCTGAAAAACTTGCGATCGCAGATCAACCCTCACTTCCTGCTCAACACACTGAATAACATCTATGCGCTCACGGCTATCGACCAGACACGCGCCCAGAATGCCATCCAACAGCTGTCAAAAATGCTGCGGCATCTGCTATACGATAATCAGGAACGCGAGGTAACGCTCACGGATGAGATGCAGTTTATCGAGAACTACATTGCGCTGATGAAGATCCGCTTGTCGCAGAACGTGGATGTAACGTTCCATCGACAGGTGGCTCTGCCTGGTATTAAGGTGGCACCGCTTATCTTCATCTCGCTTATCGAGAATGCCTTTAAACATGGCGTAAGTCCTGTTGAGCCCAGTTTTGTACACATCAGCATTACCGCCACAGAACACGACATTACCTGCCAGATTGAGAACTCGAACCACCCCAAGTCGCGCGACGACCGTAGTGGCCATGGCATCGGTCTCAGTCAGGTGCAGCGCCGCTTAGAGTTGTCCTATCCCGGACGTTACACCTGGGAAAAGGGCGTTAATAAAGAAGGAAATATTTACACATCAACAATACATATCCAGTTATGACAATTACTTGTGCTATCATCGACGATGAGCCTCTGGCAGCAGGTCTGCTTGAGAGCTACGCCAAAAAAACTCCTTACCTGAGTTTGCAGGGAACCTACAACAGTGCCGTACAGGCCATGAAGGATCTTCGTGAAAACCCCGTACAGCTGTTGTTCTTAGACATTCAGATGCCCGAACTGTCAGGCATCGAGTTTGCCAAGATTCTCCCAAAAGACACAAAGGTAATCTTTACTACTGCATTCCCTCAGTATGCTATCGAGGGCTTTAAAGTTAATGGTTTGGATTATCTGCTGAAACCCATTTCGTACGACGACTTCATTAAGGCTACCGACAAAGCCATCGAGTGGTTTACCGTTGCCTTGCGTCAGGACGTTTACCGCCGCGACCGCTTTATGTTCGTAAAGAGCGACTACAAGCTGCAGCGTGTTAACCTCGACGACATCCTGTATGTCGAGGGATTAAAGGACTACGTACGCTTCTACCTGAAGAATGGCGATAAGGTGATGTCGCTGATGTCGATGAAGAAACTCGAGGAATATCTGCCTAAGCCAGAGTTCCTTCGTACCCACCGTTCATTCATCGTACATATGAAGGAGACACCACTCGTGGATAAGTTCCGCATTGTGTTCGACGATGTGATGATTCCTATCTCCGACAACTACAAGGAAGAGGTTCAGAAGTACTTCGACGAGCATACGCTGGTGTAAGATTGCAAACTGCGTTTTACAAAAGGTAAAAAAGTAAAAGGGTAGAAAAGTAAAAAAGTGATAATTTAAGAAATCATTAATAACTTTTACCCTTTTACTTCTTTTCCTTTTTACTTTTTTTTGTACCTTTGCAGGCGTTAAAGCGACAATTATTCATTTAAATTTTAAGATATTATGGTTAATTACAAGGAATTAGGACTCGTGAATACTCGCGAGATGTTCAAGAAGGCAGTAGCTGGTGGCTATGCTATCCCCGCTTTCAACTTCAACACAATGGAGCAGATGCAGGCTATCGTACAGGCTGCTGTTGAGACCAAGTCACCTGTTATCATGCAGGTTTCAAAGGGTGCTCGTAACTATGCTAACGGTACCATCCTGCGTAACCTCGCTAAGGGTGCTGTTGAGTATGCTAAGGAGCTGGGTTGCGAGAAGCCCGAGATCGTTCTTCACCTCGACCACGGTGATAGCTTCGAGCTCTGCAAGGACTGCATCGACAACGGTTTCTCAAGCGTTATGATCGACGGTTCTTCACTGCCTTACGAGGATAACATCGCCCTGACAAAGCAGGTTGTTGAGTACGCTCATCAGTTCGACGTAACTGTAGAGGCTGAGCTCGGCGTTCTGGCTGGTGTTGAGGATGAGGTTGTAGCTGAGGAGTCTCACTACACAAAGCCTGAGGAGGTTATCGACTTCGCTACTCGCACAGGTTGCGACTCACTGGCTATCTCAATCGGTACTTCTCACGGTGCTTACAAGTTCAAGCCCGAGCAGTGCACACGCGATCCTA
>JAEEGK010017955.1_pt1 | contig 15354 bp, 9 predicted proteins | sample 8958771 | NCBI WGS metagenome assembly JAEEGK01 (sample SAMN16246547, study PRJNA631951) | gut metagenome | biome: gut microbiome; feature: rumen; material: SC-attached | host: Bos | place: Iran: Karaj | collected 2018-10 | reverse complement strand
GGGTATGGGAAGTAGTCAAGCTGGATGTCTTCATCTATGCAAGCGCGTACGAAGCTGAGACTCTGCTGCCACAGGCATGTGTCGTCGATGGCTCCCTGGCATATCAGCAGCTTGCCCTTGAGGTCTTTTGCCTTTCCGATCAGGCTGGTCTGGCTGAATCCTTCAGGATTGGTGGCTTCGGTCTCCATGTAGCGCTCTCCGTACATGACCTCATACCATTTCCAGTCAATTACCGGTCCTCCTGCGACTCCGGTCTTGAACACGTCCGGATAAGTAGTCATCAGGGAGATGGTCATGAATCCTCCATAGCTCCAGCCATGTACTCCGATTCTTTCGGCGTCGACGAATGGCAGGGATTCCAGCATCTTCACGCCCTCCATCTGGTCGGCCATCTCTGCCTGGCCGCAGTGGCGGTGGATCGCCTGCTCATACTCCAGGCCCCTGTTCTCGGTGCCCCTGTTGTCCTGGACATAGACGATGTAGCCGCGCTGGGCCATGAGATACTCCCAAAGATTGACGTCCCCGAGCCATGATCCGTTTACCGTCTGGGAGTGCGGACCTCCATAGACAGAGACGACTACCGGATACTTTTTCGTCTGGTCGAAGCCGAGCGGCTTGAGCATGCGGTAGTAGTTGTCATACTTGCCGTCGGCGCTCTTGACTGTGCCGAAATTGACTTCGACACCGGCGTAATCCTTCATCGGGTCGTCGGCGCGGATCTCGGTCAGTATTTTCTTTCCGTCGACGGACTTCACTGACAGTACGTATGGTACATCTACTGATGACCAAGCGTCCAGAATCCATTTACCGTCTTCGCTTATCATAGGATCGTGCCATCCGGTTTCCGCAGTAAGCCTTGACGGCTTGCCGATCCGGGTGCTGGCGGCGGATATCCCTTTCCTGCCGGAGGCTGGGGCGAGCTTTATGCTGAAAAGATGGTTTTCTACCGGAGAGACCTCGGCGGAGGTGTAGTAGATGGTGTTTCCGATGACTTTGAGCAGGGCGACATCAGCATCCGCGTCGGTTATCCTGCGGATGGTCCCGAGGGTGTCGCATAGGTAGAGGCTCCTGTAGCCGTCGCGGTTGGCGGTGCGATAGATGAAATGGCCCTTGTCTCCGATGAATGTCAGAGGGTCTAGCGGCTCGACGTATTTGTCGCTGTCCTCGGTGAGTATGGTCCTTACGAATGAGCCGTCGGATGCCCTATACTGATTGAGGCGCATATGTTTCTGGCTCCTGTCGAGTACCATTATGAATATGTTCCGGCTGTCCGGAGACCAGCTTATGTTTGTGAGATAGCGGTCTTCTCCGAAATCGGTGACGTTGACTTCCGTCGTCGTGGAATCTGCCAGATTGAATATCCTGAGGCTGATCCTTTCGGAGTCCATGCCGTTCATCGGGTATTTGACCGGCAGGAGGCTTCCTGTGCGCGTGGTGATGTCCAGAAGAGGGAATGTCGTTACGAGACTTTCGTCTTTGCGGTAGTAGGCGAGCTTGCTCTGGTCCGGGGACCAGAAGTCTCCGCGGTCTATTCCGAACTCATTCCTGGAGACGAGCTGGCCGTAGGTGATCTCGGGATTCTCGGAAATCGCCACGTCATGGGTTTTCCCTTCGGCGTCCGTATAATAGAGGCTCTGTCCTTCGATCAGGGTCTCGCAGGCTTTTTTCTCTGTATTGCGGAAGAATATTCCCTTTTCTTCAAGATTTTCCAGGATTACGGAGACGGTGTCCCTCATGATCTTTCCCGGATACAGGGTGCCATAGACGGCCTCTTCCATAGTTATCATCTTGCCGTCCGGATTAGTTGCAGGGACGGTCTTGATCACGCCTGTCTGGGCGTAGCAGCAGGTTGCCGCCATTATTGACAGCAATGTAATAAAGGAGTATTTTTTCATTTTATCTGGATGGTTCGGAAACTGATAATATCCGGTCGACAATCGTTTTCTCCATTCCTCTCCATGGCAGGGCGCCAAGATATTCCTTGTAGTGGACTTCGACGTGTTTTCCGCTGCATCTCATCAGGGAGTCTGCCACGGCCTGGTTCTCGCAGGAGAATTCGAATACATACGAACCGAGGGCCTGGTCGGTAGCTCCGGCGTTGGCGGCTCCCTTGAATCCGGCCTGGATCAGCCTTCCTTCGTATGTCTTGAAGATATATCCCTTAAGCATGAACTGGTTGAGCTCTCCGGCTTTCACTCCGTCTCCGAATACATAGAAGAATCGTATATAGCAGAACACTCCCAGTGCCAGCAGCAGGATTACCGTCAGGAAAGAGATGATTTTGCTTTTTGTGCTCATGTCAATCGGCATTGGTTATACTGACGGCAAATTTAACATATAAAAGGGACAAAAAAAAGGAACTGCGGTTGCAGTTCCTTCTGTTCGCTGGGCGCCTTGCGGCAACCCTTGTACTGGGTAGGAGAATCGAACTCCTATTGCGAGATTGAGAATCTCGAGTACTAACCGTTATACGAACCCAGCATGTTTCCCGAATGGGATTGCAAAGATAGGTAAAATTCTTTTCGCTGCAAATTTTTTTGCTTAAATTTGTCGAAATTTATTCAAAATATGACACTGATCAAATCCATTTCCGGAATCCGCGGCACTATAGGCGGTAATCCAGGTGAAGCACTGACACCAATCGACATTGTAAAATTTACCTATGCATATTGCTCAAAACTGCGCGAGCGAAAACCGAAGCCTAATAACGGGTCGAAGTATAAGGTCGTCGTAGGAAAGGACGCCAGAATGTCCGGAGAAATGGTTGAGCAGCTCGTCTGCGGAACTCTCGTCTCTTGCGGCGTGGACGTTGTCAAAGCCGGTTTCGCTTCGACTCCTACCACAGAGATGGCTGTAGTATTCGCCAATGCGGACGGCGGCATCATCCTTACCGCTTCCCATAACCCTAAGCAGTGGAATGCCCTCAAGCTTCTCAACGAGAAGGGCGAGTTCCTCAATGCTGCAGAAGGCCAGGCCATACTTGACTGCGCAGAGAGCGGAGAATTCGATTTCGCTCCGGTAGACGAACTGGGCCATATCACAGAGCATGATTTCACAGATGAACATATACAGGCCGTCCTCGACCTTAAGGCCGTGGATGAGGAGGCTGTCCGCAATGCCCATTTCAAGGTAGTTGTGGATGCGGTCAACTCTGTCGGCGGAATTATAATGCCTCGTCTTCTCGAGAGGATGGGCGTAGAGTGTATCTGCATCAACGGCGAGCCTACCGGAAACTTCGCCCATAACCCGGAGCCGCTTCCTAAGAACCTCGTAGAACTTTGCGATACCGTCGTCCGCGAGAAAGCGGATCTCGGCGTTTCTGTCGACCCGGATGTCGACAGGCTTGCTTTCATCTGCGAGAACGGAGAGCCTTTCGTTGAGGAATATACACTCGTGAGCGTTGCCGATTACCTTTTCTCAAGGGCTGCGAAGATTGCCGAGACTACTGGCTGCACCCTCGAAGAGGCTACAGCCCCTTATGCGCCGGTTTCATGTTCAAACCTCTCTTCTTCCCGCGCGCTTCGTGACGTGACGGAGAAATGGGGCGGAACCTATTTCGCTTCGGCAGTCGGCGAGGTTAACGTGACAACCCTCATGCATGCTAAGAAAGCCCTGATCGGTGGCGAGGGCAACGGAGGAGTTATCTATCCTGCCATCCATTCCGGCCGTGACGCCATGGTCGGCGTAGCTCTTTTCTTGAGCAATCTCGCCAACAAGAAGATCAGCGTCTCTGCTCTCAAGAAGACCTATCCTGAGTATTTCATTGCCAAGAACAAGATTGAGCTCTCCGACAAGGGACTTATCGACAAGATTCTCGGCGAACTCAAGAAGATCTATGCCAACGAGAATGTCAACGACATCGATGGCGTAAAGATCAGCTTCGAGAGCAAGAAGCAGTGGGTGCACCTCCGCAAGTCAAATACGGAACCTATCATCCGTATATATTCAGAGGCCCAGACAATGGCCGAGGCCGAGGCTCTCGGTAACGAGGTCATAGCTGTCGCCAATAAGATAATCGGATAATGTTCAGCTTCAGGACGACCCCTCTGGAAGACCAGCTCGACAAGGCCTTGCTTGACGGCAAGGTCGGCTGCTTCTGCACCCAGAACTGCTGGGACACGGCCCATGACCGTTATATGTACCAGCTGTTCCAGGAGCGCGGCAATCTGGAGATAGTCTTCAATCCGAGGGATGCCGAGCTGACTCCGGGTACCAACCATATAGCGTTCGATCTCGAGTCCATAAGGCCGCTCAGCGCCGTGGTCGTCGAGATCCAGGACGTCGGTTCGAGGTACTTCAACTATACGAAGGATGTCTTCAGGCTCATGTCCATGATGGACAGCCTCGGAGAGGAGTCACCGGCCCTGTATGTCGTCGATCATATGAACCCTGCCGGCCGGGTCGTCGAAGGTACCATACCTTCGGGCCCGGGGGAGGAGTTCGTTCCGAAGGTGGCCCATCGTCATGGACTCACTCTCGGAGAATTATGTAACCTTTATTATTCGGAGATCGGGGCTAAGTTCCCGCTCCATATCATCTCGGCCCTGGCGACCGAGTCGAATATCCAGTTGTTGCCGTGGACTATCGCGCCGGCATCGGATATTCCTGGCATGTTTACATGCTATATGTATAGCGGAGGCGGTCTGTGGAACAATACTTCCATAACTCCGGCAATCGGAACCGCGCGTCCGTATGAGTATATTGGAGCTCCGTTCATCAAGCCGCAGATGGATACTCTGCCGGTTCCCGAGGGAGCGCTGATGAGGACCTGTACCTTTACTCCTTCGACCGGAAAGTATGAGGGCCAGAGGTGCTACGGTTACCAGATAATGCTTCTCCCGGGAGCGGAATACCATAGTCTGCTGCATACTCTGCAGCTTATGCGGTTCTTCCTCGGCCGTTATTCCCAGTTTGAACTGGAGGACGGCTTCAGCAGAAAGCTCGCGGATCCTGTGCTGGAGGATTATCTCAAGGGCGAGATTTCGTTTCAGGATGCCAAGGAGCATGTCAAGCTGGAGGAGCAGAAGTGGATCAGGAAAGCCAAGCGCTTCTCGCTTTATGACGATCAGCCCGTCAGAATGAAATAATTCATTACATCATAACACTTTATGCTAATCACCAGGACTATTGCGTCTGTACTCGCGCTTTCTATGGCGTGGGCGCTGGATGCCCAGTCTCCCGCCGTGAACGACTGGGAGAACCCTCAAGTATTCGAAATCAATAAGGAGCCGGGACATTCTACTTATGTCCCTTATGCTTCCGTCGGGGAAATGAAGGCCGATCCGGCGTATAAGAAGGCCTGGATCAGGACTGAGAGTTCCAGAGTCCGGCTTCTGAACGGAATATGGAAGTTCAACTGGGTGCGCCAGCCGTCGGAACGTCCGGTGGATTTCTATAAGCCCGGATATGATGTCTCCCTGTGGGACGATATCGAGGTTCCTTCCAACTGGGAGATGCATGGATATGGTACTCCGATATATACAAACGTGACTTATCCTTTCGCTCCGGAACCTCCGTTCATCCGGTCGAAGCCTGGATTTACTCTGGAACAGGAGCCGAACGCGGTAGGTTCATACCGCAGGGATTTCACTATCCCTGAGGACTGGAACGGAAAGCAGATTTTTATCCATTTCGACGGTGCCTACAGCGCATTCTATCTCTGGATCAACGGAAGTAAGGTCGGTTACAGCCAGGATTCCTGCACCGATGCCGAGTTCGATATAACAAAGTATGTCAGGAAAGGGAAAAATACTCTTGCGGTCGAGGTCTATCGCTGGTGCGACGGCTCTTATCTCGAGGATCAGGATATGTTCCGTCTCAGCGGAATCCACCGCGATGTCTATCTTTTCGCGACTCCTAAGGTCCGCCTGAGGGATATCTACCTGACAAGCGCGATTTCCGGCGACCTCTCGGAGGCGACTATGAATGTCCGGGCCAAGGTCCATAACTATGGAGGCCGGACTGATGGTTCCAGGCTCATGGTTACGCTGACCGATGATCATGATGGCGTCGTCTCTAAAGTCGAGCTGCCGGTCGGGGCTGTCGCCGCGGGCGGAGAGGCCGTCATCGAGGGGAGTATTGCCGTCGCTGACCCGAGGCTGTGGTCGGCGGAGATCCCGGAGCTGTACAGTGTCGATTTCGAGCTGGTTGATGCGGAGGGGAAGACTCTCGAGGCTACTACCCAGCGTTATGGTTTCAGGAAGATAGAGGTCCGGGACCGTAAGGTGTATATAAACAATAGTCTGGTCTATTTCAAAGGTGTCAATCGTCACGAGACTCATCCTGAGTTCGGAAAGGCTGTTCCGGTAGAGTCGATGATAGAGGATATCCTGCTTTTCAAGAAGAATAATATCAATACGGTCCGTACCAGCCATTATCCGAACGATCCTAAGATATATGCCCTTTTCGATTACTATGGAATCTATGTGATGGATGAGGCTAATCTGGAGTGTCATGGATTGTGGTCTATCTCCGGTAATCCTCTCTGGGAGCCTGCTTATGTGATGCGTCAGATTCGTATGGTCGAGAGAGACAAGAACCATCCGGGCGTCATTTTCTGGTCTATGGGTAATGAGTGCGGCCGTAAGGATGCGACCAATTTCAGGGCTTGCTATAAGGCTATCAAGGCTTTGGATGACCGTCTTGTACATTATGAGGGCTCCAGCGATCCTGCAGATGTCTATTCCCGTATGTATCCGTCCATCCAGGATTGCGAGTCTCTTGACAAGAACAGCGATCCGCGTCCTTTCTTTATCTGCGAGAATACCCATGCTATGGGTAATGCGATCGGCAATCTCAAGGAGTATTGGAATCTTATCGAGAGTTCCGGAAGGATGATCGGGTCATGTGTATGGGACTGGGTAGACCAGGGGCTTAATATGCCCGGGGAGCCTGAGGATAGTTATTATTTCGGCGGTTCTTTCGGGGACCATCCGAATGATTTCAATTTCTGCTGCAATGGCATAGTGACTCCGGACAGGGGGGAGACTCCTAAGCTTGCCCAGGTCAGGAAGGTGTATCAGTTCATTTCTTTCTCGGATGCTTCTGACAATTATGTTACGGTTACCAATAAGTATGCATTCCTCGATCTTAACAACTTCGTCCTGGATTATTCTGTTCTCAAGGATGGACGTGCCGTCAGGTCCGGCAGCGTTGCCTTGCCTTCCTGCAAGCCGGGAAATAGCGTAAGGGTCGCCGTTCCTTTTGCTGCTGAGATTGGTTCTGATGGTGAGTATTTCCTTGACCTGGATGCCCGGCTGAAGGATTCTTCCATCTGGGCTGAGAAGGGGCATGTGGTTGCGGCGGAACAGTTTGCTTTCGGGCCGTATGTGGCTCCGGCTGCTTCTGACAATGCTGTTTCCTTGCATTTCAATGTGATTGAGGATAACCGTAATCTGCTTTATCTGCGTTCTCCTAAGGCTGTGCTTGTGTTTGACAAGGGTACCGGCAGGCTTGCCCAGCTGCAGTATGAGGGCGTGAATGTATTCTCGGGCCGGGATGGTTTCGGTTTCAATTATTACCGGTCGATTGATAATGACCGCAGAGAGTATGTGGAGCCTGTATCACGCCTTGTCAGCTTTTCTCACCGGCAGCTCGAGTCCGGACTTTATGAGGTCACGGCGTCTTACGTCGATTCTGTCGGCAAGATTTCCATGCCTTATACTGTGACTTATCTTGCCGATGCAGAGTCTGGCGCGGTGCGTGTGAAGGCTGATTTTTCGGTAGGTAAGGATTATAATCTCCCGCGTGTGGGGCTGAAGGCATTGATCAGTTCGCGTTTCGAGAATGTGACCTGGTATGGTCGCGGACCTATGGAGAATTATCCTGACCGTAAGGATTGCGCGTTTGTCGGGGTTTATAGTCTTTCTGTCGATGAGATGGCCGAGAAATATGTCAGGGCGCAGTCGATGGGGGAGAGGTGTGATGTGCGTTGGCTGTCGATGACGGATAACGATGATTTTGGTGTGCGTATTTCGACTAAGGGGAATCTTTTCCATTTTAGCGCTCAGCATTATACTGACCAGGATCTCTGGAATGTTGTTTATGGCCATGAGCTTCCGGCGATCCGGAAGGAGGAGACTGTATTGTGTCTGGATGCTGCCATGCGCGGACTGGGCAATGCCAGCTGCGGTCAGGGGCCTCTTCCTGAGTACGAAATCGCTCGTGGTTGCACTTGGACCCTCGACTTCGAAATCACCCCGATCCTCCCGCTCTCCTTCTGAGCGCTTTTTCTCCGGAAAGCCCCTTGCCGGCCGGCTCGGGCACCGGCCGTCTCGAAAATCGTCTTACGCTCCGATGTCAGTTATTACGAAAAAACCCGAAGGGAGAACCTTCGGGTTTGTATTGCTGCGGAAGTATGATTACTTCTGACGGCTCTTGTATCTCTGGTAGAATTTGTCCACGCGGCCGGCTGTGTCGACGAGTTTGACTTTACCGGTGTAGAATGGGTGAGAGGTGCTAGAGATCTCGACCTTTACTACTGGGTACTCAACGCCGTCAACCTCGATGGTCTCCTTTGTGGTAGCGCAGGAGCGGGTGATGAATACGGTGTCGTTGGACATATCCTTGAAAGCTACAAGGCGGTAGGTTTCGGGATGAATTCCTTTTTTCATTTTCTTAAATATTTAAGTTTTACTATATAGTTTCTCTTTTGAGCCTGCAAATTTAGAGACTTCCTTTCAAAAAAGCAAGAAATCCCTACAGATAATCTCTTAAACCTGCAAACTCCTCAATCTTTTCCTACTGCCAGGTGACATGAAAAAGCGAATTCCTGACGGCTGGGAAACTATCTATATATGTTGTTGAGCATCTTGTATTTACAGACTGAGAAATACAAATATACTATATTTCTTATGGTTTACGGGCTTTTTTTGCTATTTTTGTACGATATGCGTTTTAGTAGAATATGAAAAAGTTTTCATTTTTGTTTTTAAGTTTGGCCCTTTTCGGGCAGATAGCATCGGCTATTCCTGCCGACCCGAGGCCATTCAAGTACACCCAGCCTGACGGCACTGTAATAACGTTGCGCCTGATGGGTGACGAATTCGACCACTGGACTGTGGATGAGAATACCGGTAATGAAGTTGTTCTTGACGGAGACGGTTATTACAGACCGGTCTCCGGAGTATACAGAAGTGCAAGGCTTGCCCCTGCCCGGGTGAACAGTCTCAGAAGTCGTGCAGCCGAGTTCCGCAGCTACAATGCTCATAGAGACCTTACTCATGGAGAAAGGAAAATTCCTGTGATTCTGATGCAGTTCTCCGACCTCGAATTCACTCTGGATAATCCTGTCCAGCAATTTACCGATCTTCTCAACAAGAAAGGATATTCGGCCAACGGAGGAACAGGTTCCGTTCAGGATTACTATAGAGATAATTCGCATGGGGCATTCATACCTGTGTTTGATGTGCTTCCGGTCGTCACCCTGTCCAAAAGCTATAAATACTATGGCCAGGACGGATACGATACCGATATCCATGTCGGCGAAGCGATAGTAGAGGCAATCCAGCTTTCCGATCCCCTTGCGGATTTCAGCCAGTATGATTCCGACGGTGACGGATATGTCGATATGCTTATGGTATATTTTGCCGGCCACAATCAGGCTGAACACGCTCCTGATTATACAATATGGCCGCACCAGTCCGGAGTTTCGACTGATGAGCTGTTTGACGGAGTATATTTCGGTACATACTTCTGTACTTCAGAATATAAGGGAGCTGCCGGCACTAGAATGTGCGGAATAGGTACTTCATCACATGAGTTCGGCCATTCGCTCGGACTTCCGGATTTCTATGACACTAACTATGGCAGAAATGGCTCCGCTCATGCCATGGATGAATTTTCGATCATGAGCAGCGGATCATATAACAATGAGGGACGTACCCCTCCTTATTTCACGTCAGAGGAAAGGAAAATCCTCGGTTGGATGGATGAACAGATCGAGATATATGGAAGCGGTTCGCTTACCATCGAATCCATAGACAATAATGTGGCATATTATACTACTACTGACGTTGAGGGTGAGTATTTCGTCTATGAGGCCAGGTTGAATAATGGCTGGGACAAGGCGCTTTCCGAGCATGGCCTTCTTGTCTACCATGTCGACAAATCGACGGAGCATTCTGTCGGTGGGATGGCCTGCAAATACCATTGGGATTATTGGCAATACAGCAATGACCTGAATGCTAATGGAAGCCATCCTATGTGCTATGTAATTCCGGCCGAATCACAGTCAGATCTTGATTATTACGGATACGACTGGCTCTTCGGAAATATAGAAAAGACTTACGTGCCGAAGTCATGGAGCGGCGACGATTCCCGTTACACTTTCTATGATATCGCCATCAATAGCGACAATGTCAGCATGACTGTAGTCGACCTTGTCCATGAAAATCAGGATGAAGGCCTTGCAAAGCTCGGCTATAACTCTATCGCCGATCCTGGAAAGGGCAATTATTCCGCCGGGGACAAATTCGAACTTAAGTTAAATGCCTCCCGCAGGTATTTGCCTAGTTCCACCAAATGGTATCTGGACGGTAAAAGGGTGACGGGAGAATCTATTTCTCTTGTTTCCGGGCAGCATACTATCAAAGCTGAACTGACGATTTCTTCCACCACAAGCGAAGTCGTCGAATTAGAAATCAATGTCAATTAATTGCATCATGAATAGAAAATTACTTCTGGCTGCGGCAGCACTGGCTCTTACGGTCGTCATTTCCTCCTGCAACAAAGAGAAGGAAACTTTCGTTAACGTAACTCCTGCTGCTCCCGTGTTAACGGCAGACGAACAGGATATAACCCTCAATGTCGAAACCAATGCCCCTTCCTGGACTGCAAAATTCAAATATGGCAACTGGGTTAAGATAGCATACAAAGGCGAAGAGTCTATTATAATCAAAATGGATCCGAACGTCGGCCTGGCAGACAGGACAGACTCCCTCTTCATTACGGCAAAGGATGTAACCCATGCCGTACCTGTAATGCAACAGTCTGTATTATCGCTTCTCAGCACCAATGAGATCATTCTTAACGGAACTAATGAAACCAGTTTCAATGTCACCTCGAAGAATGCCTGGACGATTGAAAGGCCGGAATGGCTGAGTGTCACTCCGAGTACCGGAATCGGCCCTGCGACCGTCAAGGTCAGCGCTTTCACCGAGCATGAGGATACATTGAACCGCTCCGGGAATTTGAAGATTACTTTCAATGGCAAGTATTACAATATGCATGTCGTACAGCCTAAGAAGGATGTGATCTATGTCTCCAATGCGGGAAAAATCGATGTCGATGCCTTCAAAACCGAGATCACCGTAGGAACCAGAACCAATGTGGAATATACTGTCGAGATCGACGAGGCAAGCAAATCCTGGATATCATGGAAATCCGCTAAGCGTACAAAAGCTCTCCGCGAGTTCGAAGAGTCCTTCGATATCTCAGCCAATGATACTTTCGAGGAACGTAAAGGAAAGATCGTCTTCAAGTACGGGGATGCCATTTCCCAGTCTGTGACTGTAATCCAGAAAGGAAAGGATCCTATTCTCAAGGAGACCGCCCCGGGACTTTATACTTCTTCCGGAAATACTGTTTATGAACCGGGCAAATGCCAGCTCAGCCGTTCTTACAAGTCGAATTCCAATTCCGTAAGCTTCAGGATTCTCTATCCGGAGAGTGTGAAAGCTATAGAATTCACCGGACTGACAAAGGACATCAAGGTTGGGGACAAGTTCAACCTTACAGTCCAGGAGGTTTCCGAAAGTGGTACCAAAAAGAATATATATGAAACTGTAGTTCTTCAGGTGGAGAACAGCCTCGTATGGCTCAAGTGCGGAACCAGAGGCTTTATCGTGAAGATCTAGCAAGACAGCACAGTCCTATGAAGGTGAACAAGGCGTTCAGTACAAGAAGCTCATAGCTGAACTTGTAGCCGCCGAACCACCTTTCGGAATTAAGCTGCAATATAAGACAAAGTACAGGAGAGATGACTGCCACAAGAGGCACGAACCGATCCTGTATTTTCTTTTTTGTAAGTATCCCAAAGGCGAACATTCCCAGTATCGGACCATATGTATAGCTCGCCAGCTTGTAAACTGCATCGATGGCGCTTGTGTTGTTGAGCAGGTTGAATACAAGTATCGTAACAGCCATTCCGGCCGCCATGAGCAGATGCACTCTCTTTCTGGTCGACGTTACCTGGGATTCGCTCTTGCCGGCAGTCCCGATGATATCGACCGTGAACGAAGTCGTCAGCGAAGTCAATGCCGACCCGCCGGCTCCGTAGGCGCTGGATACAAGTCCGATTATGAACATGACACCGACAATCGCCGGCAGTCCTGCTCCGGTCGCTACGGCAGGGAAGAGACGGTCTCCTGTCTCGGCGATTCCCTCAGACGCCGCATACATGTACAGAAGCACGCCGAGACAGAGGAATAAGAAGATCACTACAGTCTGCATCAGCGTCGCCGTCATCAGATTCTTCTGGCTTTCCCGATAGTTCTTGCAGCTTAGGGTCCTCTGCATCATGTCCTGGTCCAGCCCGGTCATCGCAACGACAGTGAACAGTCCTCCGAAGAACTGCTTCCAGAAGAACTGTGGATGGTTCATGTCATCGAAATGCCATATACGGCTCATGTCGCTGTCGCGGATTGCGGCTATCAGGCCGCGGCCGTCCAGCCCCAGGTTGCGTGCGATGAAGACTATGCTCAGCACTACGGCCAGCACCATGCAGAAGGTCTTTAGGTTGTCTGTCCATATTACCGACCTGACACCGCCCCTGAAAGTGTACAGTACCACGATTCCGACTGAAATCAGTACATTCAGCGCGAATGGCAGCCCCATCGGGTCGAAGACAAGAAGTTGCAGGGAGATGCATACGAGGAACAGTCTTACAGATGCCCCGAGCATCTTGGAAATGAAGAAGAACCAGGCTCCTGTCTTGTATGAAGAGAGTCCGAACCGTTCTTCGAGGTATTGGTAGATCGAGACTACGTTAAGCCTGTAGAAAAGAGGCACCAGTACGTAGGCTATCACGAGATAGCCGGCGATGAATCCCAGGCACATCTGCATGTAGCCGAAGCCGCTGGTTCCGACCATTCCCGGTACGGATACAAAAGTGACTCCTGACATGCAGGAGCCGATCATGGCGATTGCGACTATGTACCAGCTGGTCTTGCGGCCTCCTCTGAAGTAGGAACTGTTGTCACTGCCGCGTGACGAGAGCCAAGAGACTGCCAGCATCGCGGCGAAATAGGCGAGTATTGTGATGATTATCGATATCGGGCTCATTTCTTTATTATTTCTGTTACTTCTGCGATTCCGTCATGGACTCTGAAACGCACGTCCAAGCCGTCGAATTCCATTCCGTAGATCTTTTCCGGGTCATCGTGGTACTGCGGTCTCGGGTCCTGGGCCAGGACACCGGAAATCATCTTCCTGACCTTTTCCGGGAGTTTTGCGGCGATTTCGGAAGGGATGATGACCTCCAGCGTGGACCATGAGTTCGCATCGACGAAGCCGCTGCGGGCGTCCGGCCTGCTGTCGGCGTAGGTGACATACGGCTTGATGTCATAGATAGGAGTCCCGTCCATCAGGTCGGCGCCGCTTACATGGATTACCGGACCTTCGGGTCCGTCTTTCTCTATGCGGAGGATCCTGGCGGCGGACAGGCCCAGGCCGTTGGGCCTGAAGGGGGAGCGGGAGGCGAAGACTCCGATCCGGGTGTTGCCGCCCAGCCTTGGCGGGCGGACTGTCGGGCTCCATGTCCCCGAGTCTCCTCTGTTGGCGGAGAATTCCCAGATCAGCCAGAGATAATCGAATTCTTCGAGGCCTCTGAGGGCTTCGGCATTACGGTATTCCGGTCTGAAGACGATTTTTCCTTCAAGTTCCGGTATTATGCCGCTCTGGCGTGGTATTCCGAACTTTGTCCCGAATGGGGAATGAAAATCTGCTATCGGTCTTATCTCCATATTTTCTGTTTAGTCCCGCAAAAATAGCAAATTTCCCGGATAGTATCTTCCGACAACCGCATTCGTCCTATGCGTAAGACGATTTTCGAGACGACCGGTGCCCGAGCCGGCGGAGGAATTGAGGAAAAGCGTTAAATGAGGGAGCGGCCACCGGAGCCGTCAAGAACGGCGTGTGTCTGACGACCGTTACGACGGCTCGCCGGCGTAAAAGGGAGGAGTTAGCCGTTTAGGCGACGGTAGCGACTGAATAGCTTTTCCGAACTTGACGGAGCTGGCCGGGCACCGGCCGTCCGGAAAGGGGATCAGACCTGACGGAGCCGGCCGCGGCACCGGTCGGCCGGAAAGGGGCTTTCCGGAGAAAAGATGAAAAAAATGATTATATTAGTATTTTGAAAAGATGATTTAGTTCTGAGTTTATGAAAAAGAGTCTGCTGCTTTCATTTATAGCTGTCGTAATTGTTTGGATATCAGTGCCGTCGTGCTGGAATAGGGGAAAGGCTCCCGTCGGGGATGCCGCTGCCGAAATGAATGATACCGTCTATCCTCTCGGATTCTGCACCGATTCCTTCGATATCGAAGAAGGAAAGCTGAAGAATGGAGAAATTTTTTCCGGCCTTATGACAAGACTCGGACTCGGAACTTCGGAAGCCTACGAACTTACGAAAGCCGTCGATTCTACTTTCGACGTGCGGAAACTCCGCGCAGGAAACACCTGGCAGGCCTATTATGACCCAGATTCGACAGGAAGAGGCCAGCTCAGATATCTTGTCTACAACATGGACAGGGTCAACATGACCGTATTCCGTTGTACCAGACCATACGAAGCCTGGAAAGTCTCCAAACCCGTCGAAATCCAGCGCCGCTATCTCGACGTGACGATCAAATCCTCTTTATGGAACGACATGACGGCATCCGGAAACTCGCCGCTGCTGATAGTGACTCTCTCCGATATCTATGCATGGACAGTCGATTTCTTCGGCCTTCAGAAAGGCGACCGTTTCAGGGCTATCTATGAGCAGAAAGTATGCGAAGGCGATATCATCGGCATTGAAGGGGTGGATTATGCGGTGTTCAACAGAGACGACAAAGAATTGCAGGCTATCCGGTACGATACCGGAGACGGCGGGAACGTATACTGGAATGAGAAAGGCGAAAGCATGAAAAAAGCCTTTCTCAAGGCTCCTCTGAAGTTCACCAGAATAAGTTCAGGTTTCTCATACCATAGAAAACATCCTGTGCACGGTACGGTCAGGCCCCATACCGGAGTTGATTACGCAGCTCCGACAGGAACCCCTGTGATGAGCATCGGAGACGGAACTGTCATCAGCAAAGGCTGGGGCGGCGGAGGAGGAAATACCGTCAAGATCCGCCACAATTCAGTATATACTACGGC